>JACCDK011253902.1_pt1 | contig 10627 bp, 8 predicted proteins | sample 7445871 | NCBI WGS metagenome assembly JACCDK01 (sample SAMN15323436, study PRJNA562643) | freshwater metagenome | isolation source: river surface water | place: USA:Blue River Watershed | collected 2017-08-15
GATTGCAACAAAAGCTTTGCATAAATTGGTGGATGACGACTTTGGAAATATATTGATACTTAAACCACGAAATGCTCTTGTTAATTTACGGCTTGTGGCGACTAAAATTCCCACCTTATATTCACTCATTTTGAATATTAGGTGCTATGATATGCTTCAACCATTGAAACATAGGATTATCGAGGTTTATTGCCGCATGAAAGATAATCCGGGTTTTGTTGAGGTTGCCAAGTATTTCCCTACTGATTTTAAGTTAAAATCTATCAAAGAATGGTTAAGCGCGTTGCCCGAAGACATCATGCCCACTAAGAACGTTATCAATGATATTATCAAACACTCAATGATTGCAGCTTCTACTAGCAAGCATACAAGATGTCATACACCAAAGATTAAACAACAATGCGAAACTATTGCTAAAATGTATGCGGAAACACCAGATATGGACCTATCATTGGCTTCATCGTCAGAGTCGGCTTCATCGTCAGATATGGCTTCATCATCAGAGTCGGCTTCATCATCAGAGTCGGCTTCAAAAGCGAATTTGACGGAGGAAGAAATCAAAATTAATGATTATGCGATTCTCGCTAAAAAATCAAACCCAACATATACTGGATATGGCGGATCCATAATTCATGGTACAACATATTCAGTGATCGTTCCACTTAATAAATCGGAATATGCACTTGATGGAATATCAAAATTCATCAAAATCGTAAAATTCTTACATAAATGCGATTTAACTGACGTAAATTGCAAGATAATCGATCGAGTAATGACTTCATTTGCGATGTTGCATTATACATTGAATCCATCGATAATGAAGCTATTATCGAAACATTATTCCCCTAACATAATCAATAACATCTATTATACATTCTATATTCTAATAGCCGAAGAATATTTGATTACTTCAGATTTTCACGGACGGCGTCATATTCTGGATTTGGACTATGCTGCATTAATTAAAAATAAAATAACATTGGAAATTCTACCAGTTCGTAAGGAGTTCTATTCATATGAGTGGCGATTATCTCACATGAAAAATTGCCACAAAAATAAAATTCACGATGTTAAAATGTTTAAATCGCGGCTCGCGGTTTTTACAAACGGCATTATGGATTGTATCGATTTGGGGGCGTGTAACGCATATTTAACAGGCAGCACTATGCTTGCATGCGCATCAACAAATGTAGTCGAATTGAGTTTTATTGAGGCGGGATATTCATTGGATTATTATTTCGAGTATATGTATCCATCGCGCAACAGCTTGATTGATGAAAACGACGCCAAATCGCTCACGGACATCGATATTGCATTTGTTGTTAATGATCACGCAGAATACGAACGTAATATTGAAATATTTCACCAACAATTACTTAAAAAATATCCTGATGTCAAAAAAGAATATGTTTTGAAATTTGTAAAAAATGGCGCCAATCATGCCAATGATTGCTATAAATACGTGTTTCGTTCCGAATTTATGATTCGTGATATCGATGCATATCCGATTTTCAACAGTATTGAAGAGCTTATGAACCGATTTCATTTTCCATGCGTAAAGTTATATTATGATGGTAATAATGTGAAAATTTATGCATCATGTGTTGCGGCATTGCTCACTGGCATTAACATTAAGCAAATTTGGATTTCAAAGACCGCAAATTATATCAATATTCTGATGAAATACATGTGTCGCGGCTACACAATGATGATTTCTCGCGATTTGTATAATTGTTTATCGGCGGATTATTTAGAATCTAAGTGGCGGCATGATGACTACGATATTCATGATGATGCATTCAAACATCTATCAATTCCGTTAGCACTCAAACTTTATAACAAAGGATATAGATGCGGCTTGCGAGAGATGGATGTCTCAAAAATTAAGGAGCGAGTTGATAATACTTCCTACCAAAGTGGATACGGCGGAAACATCCATATGCCATGCCCACTCATGTTAAGAGTATAGTTTAATATCAAAAATTGAATTTGTTTTTTATGTTAGATAAAGATGTTGAACGCGCTGCAAATTCAAACCAGAACAAAAATCATCACCAACAAATATCGTCGCTACTTAAAACAGTTGGGCGAAACGACAAATACGGAGTCTATCAAATATTTGATTGTCACAAGTGTTGAAAATGTTACAATTTGGCATGTGCTGATATTTAATTTAAACTTTGCGGATTACGCGGGTGCCGAATTCATTTGTGAGTTGAATTTAGAAAATATTCCCGCAAAAGCACCAAAATTCAAATTTATCACGCCAAATGGTTTATTTGTTTTGAACAAAAATCCATGTATTGCCGTCGGAGATATGCATCCCGAAAATCATGATGTGACACTCGGACCGATCGAATTTATTCTTCATCTTATTAATATGTTGGAATGTCCAGATGAAGTAACACCTGGTATGCATATCGTCAAACATTCGAGTGATGACCGAAAAAAATTAGCGGCTGAATCAATTGAGTATAACAGAATTCATAACCGCGACATTTTATTTAACTTGAAATCCCATATTAATGATTATGGACTCAGTAATCGTATCCAATTATCATTAACGCAAACTGATGAAACGCTTGCACAGGAGATGGATAAATTAAATATCTCCTAAAGCCTTATTTAGTTCAAATATGCCATTTTTTTCGCAATTCTATTTAAAGAAAAAAATTGAATTTGATATTAAGCATACAACCAAGATGAGTGCCAAGTCGAACGAAGCGTTTCTCGAGGAGCTTGCTAACGTTGAAAGCCGCCTAACTGCAAAGATTCAGCAACTAAATAAGTTGTTGGAGGATGTTAAGGCGCATGCTACTAACACTGCAAATGATGTGGCATCCCTGATGTCAACTGTTTCTAAGTTACCCGCTACACCCGCGAAACCAAAGACGTCGCGTAAGACGCCAGATCCCGGTGAAGCTAATAAGGCTAAGACATGTCATACAGCACCTAGTTATATTAAAACTGTGTATCCAGCGGAGGCTAAATCCAATGGAATGCCGACACCATTGATTGATGCGCTTAATGAGATGACAGTTGGTGGTGTATCAATTATTGAATATACTCTTAATTCTGAAGAATGTAAGGCTGATATTGAAAAAGGTAAAGAAACCGATGCAGCAGTTGCTCAGCATTTATGGACACATATTAAATCAGATAACGATTACAAAGCAACCATTTGCAATTTGCGTAATGATTACAACAATAAAATTCTAGAACAGAGCGGTGAACTAGAAGCCGATAAAGCAGGCAATTCTAAGGCCGTTACGAAACCCGTCAAAAACACTGCAGGTGCCAAGAAAGCGCCTGAACCGAAGAAAACAGCGGCTGTGAAGCCACCAGTGCGTAGATCACTTAAAAAAACTGTTGATTCGGACAGTGAGCGTCCATCTGACGATGATGACGATAACGAACCAGTCGAAGACGAAGTCGAAGACGAAGTCGAAGACGAGGTTGAAGACGAGGTTGATGAGGATACTGAAGAGCTTAAGCCAATCATGGTGACAAAGAAAGCACCAAGCAAGCCACAGCGGATGTAAAATGTCGCCGAAAAAAGTATTATTTTTTTATTTCGCGATAAGCACCATTCTTATCAAAGTATTTTTTTGGATAATATGTTTGGAATGAATTATCCTGATGCATCTTTTTTAAATCAATGTCCTCATTTCGATATGTCCCGTAAAAATGCTCGACTGGGATGGTCTTATTGCGAATTTTATTTATGTTATATAAAATTTGTTTATTGGGGTTTTTTAATAATAATGACAGCCAATAATCGATTAACAAAAATCGACATATAACATAAGGATGTGCGACTTTTAAATTATCAACAACGACATAAGGCACTATTTCAAATTCACAAGAATTATAAATATCAATAACAGTCGTGTCGGACTTTAATGTCTTTTTTTGAAGTCTGAAATCAAATGGAATTACTGGATCCAAATCGAATACCTCAAAGTCGGAAATGTTTTTGAGAGATTCTATTGTTTGTTCTACATTATTGGATATTAATTGCAGACGACCCTTTTCGTGAATGCCGAATTTTTCCAATGCGAAAGTTCCAATTAATAAGCAATTTAAAGATTGAATAAAATTCATATCTTTGCCGCCATGTATTTTTTCAGCGCGAATTTGTTCTTCATGTATGAGCAATTTATCCCAATCGGCATTGTATTTTATGTTATATAATTTATGATAAATTTCACTGAGTTCTAATTCGTAAGGCACATGATCGGTTAAGTTTAAGAGTTTTTGAATTGGTTGTTTCTTGAAATACCCGAGTGTATAAATAGAGCAAATATATTTGTTATTTACCTGTAATGTGAATTTACGATATGGTATATTTGTTAGCATTTCAACATATGGGGTTTCTATGGCCAATATATTTGCTAAATTATTCGCGTCAACTAGTGCGTTTGAAGAATATAGTTGATATGTAAAATTACTTTCTTCGATTGGTGTATTGTCGATTAGCAAATTGTTGTCTTTAATGAACTTATTAATTATTTCAAAAATCTTTCCGTGAATATGATGATTTAATTTATATAAATATATGTCCGCCTTATCCATGATTGTTATATACTTTGCGATGAAAATATTATATAAAATCAAATTTGCATATGATATAAATTTGATTTTACATATTCGTATATAATGATGAAGGTGAACTACCATAATCCATTTGTTGATTATGTTTCGGAATATCCCAACCTGTCGATTGACTATTTTGGCGACTTGGATGAATCATTAGAATTGGTTCAACAATTACGCGAAGTTCATAGTTTCATAACGAAAACACATCGACTGCCGCTATACGGCGATATTAAATGGTTAGATGAATATCGTGCTCAATTTGTTTTGGGCACACTAAAACAGCACATAATTGATGGATTTAATACAATATTTGATTGGGAATGGAAAATTTCCCATCATTGGTGTGAAAAATTTCACCAGAGTGCGCATTTTATCAAAACACATAACAGACTTCCCAAAAGCAATGAGTTATCATGGGTATTGGATCAATGTAAAATATATTATAACGGATTATTAAAACCATATCAGATTAAGGCGCTTGAGACACTCCCTCATTGGGAATGGAGATCCTATCCAGCATTTGATTATACTATGTGTGATTTTATTCGCGATGTAGAAATCTTAAAGGAATATGTGAGCAAGTATAATAGAATGCCGCGCAAGAAATATGGATTCGCATTTATCAGAAAAATTCAAAAAAGATATAAACTCGGACTTTTAATGGAATGTCAGATTAAATCACTTGAAGATATACCAGGATGGAAATGGGAGAGCTCGCGCGAAGACAATTGGAATAAAAATTTCCAATTATTATCTGAATTTGTTGATATCAATAAGCGTTTTCCTCAACGTTATGAAATGTTATGGTTTGAGCCACAATACGCCAAATATAAACGAATGAAATTAAATAATGAACAAATGAAACTCTTTCAAATTTTAGTCATGCGAGTTAAACTTATGAAGACAAAATAAGCAAGTTCAAATAGGATTAAATAATGATGAAAGTGATTATATAATTTTTTTTTGGAAATAAAAATTGAAAATTTAGTACTGTAATGCTAAGCCATGAGCAGCAACGAAAGCATGGGTGGTGTTCATTTTACATACGATGAGCTAATGACTACCCGTCTTTTGATGGATCAATCATCCAGCGATAGTTTAGTTGATCCAATTGATCCAATTGGATCAATTGAATCGGTTGGTGATCATTTTAGTAACGTTTCATCCATCGATGAACAAAACATGTTCGAGATATTCCAACGAATAGAGCAATATTTCAATAGCGATACAAAACCAAATGATTTATATGATTTAATCATGGGCATACATAGGAAATATAAACAATTCATGATGCCAAAGACAATTATTGACATGTTTAGTAGAATTGAAAAATGGTCATGGCGATGTCGTAAAACCACTGGCTGGTGGAAAATATACAATGAAATCCATAGATATGCGGAAACACACAAAAAACTACCGACTAATAAGAGCAAATATTGGATCATAAAACAAAAACGCGAATACCGTGCGGGAAATCTCACGCAATATCAAATCGACGCGCTTAATGATATTTATGCGTGGGAATGGTTGCCCAATAGCGACATTCGTTGGTTAACAAAATATAATGAGTTTAAAAATGGCATACACGATAAGACGTGGATATATATTCAGCGCTCGAAATATAACAATGCTAAATTATCATCTGAGCGTATTAATGCGTTAAATGAACTTCCGGAATGGAAATGGGATGTAAAAACACGACCTGGCGCGTGGTGGGCAATATATGATAAGTTAAAAAAATATATTGATGAACATGGTGATATGAAAGCATATCCAGGAAAAACATGGTTAACTCGGCAACGTTGCGCATATAAGAATGAAAAATTATCAACAGACCAGATTAATGCACTTGAACAAATACCGGGATGGTGTTGGGATAGAATGAATGTTCAATGGTGGAACAGATATCATTCAATCATGTTCAAGATCGATCATGAACGCAGTCTATCGCGTGGTGACCGGCGTTGGGTGCGTACCAATAGAACCCCAGAAAAAATGGACAAGATGTCACCCAAACAGATTGATGCTTTCGGGAACATGCAAGACTTTTTGCTGTTCTAAAAAATAAATGCTGTTTTTTTCAGAAGCATCAGATGCTTCTGAATGCATCAGATAACTCGATGATTAATATGTCGGGATAATTTATGATCTATTCTTATATCCATTTTGGATATGTAATCAATATTACGCTCTAAAATTTGACGCATCGTAAACGATGTTCTATGCTTTTTGGAGAGTTTGTGAAACATTACTTCCCATATAAATCCATATGGATCTTCCATATATGATTTGATACATCTCTTTTTGTATGTGTATATGAGTGACTGAGAGAAATTGGATTGCAAGTCCACAAGATGTGGAATACCACCATCATACAAAACATGTATTGGGCGGATTGTTTCTTTATCTAATTTATTTAATTTGTTATCGCGCTTTAGTTGTTCGATATGAATGTAATACATGAATACTTCCAAGAATTTTATTAATATAGCATGAACTATTAATTTGTTTGAACATAAATTATCTATACGAGTTCTGCGAACTTTTTTGTGGTGTCTGGCATAAGCATACAAATAATTTGTTGATTGATCGGAATCAATGTTATTGAGCTTTACCAACATTGCATTATCATTTCCGTGATGTTTCACAGAATTATCGTAATATGATTGGTCATTAAATTGCTTTAATTTACTGAATAGTGTATATCGGGACACAGACATCTTTTTTAATTTTGAACATTTTAAGCCAGTCAAATCATCATTCATAGGTAAATTAACAACAAAATCATCTAAGTATGATACGATTGGATAATTGTCTGTTTTTTGCTTCATGGATATTTAATATATTTTGAATTCAATTTTAATATGAAACTATATGGCGTGATTAACGTGAAATTATTATTAAATTAGAACAAACACCAAAAAATTAAATGACGATTCTCAAAACAATGAAACACGATACATGTAATTTTTTTATCTATTTGGATATATAAAAAATTGAATAAAATAAATGCGACAAATCTTGTTGTTCATTCGCGCAAAAAAGGAATGATGCAACACAAGACATCCGATAGCACAGAGTCTCTACCAGTTGATGCGACAACGTTGTCGAAAAATGGTTCTGAGAGGCACGATATGCGATGGAAGATTGCGTACAATGAGGTCAAAGCATATGTTGCTAAACATGGGAAAATACCAATATCTAAAAAGGGTAATTGGTGTAGCATACAGAGAAAAATGTATAGGAATGGAAATCTTCCTCCATGGAAAATAAAAGCTCTAGAGTCCATTCAAGATTGGGATTGGGATTACGATGATTATATTTGGAATCGCATTTACAACAAAGTAAAAATAATAATTGAAAGTGGTAAACCTATTCGGAAGTCCATCCATTATGGCTGGTGTGTTAAACAAAAAAAAATTTACAATGAAGGAATCATGACGCCAGAGCGCATTGCCGCATTGGAAAATATTAAGGGTTGGGTATGGGAATCACGCAATGCACGCTGGAACAAAACATATAACGAATTATTACAGTATGTTATTGAGAATGGATATTTTCCGCCATATAGTAGAAACGACTGGGTTAGTAAGCAGATGATGTATTATAAACGAAATATGATTAAACAAAGGGCTGCAAAACTTGATAAAATTCCAGGTTGGGAAAAACTAATTAAGTTTGGCAGAAAAGCTGTTACTCAGTAGTTGTTATGTTGGTTTTATAGAATCATGAGAGTTTTATAGGATCTTAATGTATTCCTTAATGTGATTAATGATGTTTTTTTATTAAACATATTTGAATAAAAAAATTGAATAAAATATATGCAAATTGCAAATCTGTTTGAACATCAGTCAACGGAAAATGGAACCACAAGTTTCAAGTGCTTCCAAGGATCCACTTAAGACATCGTCAGTTATGGTATCTGACGATGATACGGTATCTGACGATGATACCGTATCTGACGATGATACCATATCTTTGTATAATATAGAGTCATCGCCTGATACACGTTGTGATGCGTCATTTGATTCAGAACTTGCATGCATATGTTGGAAAACTAAGTATGCTAATCTCAAGGCATATGTTGAGCAACATGGAAAATTACCAACTGCTAGAGAGTGTGATTGGGTTTCAAAGCAGAGAGTTTTATATAGGAAGAAAAGGCTTTCTCCATGGCAAATAGAAGAATTAGAGTCCATTAAAGGATGGACGTGGGATTATAGAAAAGATGCTTGGTATAGCATTTGCGATAGCGTAAAAGCAATCATTGAGAATAAATTATCCATTAGGTTTTCTAGATATTATAGATGGTATAACAGACAAAAAAAATATTATAAGAAAGGAAAATTGACACCGGAAAAAATTGATGCATTAGAACGAATTAAATATTGGAAATGGGATACGGCACCGAGTGCTTGGGATATTAAATTTAAGCAAGTAGTAGAATCATATAGGTTGGACAAAGAAATAACTCTTCGCAGGGAATACGCGTGGGTTAGTAGACAGCGAAAACGTTATAACAGTGGACGCATGAGTGATTATGAAAAACGTGCTATCGAAACAAGTTTTGATAACTGGTCATGGGACGATCGTAAAATAAGATGGAAGAATGGGTACGATGAGATAATGCAACATGTTACCGAGCACGGGTATTTTCCTGTGCGATACAAAAATAAGTGGCTAAATTGGCAAGTAAGGGCATATAAGAGTGGCAAAATGGACAAGGGTAAAATGGCCGAACTTGAGAAAATTCCGGGATGGAAAAAATTTGCTGGTCGGGTTAAAAAACCAGCCAAATGATGTGTTTTTTTTTGATTAAATGATTGCGATTAAGCATATACGATTAGACATGTATTTTAAAAATTGAATATTATTATTGTATTATTGCATTATCGTGGGATTGTAGCATTACGATATTCTCCAAAGTATTTATGGCAAGCGACTTGCTTTGTTTGTTGCGAAATTATGGCGCTGAAACGTTTATGGATGTATACAATAGCAGCCCGAGTAAAGCCGGATTGGTATTTGAATGGTATGTTTGTTGGAAAAATGATCTGATTCATTGGAATCGAATTAAGCCAGATGAATTTGAAAAAATAGCCGATGGCAAAATTAAAATGCCAGGATTTAAAAAATATAAACTTTGTAAAAATTGTGGCGAACATTGTGTGTGCTGCAATGTATGCGCGGCCGATGAATATTGTAGATGTGTGAAATTCACGTCTGATTTCGGCATTGATGCTGTTAACAAAAATTTAAATGAATTATGGCAAATGAAATTTTACCTAAAATCCAGGATTCCAAAAGGAATGTTATTTGAATTTTATGGGCTTTGTAATGCGTTCGGATATACTAAGGCGCAGCGCAAATGGTGTACCAATAATGGTGCAAAAATCGTTGAGACGCCTATCAATCAAATAATGATTAATGATGTGTCGTGCGTCGATTATTCGGTCGATGAAATTGAGCAAGATATTGTTCAATTATGGGCGGAACATGTTGATGAATTAAAGCGCGTTGAATTAATTAATGAAGATTTTATTGTGCGCGAATATCAACAAGGCGCGATTGATATCGCTGTTAAACGATATATGGAATATCTTGATGACGATGATAATTTGGATGAATTGGATAAAACGATTTTGAATGTGTTCTGCGGTCTTGGTAAAACATTTATTGGATGTCAGCTGCTGGATAAGCTTCAAACAGAAAATTGCAAGATGATTATTTCTTGTAATAGTTTATTATTACAATATCAATGGCATAGTGAGATAACAAAACATTGTAAATATGTTAAATCATGTGTAATTAATGGCGATGTGGATAATATTAAAGAATCTGATGTTTATATTACGACATCGGTTGTTTCAACAATTAAACGTGTAGTAGAACATATTAATGAGTTGGATAACTACATTAATTATTTCATTATTGACGAAGGTCATCATGTGCTAGATCAGAATTCTGAAAAATTACGACAGTTTTTGACACAAATTGAATGTCATAAACTTTATTTGTCTGGAACGAC
>JACCDK011025042.1_pt1 | contig 10625 bp, 7 predicted proteins | sample 7445871 | NCBI WGS metagenome assembly JACCDK01 (sample SAMN15323436, study PRJNA562643) | freshwater metagenome | isolation source: river surface water | place: USA:Blue River Watershed | collected 2017-08-15
AAAAAAGCCTCTTCAATTGAAGAGGCTTTAGTACTCAGAGCGGGACTTGAACCCGCACGAACATTGCTGTTCACTGGATTTTAAGTCCAGCGTGTCTACCAATTTCACCATCCGAGCATTATATGGTTTTGGAGCGAAAAACGGGGCTCGAACCCGCGACCTCGACCTTGGCAAGGTCGCGCTCTACCAACTGAGCTATTTTCGCATTTTCAATTCTTAAGAAAGAATCGCGATACTTGTTCTGTATTGCGGATGCAAATTTAATACATTAATTCAATTACACAAGCCTTTTCTACAAAAAAATAGCCACATAAGCTTAATCTTCTGATAACGTAAACTTTAAATGAAAACTATTTTTTAGTAAGCATTCTTTTTATTTCATTCAGCTTCATCAAAGCCTCCATTGGCGTAATCGTATTGATATCTAAATTCAGAATTTCGTCTTTTATTTCTTCTAAAAGAGGGTCGTCTAAATTGAAAAAACTCATTTGCATTTCGTCCTTCGCTTCTTTTATTCCATTAAGCGCATCATTCGAATGGTTCTTTTCTAATTTCTTCAATAACTTTTGTGCTTTCAAAATTACAATCTGAGGCATTCCAGCCATTTTAGCCACATGAATTCCAAAACTATGCGCACTGCCTCCTTTTACCAACTTTCGAACAAAAAGAACTGTGTCTTTCAATTCTTTGACCGCTACATTATAATTTTGAATTCTTGGCAGCGATTCACTCATTTCATTTAATTCGTGATAATGTGTCGCAAAAAGTGTTTTGGGTTGTGCCGGATGCTCGTGTAGAAACTCAGCGATGGCCCAAGCAATCGAAATTCCATCGTAGGTACTTGTTCCCCTTCCGATTTCGTCCAAAAGCACTAAACTTCTATCCGAAATATTATTCAAAATTGAAGCGGTTTCGTTCATTTCAACCATGAAGGTCGATTCGCCCATCGAAATATTATCGCTTGCACCAACTCTTGTGAAAATTTTATCTACAATTCCCATCCTAACACTCTATGCCGGAACAAAACTTCCCATTTGAGCCAAGAGTACAATTAAAGCCGTTTGACGTAAAATAGCTGATTTTCCTGACATATTAGGTCCCGTAATCATTATCAATTGTTGTGATTCTCTGTCCAAGAACACATCATTAGAGATGTAAGGTGTTCCAACCGGTAATTGTTTCTCAATCACGGGATGCCTTCCTTCTTTGATTTCCAATTCGAAACTTTCGTCAATTTCTGGGCAAACGTATTTATTTTCAATTGCCAATTGTGTAAACGAACACAAACAATCCAATTGCGCGATTAAATTCGCATTCATTTGAACCGGTTTGATGTAGGTACTAATCCATTGCACCAATTGTTCAAACAATTCCGATTCAATTTTGTGTATTTTTTCTTCGGCTCCTAGAATCTTGGTTTCGTATTCCTTTAATTCTTCGGTAATATAACGCTCCGCATTAACCAAAGTTTGTTTGCGAATCCATTCTTCCGGTACTTTATCTTTGTGTGTGTTTCGTACTTCGATATAATATCCAAAAACATTATTGAATGAAATTTTCAATGACGAAATTCCAGTTCGCTCCGATTCCCTTCTTTCAATTCCTTCCAGAAACTCCTTTCCTGAAGTCGAAATAGCACGTAATTCATCTAATTCGGTATTCACGCCTGTAGCAATCGCATTCCCTTTGGCAATAGCCACTGGCGCTTCTTGATTCAGTGTGGTTTTTATTTTTTCTCGCAATAAATCGCAACTATGCAAATGGTCTCCAATAACCTTAACCGCTTCTTGAGGACTTTGCAAAGCCAAAGTTTTAATTGGAAGTATAGCATCCAATGATTCTTTTAAATAAACCACCTCACGCGGCGATACTTTTCCAGCAGCAATTTTCGAAATCAAACGTTCCAAATCAGAAATTTGTTTGATTTGCGACTGGATGCTTTTTAAAATTTCTTGATTGTCTTTCAAATACGCCACAACTTGATGGCGACTTTGAATTTTAGCGTTGTCTTTTAATGGCAATGCCAACCAACGTTTTAACAAACGACCACCCATTGGCGAAAGCGTTCTGTCAATAACATCCAGTAACGTAACCGCATTTGGATTATAGCTATGGTATAATTCAAGGTTTCGAATGGTAAATCGGTCCATCCAAACATAAGCATCCTCAGCGATCCGTTGAATAGACGTTATATGTTGAACTTTGTTATGCTGTGTTTCGGATAAATAATACAAAATAGCTCCCGAAGCTATGATTCCTTCCTTTAACTCTTCAATTCCAAAACCTTTCAATGAAACGGTTTGGAAATGTTTGGTTAAAGTTTCAAATGCGTAATCTTCTTTGTACAACCAATCTTCTAGATAAAAACTATGATAATCCTCTCCAAAAGCGGCTTTGAAATCATTTTTATTATTCTTTGGCACCAAAACTTCACTTGGACTGAAATTCTGTAGTAATTTATCAATGTACTCTGCGTTCCCTTGTGCAGTCAAAAACTCACCTGTAGAAACATCTAAAAAAGAAACTCCAATTGACTTATTAGAAAAATAAATGGAAGCCAAAAAATTATTGACTTTAGCCTGTAAAACCTCATCGTTCATAGAAACACCTGGCGTAACCAACTCGGTAACACCACGTTTCACAATAGTTTTAGTCATTTTTGGATCTTCCAATTGATCACAAATAGCAACACGCAAACCTGCCTTTACTAATTTAGGCAAATACGTATTTAAGGAATGGTGTGGAAAACCCGCTAAAGCAGTTTCAGTTTCAGAACCCGCTCCTCTTTTGGTCAATACAATTCCTAATATTTTAGAGGCCCTAATAGCATCTTCTCCAAAAGTTTCATAAAAATCTCCTACACGAAACAACAAACAAGCATCAGGGTATTTTGCCTTGATTTCATTGTATTGTTTCATTAACGGAGTTTCCTTTACTACTTTTTCTTTTGCTGCCAAATCAAATGTTTTAATCAATTTCTAATGTGAGAGCGAATTTATAGATTTTATAGCGAATAACGAACAGTTCTAAAATTTTATCTGTTTTTAAGTAAAATTTAAGATTTAGTTTCCAATTTTTATATAGATTTGTGTTCAAATTTTTAATTTAAGAAATCATGAAAAAAATAATTGTTTTAGCCATATTGATCTTAGGATCTATTGCTTCTAACGCACAAGAAACCTCAAAAAAAGCAAAACAGGTAGCATCAAAAGTAGCTGGAGCAGGAATGCTCTTTGCCAAAGAGGTGATTGATTACGGGACAATTTCTCAAAATGCGGATGGAAAAAGAGAATTTGTTTTTACTAATAATGGAAATGCTCCTCTAGTAATTACAAATGCGCAAGGATCTTGTGGTTGTACAGTACCATCAACTCCAAAAGAACCTATTCTTCCTGGTTCAAAAGGTACAATTGGAGTAAAATATGATACCAGTAGACCTGGTACTTTTACAAAAACAGTAACCATTTCATCAAATGCTGCTGGACAACCTACAAAGGTTTTAACAATTAAAGGTAATGTTGTAGCTGCGTCAGCTAAAAGCTAATTTTATTTCAAAATAATCACAAAAGCTTCCTACTTTTACGGAAGCTTTTTTTATGCCTAGACTTAAACTACAATGAGAAAATTAGAAAATAGCGAACTTGACAGAAAATCGATTGAAGATTTTAAAAAATCAGATAAGACGCCATTAATTTTGGTTTTGGATGATATTCGAAGTCTGCACAATATTGGATCTGTGTTTAGAACGGCTGATGCCTTTTTAATTGAAAAAATATACTTGTGCGGTATAACGGCTATTCCACCCAACAAAGAAATTCACAAAACTGCTTTAGGCGCAACAGAAACAGTAGCTTGGGAGCATGCTGAAAATGTATTGGATGTAATTACTAAACTTAAATCTGAAAAAATTCTAACTTTTGCCATCGAACAAGTAGAAAGCGCTATTCTTCTTCAAAATTTTAAAGTTCAAAATAATCAAAAATATGCATTAGTTTTTGGTAACGAAGTTTTTGGTGTAGCCCAAGAAGCAGTTGCTATTTGCGATGGCGCGATCGAAATACCCCAACTAGGAACAAAGCATTCACTCAACATCTCAGTAAGTGCTGGAATTGTAGTTTGGGATTTGTTTCAAAAAATGCATTTCACAAAATAAATTCGCTTAATCCGTTGAAAGTACTAAATTTATAGCATGAAGAATAGCTTTAAAATTCCCTGCTTAGCTTTATTTATAGTATTTGGAATCCATTTGGGATTTGCAATTCCTAAAAATATTGATCCGTCTTTAATAAAAAATGTTGCGCCGGTAGCACCAACAATTTCTGCCACTGGTAATGCAAATTATTGTCCGCAATCTTTAGCTAATATTGTAACTACTGTTACAATTACTCACGACCCAACTGAGTTAACCACTACAGCTGTAACAATACAAATTGCCTCTGGTTATGTTTTGGGAGAAGATTTATTGGCAATAACCAATCCGTCGGGAACACATCCAAACGTTACTGCAACATGGAATGCCCCAGAAGGAAAATTAGTCCTATCAAGTCTATTTAGTGGCGGACAAGTTCTTTATTCTGAATTTGAAGCGGCCATCAAAGATGTGGTGTTTTTCAGTTCCAATCCCAACCCAACTGGAACCCGTAATTTTTCAATTACACTAGGAAATGGCAATGCCAATTACTTACCCAGAAATGGCCACTATTATGAATACTTCCCAAGTTTAGGTATTACCTGGTCCAATGCAAAGGCAGCAGCGGCTACCAAAACATTTTATGGACTACAAGGGTATTTGGCAACTCTAACTGCTGCAGATGAAGCCCAATTAGCAGGTAAACAGGCGCCTGGCACTGGATGGATTGGCGGTACAGACGAAGGTGCAGAAGGAGTATGGAAATGGGTAACTGGACCCGAGGGACAAGCCAATGGAGGATCTGGAACCATTTTTTGGAATGGACTAGCTAACGGTTCTACCCCTAATTTTGCATTTTGGAATACAAATGAACCAAACCAAGCTGGAAATGAGGACTATGCTCACATCACTGCTCCGGGCGTTGGAATTCCTGGATCTTGGAATGATTTACCCAATACAGGAGCCGCTAGTGGTGCTTACCAACCCAAAGGTTATATCGTAGAGTATGGAGGAATGGTACCAGGAGATGTAGATGCTCTTCAGTTTTCTGCCAGCACCTCTTTGACTATGGCTGGCAAAATAACGGCTGTAAATTCTAATTCCAATTGTGGTCCTGGAAATGTAACATTAAGTGCAGTTGCTACAAATGGCACTGTCGAATGGTATACTACAGCGACAGGAGGTAACCCAATTGCAACAGGAAATAATTTCACTACCCCCAATTTAACAATTACTACCAATTACTTCGTAAGTGCAGGTTGTGCTGCCGATAGAACCCAAATTACCGCTACGATTAACCCATTGCCTGTTGTACAAAATACCTCCATCACCCAATGTGATACCGATGCAACTTCGGATGGAAAAACCACTTTTAATTTAACTGTGAACAATGATTTAATTTCAGCGAATTATACCAATGAAACGTTCAAATATTTTAACTCATTTAGCAGTGCCACAAACGAAATACTTTCTGATCTAATACCAAATGGATTCAGTTTTAATAATACAACGTCAAGCACAATGCCTATTGGAGTTCGGGTATATAATGCCGTAACTGGATGTAGTTCTCCTGCCCAAATCACTCTGGTTGTTCCTACGACTAATTTTCAGCCCTCTTCAACTTTTTCGTTTACAGTTTGTGATGATTTCTTAGATACTAACGGAAACAATTCAACTAGCAACAACAGTAGTGACGGGATTGCTACATTTGATTTTTCGACAACAAGGGCAGCAATCCTTGCTCAATTACCAACTCAATCCCAAAACTATACTATCAACTATTACAGAAACCAAGCAGACGCCTTATCACAATTGAATGCTATAACAGACATTGCCCATTATAGAAATATTGGTTATGCTAACTCCCAAGATATTTGGGTTCGAATAGAAACTGATATTGTTACCAATTCTTGTGTTGGAGTTGGGCCTTACATTCGTTTGAATGTTGAAGCATTGCCAAAAGCCAATATAATAAATGATTTGAGAGCATGTAATAGTAATTCCAGTGGAATAGTAAATTTTAATACTTCAACCCTAGAAGCCAATTTATTAAACGGTCAAACCAATGTTCTTGTGCGTTATTTGGATCAGAATAACAATCCACTAAAGGATGCAAACGGTGTGCTGATTTCAAGTCCATTTCCAGCAACTTTTTCTAGTGCAACTCAAACTATAAAGGCAATAGTTACTAACAATTCTCCTCAACAATGTTTTGCAGAAACAACCATATCCTTTTATGTAGATGTAATTCCAACAGCAACACCAATTCCATCAACATTAACAACCGTTTGTGATGACGAAGCTGACCCTGCAAATCAAGATGGCAAATATGCTTTTGACACTTCGACATTTCAAACTACTATCCTAGGTGGACAAACTGGAATGACTGTTACATATTACGATCAAAACAATACTATTTTACCAAGTCCGCTTCCCAATCCATTTGTATCTGCAACACAAAATGTAACCGTAGTTGTGGAAAATCCAATAAACACCAATTGTTCAGCAACTATAATAATCCCTTTTAAAGTTCATCCAATACCTAAAATTGAATTAAGTGCTACCGAATTAATCTGTTCCAATATACCTGCCTTCTTTGTAACCTTATCACCTGGTTTTATAGATAATCCTACACTTTCCGATTATAATTATAATTGGATAAAAGACGGAGGTAATTCTATAGCAACTAGTCCAACATTAGGCGTAAATTCCGAAGGGAACTATACTGTCGAAGTGACCAATCAATCTGGATGCAGCGCAACCAGGACTATACAAGTTACAGCATCTAATTTGGCGACTATTACATCCATTGACATTGTAGATTTAGTAGATTTAAATACTGTTACCATTAATACAACAGGACCTGGCGATTATGAATACAGCATGGACTATTTGAACGGAATTTGGCAAGATTCAAATCTTTTTACCAATGTTCCAGGCGGAATTCATCAAGTATTGATTAACGATAAAAACGGTTGTGGTTTGGTCTCTAAAGAAATTACCGTTCTAAGCATACCAAAATTCTTTACCCCAAATAATGATGGGTATAACGATTACTGGACTGTTAAGGGAATGATTTCGTACCCCACTGCTGAATTGCGTATTTTTGACAGATACGGAAAATTACTAAAAGAATTAAGACCGAACAGTTTAGGCTGGGATGGCATATTTAACGGACAACCATTGCCTGCTTCAGATTATTGGTTCGTGTTTAAACTTGATGCAAATACACCGGAGAAAAGAGGTCATTTTTCCTTAAAAAGATAGTTTATTTTGAAGAAATCTTATTTTGAATTTCGTTCAAAATATACAGATAATCAGCATGGTTTTTAACAAAATCACGATCTGATACGTCAATAATTAAGACATTTAAATCCGTTTGTGATTTGATGTAATCCAAATAACCCGTATTAATTTTATCTAAATACTCGGCAGGAATTTCTTGTTCGTAGCTTCTGCCTCGTTTTTTTATATTTTGCAATAACCGTTCCGAATTTTGGTACAAATACACATACAAATCGGGCTTAGGCATTTCTTTGTAAATGATATGAAACAAATTGCTGTACAATCGGTATTCATCATCCGCCAAGGTAATTTTTGCAAAAATTAAGGATTTAAAAATATGATAATCGGCTACAACAAAGTCTTTAAATAAATCAAATTGCGATAAATCATCCGAAAGTTGTTTGTACCGATCGGCCAAAAAAGACATTTCTAATGGAAATGCATATCGGTTTTGATCTTTGTAAAATTTAGGCAAAAAAGGATTGTCAGCAAAACGTTCCAAAACAGATTTAGCATTAAAATCTTCGGCTATTTTTGTTGCTAAAGTAGTTTTTCCAGCACCTATATTCCCTTCAAAAGCAACATAATTGAACTGCTCCAAGCTGATTTTTCGCAATGGACTTTCTAGACTTTGAACCACTTTACAATCTGATGTATCTTTAGTTTCAGACAATAACTCGGATATATCTTTTTGGAGTATAGGATGAATCCATTCTAAATTTAAATCCAACAGCGGTTTCAAAACAAAGATTCTATCTTGCATCAAGGGATGTGGAACTTTAAGTTGCTCAGTCGATATTATTTCATTGTCAAAAGCAACAATATCAATATCAATAATTCGAGATTGATAGCCCAGAGTATCTTCTCTCACTCGTCCCATCTGCTGTTCAATTTCCAAAATTTTGGACAAAATTTCGGCAGCCGAGTCGAAAGTATGCACTACAATAGCAATATTATAAAAAGCCTCACTATCAAATCCCCAAGAGGGCGTTTCATACACCTTTGAAACTTTAACCACGGTAGCGACCTCATGATGAATCAATTGCAAACAACTTTCGATGTTTTCCAAACGATTCCCCTGATTAGTTCCTATAGATAAAACGACTTGATGCTGTGATTTCATAACAGCTGCAAATTAACTAAAAGTATACTATATTTGTGTGAAGTGTTAATAATTAAATTTCAATTTGAAAAATACAATTGTGTAACATTTTAACCCCAACAACTACTTATACAAAAATTAAATTATTATGAAGTTTTTAGGAAATGTATTGGCTACCATCGTAGGAATTTTTGTTTTCACCATGCTATTCTTTTTTGGAATAGTGCTGATTGGGGCCATTTTTGGCGGAGAAGAAAATGGTATTGACGTAAAAGAAAACTCGGTAATCGTATTGAATTTAGAAGATATCCAAAATGACTATGCTGGGAAATATTCTGACCCTTGGGTTACCGCATTTTCAGACACCAAACAGATTGGCTTAACCGATGTCATTGATGCTATCGGAGCTGCTAAAAACGATGAAAATATTAAAGGTATTTCTATTTTAAACAATAATTCTTCGCTAGGCATGGCGCAGAGCAAAGCGGTTAGAGATGCCTTGGAAGACTTCAAAAAATCAGGAAAATTTGTGATGGCGTATGCCAATACCTATTCGCAAAAAGAATATTATTTAAATTCCGTAGCCAACACTATTTATCTTAATCCGGTGGGCGATTTAGATTTCAAAGGACTTTCTTCTGACCTACTATTTTTTAAAGATTTTCAGGATAAAACAGGCATAAAAATGGAAGTTATTCGCCATGGAAAATATAAAAGTGCTGTAGAACCTTTCCTCGAAAATAAAATGAGTGAGGCCAATAGAGAACAAATTACTGCCTTACTCAATTCTATCTGGAATTCTGTTGTAACTGACATTGCCAAAAGTAGAAATGTATCTGTTGAAAAATTAAATGAAATTGCAAATGGTTTATTGGCACGAACACCTGAAATGGCTAAGGCTCAAAAATTAGTAGACGTAGTTGCTTATGAAGATGTTTACCACAATGCCATAAAAAAACGATTACAAGTCGATAGTAAAGACGAATACGAATCGGTTTCTATACTTGATTACACTCATAAATATACCACGACATCAATTCCTAATGATGCTACTGATGAAATTGCCATTATTTATGCCCAAGGTGAAATTCAAAGTGGTGAAGGAGATGTCAACATCATTGGAGAAGGCGCAATGCGACGTTCTATCAGTGAGGCAAGAAATAACGAAGATGTGAAAGCAATAGTATTTCGCATCGATAGCCCTGGAGGAAATGCATTAACCTCCGATTTGATTTGGAGAGAAATCGAATTGACTAAAAAAGTAAAACCGGTTGTTGTATCCATGGGGAATTATGCTGCCTCTGGAGGGTATTATATTGCTTGTAATGCTAATACAATTTTCGCAGAAAAAAATACTATTACTGGTTCTATAGGTGTTTTTGGTATGCTTCCTAATTTTAGTGGTCTTAGTACCAAAATGGGAATTCATTCTGAACAAGTCAATACCCACCAAAACTCAGGTACTTACAATCCATTTGCACCAATCGATGAAAAATTTAAAGCCGTAACCACAGAAGGTGTAGAACAAATCTATAAAACATTTGTTTCCCATGTAGCGCAAGGGCGAAAAATGAGTTTTGCACAAGTAGATGCGATTGCACAAGGTAGAGTTTGGACTGGCGCTGATGCTATCAAAATTGGTTTAGTGGACAAAATTGGCGGTTTAGATGATGCCATTCAAGAAGCGGCCCGTTTAGCAAAAATCAAAACATTCAACACTCAAAATTATCCAGAATACAATAAAAATTTTGATGATTTATTAGAAAATTTCCCTTTTGCCAAAACTAAAGAGCGTTGGATTAAAGAAGAAATTGGTGAAGAAAATTACAATATAATGGAACAAATTAAACGCATTCAAAGCTACAAAGGAGTACAAGCTCGAATGCCATTCGAAATTACCATTCAATAAATAAAAAAGCTTCCATTGGAAGCTTTTTTTATAACTGTATTTTTACAACATAGCCTTCTGAACTGCGAATATTAAATACCATTCCGCCTTCAAAAAGTAAATATTGTCCTTTAATACCTATTAATTTTCCCTGAAAATTAGGAGTTTTATCCAAACTCAAACTAGTCACTTTAGCAGGATATTCCAAAACTGGATACTGC
>JACCDK011952787.1_pt1 | contig 10621 bp, 8 predicted proteins | sample 7445871 | NCBI WGS metagenome assembly JACCDK01 (sample SAMN15323436, study PRJNA562643) | freshwater metagenome | isolation source: river surface water | place: USA:Blue River Watershed | collected 2017-08-15
TCATTTTACTATTTGCTAACTCTACCCTTACTGATCAGTATCTTATGGAAATTAACAATTAAACATAAGCTGGTTAAGTATTTTTTATTGATTGGCCTAATGTTATGCTTGGCAACACCAATAAAATACTTGTTTCGACTTGTAGAAACAACGGTTATCTCTAAACCCGAACCATTTTCATTTCGCGCTCGTTACGTTACGCGACCGGTAGCATATTTTCCAGAATCTGCGCCTTTTTTTAAAAATGTAATGGGATCGATTGATTCTATTGCAATGATAAGTGAACTGAAGAATCAATTTAAAGAGTACTTGATTCCCTATAACGGTAGTCAATTTACGCCATTAACAATGTTTCTTATGGGAGAGATGACCCCCCTGTTTGCCGAATTAAATATAAAACCGCCAACCAATGTTCCGCTGTGGTTCCATACAAAGATTTCTTTATTTCCTCGTGAAATTGATATTATGCGAAAAGAATTTACCCAAACTAAGTATGACATTGTCATTTTGCAAAACGCGCATGGACAGTCAAATTTTGAGGAATTCCTGAGTATCTTGCAAAGAAATCCAAATTACGAAAGCATGCGAGATCGTGGTTATGTATCTCCGACGACATCCACGGGCGATCCGTGTTTTGAGGGATATTGCCCAAACCATATTTATGTTTATGTCAGACGTAGCCTGCTTAAATAAATACTAATGTCCTGCCATTTGTTGCCGTATTAATTCTGCATCCCAATTAAGCAAATCGCTAATCGCACTTTTGCTTAGCGAATCTAGTTTTGTCTTAGGATTCACGCGGCTTATGACGTCAAAATAGCAGCGCAGTTGAACTGATTTTGTTTTATTGAACCCTGACCCAACATAGACACCACTATTTTGAATAAAAATAAGTTCAGGATTTTCGCCTCTATGTTTTCCAAAGTGCTCCCAAGATCGGTAGATGTTTGCTTGTGCCCCCAGAAATACTACATGGTCTGGAAATAATGCCCAGTCGTGACAGAGTCGCCCAAATAAGTTCTCATCCAGGGCAAGGGCCTGGACTTCCACATCGTCAAACGGGGTGTAATTTGAAAGAGGTGAGCTACGAGGGATCGATCGTAGAGTCTTTGAGAAAGTATTTTGCGGGGTAAAAGCATTATTAATGGATTCAAGTGCTGTATAAATCTCCGCAATAGAATTTGCTCCAATCACGATGCCATGATTTTTTAGAAGAATAACGTTGGCTGTCGAGTTTTTATTTAAGCTCTCATAGATTGCTTGAGCAAGATCTGGACCTGGTTTGTAATAGTCTAGATAATTAGCTTTGATAGCATGTTGCTGGCAAATAGTCTCTACTAATTTTTGACAATTTTGAATAATTAGATAGCTTAAAGCATGGATTGCATGTAAATGCACCACAATTCGATGCGGCATCAGGCCATGCAAAAAGGTTTCGATAGAGGGTTTTAGTCTGTGTTCACCAATAATGATAGGTTTTATATCAAAAAATTGTTTTGATAATGCATTTCGAAGATGCTTTAAGTCAACTGGTACAAAAATATTTTCGAGGAGGGCATTAGCAAGCCACGTACCAGAACCCTTAATCCACAGCGTGTCATTCTCTTTCCAAGAAACATTGCCTCCAGCGCCCTGAACAAGCAAACGATCTTGCCCGAGCTTGGCAGACATTTGACTCATCAATAAATGATCATGTGGCATTTGCGGGAGTTTATTTTGATCTGCAAAGAGTAGTCAATAGCTCACGTAAACTACGAAAGTCGTTAAAGCTAACATCGGGTGCAGTTGGTTCTGAGCCGAGTTCAACACCCTCGTGAATTTTTTGAAAAGTGATTGCATTTATAGATTCTTTGCTGCCGCGGATATCATTGATTGGATTATCGCCAATCATCCAAATACAATTGCCTTTGGGCTGCATTTTTTCAAGCGCAATCAAAAAAGGAGCCTTGTGCGGCTTGTCATATCCTGCTTCTTCGCTAGTAACAATGTAATTAAAGTGATGATCTAGGCCAAAGTACACGACCTTCCGAAATTGAATTTGTGCGGTCAGGTCAGTCACAATCGCAGTTGGTATGCCTAGAAGGCGAAAATCATCCAATAATTCTACAACATCGTCGAAAAGAATTGCGTTAGTTAAAAATGTTCGCCAATAGGTTTGTTCAAAATCCAATGCAAGAAGAACCTGGGATCCAAGCCCCATAATTTCGAGCATGCGCTGAAGATAAAGAAGCCGACTATGAGATGAGGCGGTTGGTCCAAGGCGATTCTTAATTTCTTCACGTGCTTGATTAAAAGCATAGTCAAAGTCTTTCGGGTTTAGCGAAAAGGTGTTGACTACTTTCTCTCTAACAGCCTGCAAAGCAGCCCTGTGAGCTGGTTCATAAGGGTACAGCGTATTGTCTGTATCAAAAAGTACAGCGTGGGGTAAGCAGGTGAGGCGCTCGGGAACATTAATTTTAATCATATAAATCTTCTGGTCAGCGCTTGATTAATATGCGATAGAGTAATAAGCTGCATTAGCCCAAGAACTCCATTTTGCCATTGTGGCTTCAGATCAAGAAATTCAAAAATCTTTGGACAAATAAGTCGGGCAGCCATTTCAATATCTTCTGCGCTCGTTTCACCTTCTATGCTAATTTCTATTTCAGAAATAGTATCACCGTTATTACTCATATCAACATGCAATCCACAAACACCAATGAGTACGCGTTTAAGAGAAAGCTCGTTAAATCCATGCCGAGATTTAAATGTTAATTTTAGGCGAGGCAGATTTTGAGTATCTGTATTTTGTAAAGTATTTCTATTAATTGGACTAAGTTTAAATATTAGATCAGCAAAATCTGCTTGAGGTCGAATGAATTTCTCGGAATCGCGTAGACGTTTAGCTAGGGTCTCTAGGACGCGCTGCACAGAATAGCCGCGCTGATTGACATCACGTTTGATCTTAAAGTATGTGCGTAATTCTTCATCAATATCAAGGTAAATACTTAGGTCATAGCATTCACGCAAAATTGGTAAATACAGAGCATGAAGGCCACTTGCAATAATGATATCGTTGCTTTTTACGGTAAAAGGACGGCTCATCTTGCCAGTGTCGTGGTCATAATGGCATGCGGTAATCGACCGACCATCTGTAAGCGAAACTAAATTTTTGGCAAAACTCTCTAAATCGTTTGCAGCTGGATTAATGTGCGTCATGACTTGCCACATTGGCTGATGACGATCCCATAAGTGATAGTCATCTCCCGAGATGGTAGCAACGGAGTGAGTCCCAAAGAGTCCAGTCATGGCGTTTACAAAGGTGTCTTTGCCAGCTCCGGAGTCGCCAGCGACTCCCATTACAAAGGGCTTGCGACTGAGACGAAAAAAATCATTCCGACTAACCGTTTCGCGCCAAATTCGAACAGCTAAAACGATCCCCGTTGCCACCAATGCAGTATGGGCAAGAGAAGACAAACGGGTATTCATTAATTGGGTATTGATAGTGTCACTCTGCATACTCAAAGCTTGCAAAGCTTCCTCTAAATAGGTGCCCACAAAAAGAATAGCACTTAAAGCGTAGAGTGCTGAAAAAAATGAGGTGATGTAGATTGCCGTTCGATCACCACTTACTTGATAGGAAACGAGTAGCGGTAATATCCAAATGAACCATCCTGGTGATGCTGGTGTCAACAGCACAACTAATAAAAATGCGATACCTAGGATTGCATTAAAAAGCTCAAAATTGATGCGCTTAATTCTCCAGGCTACATAGACCATTAGAAGATAGGCTAGGGGAACCAAATAGATGGTGGTATTATGAACTAAGTGGATTGCGAGTTGGTAAATTTTTTCAACTTCAGGATTGTTTGCCACCATATGAATACCAGCTTGCGAAAGTAAGAATGGTAAGAATAAGATGCCAAATCCTAGAGCAAAACCAATTATGAATTGGTGAAAAATTTGACGAAGATTCCCATTATGAAGAAAAAAAATCAAAAAAAATGGCAAGCTTAAAATCATACTGAGTTTGGCAGAGATAGCTGCTACTAGGAGGGCACCTGATGCTAAGAGACGGTGGTCTCTCATAAAGTAAACGGCACTTATCAATAGAAATACTGGGATGATGTCGTTGTACCCAAGACAATAACTCGCAATCAGACTAATTGGGGAGAGCCAGTAAGTCGCTAGTAGAAACTCGTCTTTGGTTTTAAGTAGCTTGCGCAGTATCAGCAGCAAACCAAAGTCTGCTACCACTAAGCTTAAACCGTAGCCCAAGGCTAAAGACAGGGAAAATAGTTCGCACAAAAGACTAAAGGGGAGCAAGAATAGCCACATCGCATACCCATAAGGGAAAGCCATTGGCGTACCGCTTTGATTTAACCAGCTTTGCCAGGGATCGAGGGTAAGGGAGGCAATGCTGTTACTAAGAAAAGGAACATACCACTGGTCTACGGGGCTTGGCAGTATGGCAATAATGAGCCCAATGCGAAGTGCGAGCCCAATCAAGAACAGGGGGTTTCGGCAAAAATTAAATTGCGACTTTAGAGATAATGGAAATAAGGTCGGCATATTTACAGATACTCTTTCCAGAATTCCGGCTTTTTAGTGCAAACAGCGTCCGCAGTGATCTCCCGTTCGGCTAAGAGGTTTGCTAATTCTGCAATAGCAGTTTCGGAGGTGCGACCATGTAGTTCGGGGGAAACCAAGCAAAGTTTAAAGCCAACATCTTGCAGGCGCTTAGCATCATTTCTTGAAAGGGGGAAATGCGTAAAGCAGTCCACCCAAACCCAGTCAATTTTTCCGGCAAGCGTCAGTGCTGTTTCAATTGATTCAAATTCAGATATACGGACTGCGCAACGGCGCTCTCCCAGCATAGACCATTTAATTAAAAATGGAAACGATTGGTCTAAAAAGAAGTAATCTGTAATCCCATGGTCTTTCATGAGATCAATTAAGCGAGTCTCTAACCCCTCTTCTTTAACGTTGAGAATAAGAGTGCCATGACGATAATGCCGAATCCACTCTTCAAAATTTTCGCCATTGGCAAACGGATCGTGCTGAGTAATGAGTTGTCCGTTATTAGAGCGAATATCTACTTCAACGCCATACTCCTTCGGAGTGGTTTGAAGCTCCATTATCGTATTGCGTCGATGGCAAATGAAGTTCACTTAGACAACCTCTTTTTTAGCTCAAAACTAAAGTCAATGGTTCTACGAATAAATTTCATTTTGGCCGCCCAATTGATATTCCAGTGTGAGGTGCCATGAGCACGCTCTCCAAATTCTACGGGAAAGCGATATACAGGTAAATTTTTGGAGCGGGCTGTGAAAAAGACGTATAAATCCAGAGAAAAATCATGAGGTGGATTGTCCCAGGATTCGAAAAAAGCCCTTGAAAACATATTGGGCTGCGCATTAATATCCCAAAGCCGTGTGCGTAATAATACAGTTTCAAAGATACTCATGCTAATTGTAAAGAAAACATCCGCAAAGGGACGTCTGATTCTTTGACCTTTAACATAGATATTACGATTGCCATGTCTATTAAATATTTCTAGGCCGCGTAAGATATCTTTAGGATCAGTTTGCATGTCTGCATGGGTCCATGCCAATAAATCACCATTTGCTACCCGCAATCCAGATAAAATACCGTAACCATAGCCTTGATTAAAAGGTACTCTTACACTTCGGCAGTGCGGGTAATTTGGTATAAGACTTTGCAATACAGCTGGAGTATTGTCAGTCGAGCCGTTATCAACCAATACCACTTCGATATTAGAGTCCTGAAGCGATGAACAGCGATCTAAAAGTAAGGGCAAATTGGCTGCTTCGTTATAGCAAGGAATGATGAGAGAGAGTTTCACAGAGGGTTTACATTAGAAGAATTTATTATCAATTATGCATATGACGATTGGTAAAGACGAAGAATTTCATGCCAATAAAATTAAGCGAAGCCGAAAAGCCAGTTGCCAAAATAAAAGCGATGAATAAAGTTACATGAAGGGCAATCGTTAGACCGCTAAACCATTTAATGCAGAGGTAATTAACTAAAATATTTGATACCAGACTAAAAATATAGACGATGGCAAAGCGATATAGGCTACCCGAGCTAGTAGTTTGCTGTTTAAAAGTCCAGAAGCGATTGGCAAAATAAGCGAATACTGTGCCACTAATAAACCCAAATCCTTTAGCAAGATTGATGTCTTCAAGACCTAATGGTTTGAAATACATGAAGCCGTGGTAGCTTAAAAAATCAATACCCACTGTTATTAAGCCAACAATTAAAAAAATGCCTAGTTCACGTCTAATGGGTACGATCATTGAATTAATGGGCTAAGGTAATTGTTCTAAAATTTCTGGGGTGAATGCAGCATAGTGCTTTGATAAATGTTTGATGGCGGTATGTTCTATGCGAGAATCGAGTTCTAAGCGATAAGGGTGGTGTTCCCACTTATGAAAACAGGATTGCCAATATTCGAATGTTTTCAAATCATTGGGAGTACCCCAAGAAATAAAGCTATCGACCTCAAATAAATAGCAGCGCAACCCAAGATCAATTGCATCATTGATACATGAGTCAAGATAAAATTCACCGTTGATACGTCCATTGCGCGCGATGAGTGCGTCGATAGCGCGTTTTGCATCAATTGGTTTTTTAAAGGTAAAAGTACCAATCACAATGGGATCTGTTTTTGGAGAGGCAAGGGGGGTCTTAACTGAAATGGTCTTAATGAGCCCGGTGGCGTTGGCATCAACCCAACCAAACATTTCTGGTTTACGTAAGGCATTGATGTGGCCGCGCGTACCCCAAACAATGACATCAACCTCGGGGTTATTGATAAGGATTTGGTATTTTGCTTGGTTAAATAGCACCCCATTGTCACATGCACCAAAAGTGATAGGCGCAATATCCAAATCTTTTCTATTGATCGTGGGAACTGACGCCTCAAGCGCATCAAGTCCGATTTGTGCGGTACAGGCTTGTCCGGCGGTTACACCAGGAACATAAGTAATCAGTGCGTTTGGAAAACTATCTTTGATTGATATAGAAATCTCTTCAAGGCCTGGCATATCAGAGCGCATTACTAGCGATTGAAATTTCGACTTGGGCAAATCGCCAATTGCTTGGATTGCCATTGCTTTTCCAGATACCGGAATCAAGGGCTTAGTTAGTCGGTATCCTGCGTCGGTAAAGCGCTTTCCCATTCCAGCCATCGGAATGACGAGCGACCCGCTGGGTGCGGATTCAATATCTGGGGTGATCAGTTTTCTAAAGGTTTTAGACCAAAAGTTGTATTCATGAAGATCATCCGGAGTGCCCCATTGCATGAAGTGCTGCAGTGGATAGATAGCAACTTTTTCACTTTTGGCAAGTATGGTTTTGTATGCAAGACTGACATAGTACTCGCCACCAACATGGATATTTTGATGCATTGTTTGCTCAAATGCTTCACTCATTAATTTTGCACTCGCAAAGTAATAGGTTCCGCTTGACGCAAATTCCTCCATACGATTATTGGTATAGGGCTTTTTTTCTTGAATATCTTTTGCCCATGTGATGATGTGATTGGGTTGATTTCCATCAAATTCTTTAACGTAAGCGTAATTGGTAGTGCCCAATGTATGCGGATGAAACCCTTTATATGCTGGGATGGCACCAGCACAGCCAGAATTAGTAACAAACGATTTAAAATGAAGCCAATCCCAGTAGCAAGTGAAATCACAATAATTGACAACAACAGGACGCATGGGGTCAAGAAGATGCTCAACTTGGCAAACGGCATGTATTGGGCCAAGTTTGTGTGCTGGAATGCCAACAATACGTCCAGAAGGGCATAGTTCTTCCAGGGTCTGGGCCATCCGATAGTCGGGATTGGATAAGTGATCGTCATTGCAAATAAAAATGAAGTCAAGTTCTCCAGGGAACATATCAATGACATGACCAATCATGAGCTTGCCATCTACCTCAATTAAAGGCTTGGGAACGGCATAGCCAGCGCGACGAAAGCGCTCACCAAATCCGGACATTGGGATAACGATTTGCACAGTTAACCTATTAAATTGATTCTGAGTAAGCTAGAAACTCAAGATTTTTTTCTCAAAGATTTTAAATAAGTGAGCCCAAGCTTTACTTTTCTGTAAACAACTGGTGGAAGTAAGAGTTTTGGCTTAAGTATTACAGGAGGTAACCAATCGTTTTTATAGTTCAATGCATTAAAATGCAGAACTTGCTTTGTAATTTCTTTGCCATCCTTTGGGCGTGCAGCATACATGGTGGAGTGCGCAGGTAATTCATCGTAAATTTTTTTAGAAGCGGTATAGTAGTAAAGCGCAATCGATCTTCGAGTGATGTGATCAGGCGTATTTAATGGCTCTGGATGGCCATGATAAGAGTCTGCATCAGTGCTAAATATTACGCACCTATTAAAATTTGGACTAATTGTTTGATATTTCTTTTTGACAGCGGCATCCCAAATTTCAAGATGGCCCTCGTAGCTATCTTGCCAGTTTTTATTCAAGTAGATGAGCATGTTCAATCTTCGGTTTAGCGAGAGTTTTTCATGAATTCTAAAATCCGCATGTATACCAAGTTGGCCGCCTTTGGATGTTTCATGTAGGCCACCCCCTTCAAAATATGGGTCTGATATTAATCCTTGAATGGATGTAAGGCCCTCTAAAAACTGCAAAATCGGGGCAGAGTTAAAAAAGTTAAAAACGTCCCGTATAAAAGTATTGCAGTCATTTGGCAAAATTTGACGCTTATGATGTCCAGCATATCCGCCCTCATGACGGACATCATTTTCTAAGGACTTATCCGGAAAGTTAGCAATTATTTTTTCAGCAAGGGCTACTGGTAAAAAATTATCTAAAACAATGTGTGGATAAGGTTCTGCAAAACAATATTCGCCAGCTAAATTTTCACCAATATGGCGCGCTTCATTGAGATTTAATTTTAAGCCGTCTGCGAAATCAATCGGCAGAGTTACGGAGGAAAATGCAGAGGTAGCGATCATGTTTCATTCCTGATGGCAGGGCCTATTAAAGCGAAATTTTGATAACTGATCAATTATCTCTTATTTCGCTACAAAATCCGGAATAAATTGTACGATCCAAGGAATAAACTGGTTTTGAAGACTGATGGATCCATATTCCGACATATGACCAGCATCTCTGCTAAGCGGAATGCCATGAAGGAGATGGGAGCAATTGCCATTGGTGCAAAATGCCACATTTTGATCAAAGAATAGCACCTTTGGGTTCGAAGATTTAATAGACAGAACTAACGGCTCAAAGGATCTCTTCATCTCATCAAGATGCAACTTTGAGATGGTGCAATCACGAACCTCTTTTCTAAAAGAGGTTGTGTAGCAAAGTTTGGGATCAAAACCAAGACGCGCTCTTGGGGCAAAGATAATTACTGTCAACCCAAGTTTTTCAAGCTCATCAATACGGTTTTTAACTTGTTGAATATATAGAGGATTTGGATTTTCTTCAAGCCCATCTAATATTGCGTATTTAAAACTACCTTCAGAACTAATAATTTGATTAATAAACTGATTTTGTTCTGTGGGCCTGTTGCCGCTACAAGGATTATTCATATCGAGTGAAGAATTATTATTCTCAAAGCCAATAGGGCAGGCGCCAATCGACAAAAAGCTTTGATTTTTTAATAAAGGGTTTTTTGCAAAACCAGGGTAAAGTTGGTTAGCAAAACTATTGCCTAAGATAATTGCAGTTGGTTTGCGATCGTCTTGCTTCATGCAAAACCACCAAGCGTACTTTTCCGATCCTGAGAGTGGATAGCTGGTTAAGCATTCATTATTTTTAATGTATTTCCAGGTTCTATTTCCAATTTGATCTCGGACTTGCGGGGTTAATGTGGTGGAGCTAATGTAGCTACGTAATGGGTAACCATCGTTATGATAGATGGTCCAACCCAAAATCCCAATGATGAACATGAGAGGTGCCAATATGTAAGCACTATTGAATTGATTTAATCGAATTGGTTTTTCAATGAAACGGTATGTGATCCATGAGAGCAAAATGGCAATTAGCACAAGCCGTGTTTTGATATGTGAGTGGGTCTCCTCACCCTCTATGAGATTGGCAAAAGAAATTAAAGGCCAATGCCATAAATACAAAGGAAAGCTAATTAGCCCGAACCATACTAATACCTTGTTAGAAAGCACGAATCGGTTTACCCAAGCCATGGGGCCAGCCAAAATAATCAGAATAGTCCCAAAAGTAGGTAGGCAAGCTAACCATCCTGGAAATTTGGAATCTTTAGAAAGATAAATAGAAGCAATAAAAAATAGCACAAGCCCAAACACTGTAAGAGCGTTGGCTTGCCGTGTGCTAGGCCTTAAATGATTCCAATTTGGATTGGAATGAAAGGCCGAAAGCAAGCCACCCAATAACAACTCCCATAATCGTGTAAAAGGGGAGTAAAAGGCGCCAACGGAATCAATGGGTAATACGTAAAGATTGAGTGAAAAGGAGCTAAGCAATAAGATAATCAGCAATAGCCAAAAGATTCGCGGCTTTTGCCAAGTGATCCATACAAGAATGGGCCATACTAAATAGAATTGCTCTTCAATGCCTAATGACCAAAGATGCAATAGCGGTTTTAAATTTGAGGA
>JACCDK012132330.1_pt1 | contig 10617 bp, 6 predicted proteins | sample 7445871 | NCBI WGS metagenome assembly JACCDK01 (sample SAMN15323436, study PRJNA562643) | freshwater metagenome | isolation source: river surface water | place: USA:Blue River Watershed | collected 2017-08-15
AGATCTAAAGTTGCAGAAGTTTCTTGGGTATACGAACAGGCTTTGAAAGAGTCACGACCAAGTAGGCCATCAGCAATTTTGTTTTCAAAACATGAGGAGTTACAGGACTTCATCTCCACTTTGACAAACAGCAAGGGTCTTGGGGCACCGCCAGTTGTTGGTAGGATGGAAGTCGGCGGTGGGCATGACTACAATCCTATAAATCGTTTTCTGAAGAAAAACGGATTGCATCTCATGTATTTTGGCGGTACCGGCGGGGGAGAAATAAATTCCGCAACTCGATCTCGAATGATCGTCGTCATGACGCTCCACAGTGCCAAGGGGCTGGAATTTGATTCCGTATTTATGCCGTTCATGCGCGAGGATCGTTTGCCTTGTCCATACCCTCCATTAAAAAATAATGATGAGTGGCAAAGACGCTTCGTTTACGTGGCACTCACTCGCACTCGTCTGAATTTTTACGCATCTTTTACCGGAGAAAAAAACGAAATTCTCGAGAGACTCGAGGACGATAGCCTTGAGAAATATTTAAATTACTTTAAGGTCTAGGATCGTCGTGTTGGAAGATTTAAATTTAATATGTGTCACTGAGAGTGAGCTCCTTCAGTGGCAATCCAGAGGATTGATGCATTTGACAGCTGACCGAATTATTCCGGCTGGCTCCGTAAAATCTTCACTATTTGCGCTAGCACCATTAATGAAGCTTGACGATGCTAAAGCACGTGTGGTTGTCAATTTTGGGCGAAATTTTAGCAAGTCTACTGCCTTACATTCGGGCTTTGATAATCCAAGCATTCTCAGTATTCCTTGGGATCAAATTCAAAGTATCAGTCCTGCGCTTCCACAGTTTAGGCGGCGGCTGGATGTCTACGGACTCCAGGTTGAAAATTGGGATCTAAGCGAATTGTGGAATCAATGGCTCGTTACCCAAAGTTGCCACGAGCGTACTGCGGCTGTATCAAGTGTTCTTGCAAGACTTGGATTTAATTCCACTGAATTCATTGCGGACGTGTCAGTTCTTGCGTCAATCGTTCGAACCGTTGTTCGACCTGGTGAGGTTAGCGATCAATTATTAGTTCCGAAAGGTTGGCGAAGATTATTGCAAAACAGGGATTTGATTTTAAAAAAGCTTCGTTTTGAAGGACACTCTGATAGAACATCTTTTCTAGAGGCAAGTATCAATGAAATTATTCGTATAAATGGAACTGAGCCCGTCGGTCTTGGGCTAGAAGGATTAATTGAGGTGCGAGAATCTGGATGGAAATTTCAAGATCTTTCTGATTGCGCGCTTAACTCCATATATAAATTAAGTGGTGCCTCCCCCTTTAGTATGGATGAGGGTGTCAGTCTTATCTTCGGGGCGGCCTATCTAAGACTATTTGATGAGCTATTTTATGGCGAGAAGAGCTGGCGACTATGTTTCAACTTGCTGCGGTTTGCCAAGTACTCATTAGATTCGAGGCAGGCTGATTTCCTGACAGCTTTTATAGCCGCATCATTTCCGGCAGAAGAATTAAGACGCCTTGATCTTCCTACTAAGTTTAATTCGCATAATGATGAATCTGAGCAGTTAATCTAAATGTAACTAGCTGCAATATAAACTGTACAGGTATTTCAGGAAATTGCATTGTGAACGAGCCAACTCCATCATCAATTCCGATACGCGACTTTGAGGAGGCTGTCTATATTTTTTGGTACGGTCCTGAACTTCCTGCCGTAAAAATTGGGCATACGAATTTACCTGAAAGACGTCTAGCAGAATTGCGCAACGACACTGGTGTTCCTGCCCATCTTGCCAGTTATGCTGCAATTGTTTGGTTAGATAGAACCAGGGAAAAGGTAGAAGCAAAGGCCCATGAGTTAGCAGCTGATTTCAGGAGGGATGGAGAATGGTTCGAGTTGGCAGCGGCGGATGCCTTGAACTTTGTCGAGGCTGCTGCCAGACAATTAGGCGTTAGATATGAAATTGAAGACAGGGCTAGTTTGAGGCCCGAGATAAATGAAATTTCTAAATGTTCTGATCAATCTGAACAATCAAAAAAATGGGAGGATAGGCGAGCATACGAGCGATCCTTTATGTCCAGGCGAGAGGGCCTTGTTGACGAAGAGCGGCTTCGAGCCCAGTACCTAAAACAAAAATGGCGAGCAAATGACGGTTCATTATGTGCGCAACATGATCATCCGCCTAAGCCCATTTGGATGTGGTATCGACCTGCAATGGGTGATTCCAAGAATAATAAGAAAAATTAAACTTAATGAGATCATGAGAAGGGCCAAAACTATCTTTCTGGACTTTGATGGCGTTCTTCATCCATCTCTTGCCGAACCAGAGCAATTGTTTCTTAGGGCAGAACTTCTCATTGATGTTTTTAAAAGCCGAAGACCGGAGGTCGTTATCTCATCTAGCTGGCGCTTTCAGATGAGTTTAGATGACCTCATAGTTCGACTTCCTAGTGCGATTGGGTCTTTGGTTTGCGGGATTACTGGGGCTGGATATGTTGGCAAGCATGCGCGTTGGAATGAAATTCAAACTTATTGTCAGCTTCACAAGATTAGCGATTGGCGTGCCCTTGACGACAGTGCGTTTGAATTTCCGTCAAGCTGCGCCCAACTGATTCGGGTGGACGGGGCGCGGGGTTTAACCAAGCTAGAGGTGGAACAGCTTACTGATTGGCTTGATGAGTCTGATGCTTGAAGATGGCTTCAAGTATTTTCACAGGATTTTTTTATTATTTTTTGTACGGAATCAATTGTCAATAAAAAATTCTCACGCTGTTTCGACAGATGTATGTGATTTAGATGAGTCTCTGCTGAGGTACAAATCATTGCGAGGATTCTTTATCGGATCCAATAATTACCGATAGATCAAAAAAATGCGTCCCAACAAACCGGAGAGTTCGATGCTCTCCTGCAAGTTCAATTGATAACTCCACCACGCTATTGACACTAGCGTTGTCGCTAAATAGCTGCTTCAATTCTTTATCATCGATTAAGCGAGCGTGCTGGTACATTGCAGCACATGTTGGGCAAAGAGCTAGTCTATTTTCAAAGTAATGTTTGTTTAAGTCCCTAAATATCTGAACCGCTTCAAAATAGTACTCACCTGTGATAAGTTTGAAAGGCATTTCGGACTGGCAGGCTTGGCATACCATTTGCCGGTTTGCGTTTGTGTACTTTGCACGCAAATACGCCTTTGCTTCGGCAATGACGCTTGGCACGTTGGGCTGTATCGACTGTTCTCGTCGCACAGCCTCTCGTGGGGGGGCATTTTCTCGATGTTGTAAAACACCAGTACGCCGTCTAACTGGATTTCGCACTTCATCTTCGGGTTGTTCTGGTCTCGGCGCGTGTTGCTTGATCAATGCCACAATGTCGCTCTCACTAAGTCCAGCCTGCCTTGCCACATTGGCCACTTCGGTCGCTGCATCAACGCCGGTAAAACCGAACTCACGAGCAGCAAGATCTTTCCGCTGATAGTCCTCCGTTTTTCTTTGCACACTATCCTCGAACCCAATGGCATTCAGTAGTCCATTCTGGTTATCGTAAGGAAAATCCGATCTAAGTCTTGTGCGTGACATTTCCTGCGGCGGTAGGAAATTTCCGTCACAATCGGGAATCCAAGCATTCCCTTTTAAATGGCAAATTAGCTGTGAATCCGACTCTCTGGTTTCGTACTGGCGGTTTGGACGAAAGCGAGCCTTGGCAACCTTCGCATCAGATCGGATCAATGCCTTCCATATGAGCCTGCTTCCCTCTAACGATGGTTTCTCAACAAGTCGTTCAATTCCATTAATAGTCCAATCTACGCTGATGGCCGAATCAGTCCGCCGAACTCTATAACCGTAGTCGAGAGAGAGTTGCTTCCAATTTTGGTTTCTTGTAGGGGAGCAATAGACGATTGGAAGTTCAGCTTGCACTCCTGCAGCCTTGATGAATTTAACAAATTCTGCTTTTTGCTCAATAGTAGAGTAACCATCCCATAAAACGTATTTTCTAAAGTTGGTTTCGATTGAGGCGAGACCGGTTTCTTCAAAGGGCGAGTCTAAGCAAAGTCTTTGAGGCGAACAAAAGGCATTTATTGTTGGATCTGAAATCTTAGTTCCGATAAGAAACGACTTTCCAGAAAAGATGGTTATATTTTCGGGATGCTTCTTGTAAAACTTGATGAAACGCTTTAAATGTCGAATGTGCGTGACATCATCTGGAAATGAGTTTTCACTATAAGTTTCAAGGAGACGAGATAAATCCGCCATCTCGTCAAAAGTCTTCACACCTACGTGTTCAAGATACCTCTTTGCATTATTTTTTTGATTTTCGGATTTTCCAGATGAATACACTTCCGCCTTGACCCACATCACGTCAGTTTTTCCCTGATCAGAATCGTTTTCCGGAAAAAACGCATCACGTGGGCGAACCATCTGTTCACTGCCATCATTTTGAACGCGAATGAGGCAAAGATCGGAAACGTCAAATCGCCCGTTATGTCGAAATACAGCATCATGAAGCAGTGCATAAAACTTCTGCAACCAAGCATCTTCCTTTTTTGATAACCAATATGCAAGCCGATCGGTACGCCCCTTGTCATCCCCATATTCAAGCCGCCAGTTCGTACAATCAAAAGATTCACATAATTCTTCCCAACCCCAATTCTTGATCGAGAGACTATCGAGAAATTTGTCCGCACGTTGGTTAGTCTGCGGCGGGTTAGCACACCAAAGTGGCGGAATCCATTTTTTACCGCTAATCTCTGCAAGATCTTCGTCGTTAAATTGAGCGGCAATATCGGCAGGCCCGCGGAATAGCTCTACAGATGCGCGATGGCCACCCACTCGCGTAGGCACCAAGTCGTTGCAGGTGAAAGCATTCACGATCTTTTCTTTGATCGGCTCATAAAATCTTGATAAGTTGTCGTCTTCTATTGGAAGCACTTCAAGCGCCCCTAGCGTCATAAGTCCACGATCACGGATATCAATCAAGGAAGCTGCCGCAAGGTCTCCGAGCGCGGCTAGTAGCTGATGATTTCCATCGCAGTCTCTAACGCTGTCACGAGCGACTGTTGAAGCGAATGGCGCATGTACATGGAAACGGAGGTTTGAAGTCTCCTTTTCAGCAGGAAAGTAAATACAAACTCGACCAGGATGTAGTGGAACAACTCTCCAGTGGGACTTCTTTGTCCGGCCTTCAACCTCCTCCATTCCAAACGCTAATGCAATAGCGCAATCCTTGCGAGTCGACTCATCGTCTATGGTTACTACCTGACTGTATTTAAGCCAACTAGACTTGCGTGTTTCACGCGTTGGAGTGTGGATAACGACATTGATTTGTTGCCCACGGCCCGTTGCTTGATGAATATCCAAGGGCAGAAGGCGCTCAAGTCGCCCTTCGAAACCATCCGGTAGTACGTAGCTGATCTGGTCAATGTTCGCTAAAAAAAGTAAGGTGGCGTCGTCTAAGGCTTGTAATGCCACAGCGATCTCGTGATTGGCTTGCCGAATAGGTTTTTTGGGATTGTCGAACGGGAAAATGAATTTCGTTTTAAAACTATTTGCATCAGAACTTGGGGGGGGCAGCAACTCTGGAACGACAAGATCATGGATGCGAAAGTGATACTCTCCGGAATGAATTTCTGGATTTTGCGTATACGCAAAAACTGACTTGAAACCCACGCCAAATTTTCCGATTTCCGTTGGTGAGTCAGCCTTTGTGCTGTCCCCTATGCTAGTTATCGATTCCACGTCTCGCGCTGAAAATAGTCGTGTACCGTCGTGCTCGAAGACAAGCGAATTTTCAGAAAGTGTAAATCTCGCATGAGTAGCTTTGGCATCTTCAGCGTTTTGCAGTAGCTCATAGATGAAGTGCGCGTTATCGGGATAGAGTTGAGTGAGCAGCTTTAGGATGCCCGCTTCAAAACCTTTGTTTCGCCGAAGTCCCTCGACGTAGGCTAGTCGGTCTGAACGGAGCTGATGAAATGCAGCTTTGTCAAAACTCATCGGAATCCCCGCTGATGTTAGATAAATTGCGTTCAAGCATTTTCAGGGCTTTTTATATAAATGACACCGATAACAGCAGGCTCTGTAACGATTTCCGCCTGCGCAGCTACACGCTGCAAGTCAGATCGGCGACGCTCATAATCTCGATTTGCTGCATCAATTTGCCCTTCCTTCATTCGCCTAATGCGAGTATCTGAGGCCTGATCGCGTTGCTCTTCCAACAGAGCCAATCGTGCATCATGGGAGGCTTGGAGCGACGCAAGTCTCACTTCGGCGGAGCGGGTGACCGATTCAATGTGCTCGCAGCGGCTACTCATCCACAGTCGATAGTGCATGGCCTCAAGACGATCCTCCTCAGCATCAACGATCATCGAAGCATCTTTAGTAGTAGCCGCACCCTCGAGTAGTTCCAGAAGTAACTTTGCAAGTTCTTCCCTTTCACATACAGGCTGGAACGCGAAGGATTCCGTCACGCCGAGTATTTTCCAGCGGTAAATTGCAAATGGATAGCGTCCTGGTGTGATGTCCGACGACTTAGCCAGTACTGAGCATGAGAGTGTTACCGAGGGAGCTAGAGACTTAGCTGCCTGTCGCGCCAGGGGGTGCGTTGGTGTTAGAAATGTTACTGACCGATCTTCATCGGCCGTGGCTGGGTCAAACGTCACCCTTAAATTCGGATCGTTACCCTTAAGCCATCGCTCCCAAGATCGGTCTAAAGCCCCTGCTTGCGATACTGCCTTGAAGTCTTCTATCAGCCTGTTGCGTGTTTCTTGATTGACCTGAAGGCTAATTGTTTGCTGACGGCCTTGTAATTTATACGAACGCGATGAGTCGAGAGTAGAAAGGTAGCGCTCTATGAGGTTGCGAATTCTAGGTGGTGTCAGCCAAAAGCTCGAAGCACTCTTGATCAATTCCTCGTCTTGTTTGGGGATCGAAAGTCCAAAAAGCTTGGCTTGCTGTTCTTCTAAGAGCATTTGCTCCTGTACTGCGCGTATTTCGTTGTCAGAAAGTTGTTGTATCCGCCGTGCCTGCTCCTCCAATGTCAATTGAAGATTCTCAGCAATTCCACGAATCTCACGCGTTAAGTTGCCGAGGATTTCCTCACTTCCACCCAGCGCCTGCCGAAAGACGCCAATTCGCAAAAGACAGCGTTCATAGATTTCTGCGTCTACGGTACCGGGTGTGATGAAGTTGAAGATAGCAATGGTTTCGCTTCGCTGGCCATAGCGATCGATTCGACCTATGCGTTGTTCAACACGCATCGGATTCCACGGTAAGTCGTAGTTCACGATGCCGTCGCAAAATTGATAGTCAAGTCCTTCGCATCCGACCTCAGATGAAAGCAGTAAGTCGATCGCCCGAGGATCGTCCTTCGGTCGACTGAATCGGTTTCGCAGCTCGCGCCGGTCCTCCTCGGAAACATCGCCGTGAATGAGTCCGACGCGGATGCTCTCCTCATTCAGCCTTTCGACCAGATACGACAGGGTGTGCCGAAAGGTGCTGAAAACGAGGAGCTTGTTATTTGCTAATACTTGTTTATCGCGAACCACCTTGGTGAATGCAGAATACTTGGGGTCGTCTGAACTTAGGCTCTTGGCAAGTCGAACCACTGCCTCAACGTCCGCGCGGAACTCCTTGAGAACCTCCGGCATGTCCTGTAAATCATTGAGACTATCTGACTCGCTTAACTCGAGTCTTGAAATCTGCCCTGACAGAATCGCCTCCAAGTAGGGCGCTAGGCCAAACACGCAACTGGCTACCTGCCTTCGGATGGTTGTCATCATGAACTGCAGATTCCGATCGCCGTGCCGATGGGCAAGAATCTTTCCGACTAAGTCGAGTACGCCGCGATACAACGTCTCTTGCTCTGCTGTGAAATCGACGGAAACGGTCTCAGGTTTACGTGTCGTGAAACTTCCAATGTCTCGTCTGCGGGTCCGGTTGATGATCGGCGCAAAGGTATAGAGCGCCTCTAGGTCCCTCACCACCTTAAGACGATCCTCTGGGTTGATCTCTTGCTGTTGCAGCGAGTCGAGAAGCGGCTGGACGCGTGAGTCGGTGGACAGCACTGACAAACCCCAGTTTGTCCGTAGCGCAAGAGCAAGATGCTCGCGCGCAGCTTTCATCCATCCATCGCCAGCATTGCGGACGTCCTCAATTGCTGCGTTAATGTGCGGATTGGGCTCCGCCATATGATCAAAATCACGCCGACTTGGGAGCAAGTCCGGACGGGCGAGCTGCAGAAGGTTAAACAAATCGCTATCACCGAGTTGGATCGGTGTCGCCGATAGGAGAACCACTGCTTCCGCGTTGTCGCAAAAGTATCGGACTGTCCGGTAGGCCCAGGTGTCGGTGTTTCGGATGTGGTGCGCCTCATCGACGATGACCAGATCAAAGGAGGGTGGTGGATCCAGATCCAAAAGCCCCTTCATCTTTCGGCCCTTGCCTTGCTTTCCTAGAAGAAGTGCTTCGTCGAAAAGCGAATATGGGACTATCGATCGTGAGTACTGCTGTGGCCACGCGCCGTCCAGATGGGTTTCTTCGATGCAGTAGCGCAAAGCGTCGCCATCAATGTGAGTGAACTGTTCGTCGAAGCGCTTCAGCTCTTCCATCCACTTTCGCTCGGCAACCAAAGGCTTCGGGCAGATGACCAGTACCGACTTGAGCTCGCGCCGGGCTTGCAGCTCCTTGAGTATGAGGCCTGCCTCAATCGTCTTGCCAACGCCGACTTCGTCTGCAATCAGCATCCGAGGTCGATCCGCCTGAATCAGTTTCAGGACAGGCCTGAACTGATAGGGGACAAAGTTGATCCGTGATGCGTACAGTGAGTAAAGGTGGGTGGTACTGGGGTGACGAAGCTGTGTCGCTGTGAGCGCCGCATGCAGATCATCTGGCTCTACGCTTTTACGTACTGGCTGTGAGGTGATCGGCTCGACTTGAGATTCGTAGTAGGTGGCGACCTCTCCACCGTGAAATACAGTGAACCGTGCTTCCGGATGGCCGGGAAGAATATCGAGAACTGCTCCCGTAATCTCAGGGCGAGCCTTTAATCGAACGACTGTTCCCTTATTAATTTCCCCGGAAACCGGTGCAACGGTTTTAGTTTCTTCTTGAGCTGTAGCTTTCGGCGCAAATTTCAATAAAATTTTATCGCGCTCGATTTGTATCTGATCCAATGTGGATGGTTCGGAACCAAGGGACCTGAGTAACCTGTAAATGGTATCAACGTCTCTGTAGTGGTCATCGGGGCGAATACCTCCAGAAGGTAAGTGCGCCCATCGATTGCGGATTGCCTGAGCCTCTTTCAGCCAGTTGCGCGTCTGACTATCAAGATTTAGGCGGTACCCCAAGGAATGCCAGTTTTGATCAAATACTCGCAAAAGAGCGGCTAGATCCAACTCCGATAGGGAACTAACTCGTCGATCGCCTATCAATCTTTGCTGCTGAATCGACAGTCGATCTATAACTGCAGTTCGCCACCAATCCTCACCTTCCGTCGGTAGATTCTTTTCGAGAATTTCGGCGACTCGAGAAGCCAAATTTTCTAATATTCTTTGCATCGAAGCTACGATCCTTGCAATCTATCCGCTAATATGATGAGCGCGCAACTCATACCCGGCTCACCACATTGGTTTGAACAAGAGAGGTTAAGTGCCCATCAAGGGATCTTGGAATTTGTCCACCAGAAATCAGTACACCTGCTTCCATATTTTTATTCATTGCGTAGCCGGTCAGGTTTGCGCTAGTGATGAAGCAAAGTCTGCCATCTGAAACAGCGACTTTGGCATGGACCCTACCGCCGGAAAATTCATCATCCTTGTCGCGCCAGGCGTAGAAGCATGCTTTCGGAATCAGACTTTGCATCTTCCCTATTACATCAATTTCGATACTGCCCCCGTGTGACTGGGAGGACTCCAGCAACATATTGACTGTGACACCACGCTCTATCGCAGCGATAATTGCCGTCACAACATTGGAGACGTCATAGGCAACAAAGCTGGTAATGAAAAGCGTCTCAGTGGCGGAGTTGATCACCTGCAATAAGACCTGCTCCGTGCGCCGAGCTGATACGAATGATGTGGTGGGACCGGTCCACACTAGTTCAATCTGCTGCTTCACACTGATTTTTTGGTGCGCGTGTGACGTTGCCAGCAGCATCAACGCTAGTTCACGCGGCGACGCCTCAGTCGCTAGCCAAGTCTGCACTACGTCCGTCAGCGCCTTCCTAGCAGCAGGCGAACTCACAACGCCAACAAGAGCGCCTTGTACATTTGACTTTTTCGTTTCTTTGAGCCGCGATGCAATTGCTTGGATTGTTTCCTGCGAAAGCAAGCAAACCAAACTCGAGATGGCATCGAAAAGCGTTTTCATTTCAGACACCACCAAAGAAAGCAGCGTCTACGCGATCCAGAGTAGTTACCAGCAAAGATCTATCGAGGTAACGATTTCCTTTTTCGCATGAGGTCTCCGCTACTAGCGAGCAGGCATGGCAAGCTGCAGCATGCAAAGATTTATCTTTGGCAGGGTCATGCTCGGAACACAGGGGATCTGATGAACAGATCTTGGCCCGATTCAAGGCTTGTAAAAGCAACCGCCCCAAGCTATCTGGATTTCCGAGCTCAACTAG
>JACCDK010282329.1_pt1 | contig 10614 bp, 9 predicted proteins | sample 7445871 | NCBI WGS metagenome assembly JACCDK01 (sample SAMN15323436, study PRJNA562643) | freshwater metagenome | isolation source: river surface water | place: USA:Blue River Watershed | collected 2017-08-15
ACCAGCGTGAAGCTGGGCAGGCCGTTGGCCATGTGCACCTCGACCGTGACCGCCGGGGCCTGCAGGCCCAACAAGGCGCGCCCATGCACCAAACAAAGACCCATTGCTTCTCCCTGCCCCATGCTGGTGCATGGTGTGTGTGCCAGCGCGCCTTCTGTGCACGCTTTGGCTGTTCTTATAGGCATTGGAGCATGCCTAACCCTTGCAAACACCGGGATTTGCCCGGGGTGCTGCCCCAAAGCGGGTTGGCACGGACCCTGCTAATGGGAACTGTCATCCATCCATTTGAAGGAGTTATCCATGAAGAAGATTCTTGTTCCTGCCCTGATCGCCAGTGCCATCGGCTCCCTTGCTTCTGTTCCTGCCCTGGTCCAGGCCCAGGAAAGCACCCTCTCCTACAACGTCGGCGTGGTGTCCGACTACCGTTACCGCGGCCTTTCGCAGTCGCGCCTGCAGCCCGCACTGCAGGGCGGTATCGATTACGCAGACAAGAGCGGCTTCTATGTGGGTGCCTGGGGCTCCACCATCAAGTGGATCAAGGACAGCGGCGCCGACAAGGGCAATGTCGAGGTGGACCTCTACGGTGGCTACAAGGGCACCGCTGGTGGTATTGCGTATGACGTTGGCTTCCTCCGCTACGAATACGTCAACAATACGCTTGGCAATGAGACCAACTTTGTCAATGCCAACACCAACGAAGTCTATGGCGCGCTGACCTATGGTGTGTTCACTGCCAAGTACTCCCACGCTATTTCAAATATTTTTGGTAACCCAAACAGCAAGAACAGCTACTACCTGGACCTGAGTGCCAACTTCGATCTCGGCAATGGCTTCACCCTGACGCCGCATGTGGGCCGCCAGATGATCAACAACGCTCCCGACTACAGCTACAACGATTACTCCCTCACTGTGGCTAAAGATCTGGGCAATGGCCTGACCGCTTCCCTGATGGTGGTCGACACCAACGCCAAAGTCACTCCCTACACCTGGGGTCCCAAGTACGTCGGTAAGTCCGGAGCCGTTGTCGGCCTCAAGTACACCTTCTGAGCGATTGCACTGAACCCCAAGGAGCCATCATGAAACTGGTGACCGCCATCATCAAACCCTTCAAGCTGGACGAAGTGCGTGAAGCACTTTCGGGCATCGGCGTGCAGGGCATCACCGTGACCGAAGTCAAAGGCTTCGGTCGCCAGAAAGGCCACACCGAGCTGTACCGCGGCGCGGAATACGTGGTGGACTTTCTGCCCAAAGTGAAGATCGAAGCCGCCGTCGACGATGCCATCGTCGAGCGCGTGATCGAAGCCATCGAGTCCGGTGCCCGCACCGGCAAGATCGGCGACGGCAAGATATTTGTGTACGACCTGCAGCAAGTGGTTCGCATCCGCACCGGCGAAACCGGCGCAGCCGCTCTGTGATCCACACGAAAGAGAGTTGAACATGAGAAAACTGCTCGCTTCCCTCGCCCTGGGATTCAGCTTGCTGACCATGGGTTCGTTTGCTGCGGCGCAGACCGCAGCCCCCGCGGCTCCCGCCGCTGTCGCGGCGCCGGCGGCTGCCGATGCCAAGGCGGCGGCTCCTGCTGCCGCACCGGCTGCTGCAGCGCCTGCCGCCGCTGAAGCCGCACCGGCCCCCGTGCCCAACAAGGGCGATACGGGCTGGATGATGCTGTCCACCATTTTGGTGATCCTCATGGTCGTGCCCGGCCTGGCCTTGTTCTACGGTGGCCTGGTGCGAAGCAAGAACATGCTGTCGGTGCTGATGCAGGTGATGGTGACCTTCTCGATGATCACCGTGCTGTGGTTCATCTACGGCTACAGCCTGGCGTTCACCGAAGGCAATGCCTACATCGGGGGCCTTGACCGCCTGTTCATGAAGGGCATCTGGGACAACGTCGCCGGCACCTTCGCCAACGCCGCCACCTTCAGCAAGGGTGTGGTGATTCCGGAGATCTCGTTCGCCGCCTTCCAGGCCACGTTCGCCGGCATCACCTGCGCGCTGATCGTGGGTGCCTTTGCCGAGCGCATCAAGTTCTCGGCTGTGCTGCTGTTCATGGTCCTGTGGTTCACCTTCAGCTACCTGCCCGTGGCGCACATGGTCTGGTTCTGGATGGGCCCGGACGCCTACGCCTCGAAAGAAGTCGTGGACGAGATGACCTCCAAGGCCGGCCTGATCTGGCAGTGGGGTGCGCTGGACTTCGCTGGCGGCACCGTGGTGCACATCAACGCCGCTGTCGCCGGTCTGGTCGGTGCCTTCATGGTGGGCAAGCGCATCGGTTATGGCCGCGAGTCCATGGCCCCGCACAGCCTGACGCTGACCATGGTGGGCGCTTCCCTGCTGTGGGTGGGCTGGTTCGGTTTCAACGCCGGCTCTGCCCTGGAAGCCAACGGTTTCGCCGCCCTGGCCTTCATCAACACCCTGGTCGCCACCGCTGCTGCTGTGCTGGCCTGGTGCCTGGGTGAAGCGCTGATGCGTGGCAAGGCTTCGATGCTGGGTGCCGCCTCGGGCGCCGTGGCGGGTCTGGTGGCCATCACCCCCGCTGCCGGCAACGTCGGCATCGGCGGTGCGCTGGTGATCGGCTTCATCGGCGGCTTCGGTGGCCTGTGGGGTGTGAACGGTCTCAAGAAGCTGCTGGGCGCAGACGACTCCCTGGACGTTTTCGGTGTGCACGGCGTCTGCGGCATCCTGGGTGCCCTGCTGACCGGTGTGTTCAACTCGCCCGATCTGGGTGGCCCCGGTTTCGTGGCCGACTGGGTCACGGCCACCATGGTGACGCCGGCCGACTACTCGATCGCTGCCCAGGTCTGGACCCAGGCCAAGGCTGTGCTGCTGACGGTGGTCTGGTCGGGCGTGGTTTCCGTGATCGCCTACAAGATCGTGGACCTGACCATTGGCCTGCGTGTGACGGAAGAAGAAGAGCGCGAAGGCCTCGACATCTCCTCCCACGGCGAGTCGGCCTACCACGGCTGATTCCGGAACCTTCGCAGAGCAGGGTGGCTGCGGCCACCCGACCTCCAGAGCCCGCGCACCTCGGTGCGCGGGCTTTTTCTCGTCTCCACCGGGACCCTGGGCCAGGCCACAGCGCGCTACACTGGTCAGACCAATTCGGAGACCCCAGCATGTCCGTCCCCTCCATGGGACCCTACCGTCCGCGCACCATGGTCCACCCTGGACCGATGGCGACGCTGCGTCTGGAGCATGTGGCTGCCAGTGGCCAGCGCCAGTGGCGCCTGACGCTGGCCCCGGGCCAGGTGCTGCTCTCGGCCGTGACAGGCGCTTTGGCGGCTCAAGGCGTGCGGGCTGCCAGCATGGCGCTGCTGGGCGGCGATCTGCAGACCGTCGCCTACTGCCTGCCCATCCCAGACCCCGAAGGCCAGGTGATCGCCACCTATGGCGCCCCGCTGGTGCTGCACGACGCCACCCTGCTGCGCGCCAGCGCCACGCTGGGGCAATCGGCCGACGGCGCCCCCGTGATCCATTGCCATGCCACTTTTGCCGACGCCCAAGGCACGGTGCGCGGCGGCCATGTGCTGCCCGACCGCACGGTGGTCGGGCGCCGCCCGGTCACGGTGCTGGTCACGGCGCTCGACGGCATGGACCTGCGCCTGGGCTTTGATCCCGAAACCCGGCTGCACATGCTGCGGCCGTCTGAACAAAAAAAGGCATGGCATGGCTGAAGGTGTGCAGATCCAGGCGGGCCGCAGTGTGAAAGTGGTTTATGCACGCCTGTCCCCCAACGAAGACCTGGTGCAGGGCATCGAAAAAATCTGCATCGCGCAGGGCCTGCGCCACGCGCTGGTGCGCACAGGCCTGGGCAGCCTCGTCGATGCCTGCCTCGATTTGCCGGGCGGCACGCGCCATCCGGTCACCGGCCCGGCGGTCGAAGTGCTGAGCCTGTTTGGCGAGGTGCGTGCGCAGGGCGATGGTGTGGTGCAGGCTTTGCGTGCCGACCTGTCGGGCGTGGTGGTGGATGCGGCTGGCCGGGTGGTCAGCGGTGTGTTGGTGGCGGGTGCCAATCCGGTGTTCGCGACTTTTGAGGTGACGCTGGAAGAGTGGCTGCCCGAAGCGGCCTGAGCGTTGCGAGATGTTTTTCCTGTCCTTTCCGAGAGTCCCATGAGTGCTTCGAAATCTTCTTCTCCTGTCGCTGTTGTCACGGGTGGCGCCCGTGGCATCGGTCTGGCCATTGGCCAGTGGTTTCTGGCGCATGGCCACAAGGTTGTGCTGCTCGACATCGACAAGGCCACACTGGACGCGACCGAAAAAACCTTGAACCGTCCCGATGACGTGCTGTGCCTGCACAGCGACGTGTCCCATCCCGAGCAGGTGCAGGCAGCGGCTGCCAAAGTCATGGAGCGCTTTGGCCGTGTGGATGCGCTGGTCAACAACGCCGGTGTGGCCGTTTTCAAGCCCGCACTCGAAACCAGCTTCCAGGAATGGCGCCATGTGCTGTCGACCAACCTGGACGGCGCCTTTTTGTGCACCCAGGCTTTTGGGGCGGTCATGGCGCGCCAGCGCAGCGGCGCGGTGGTCAACATCGCTTCCATTTCGGGCCTGCGCGCCAGCACCCTGCGCGTGGCCTATGGCACCAGCAAGGCCGCGCTGATCCACCTGACCAAGCAGTACGCTGCCGAGCTGGGCAACTACGGCGTGCGTGTCAATGTGATCTGCCCCGGCCCGGTCGAGACCGAAATGGCCAAGCTGGTGCACAGCGTGGCGATCCGCTCCGACTACTACGACACCATCCCGCTGGGCCGCTACGGCAGCACCGAAGAGATGGCCAACACCGTGGGCTTTCTGTGCAGCAGCCAGGCCAGCTTCATCAACGGGCAGTACATCGCGGTGGACGGTGGCTTTGACGCCTCGGGCGTGGGCCTGCCCACCCTGCGCCGCACCACCCCCGAGCTCAAGGACGTGGGGGCCGCCCAATGAGTGCGGTCATGGGTGCACCCTGCATCATCGGCTGGGGCCATACCCCGTTCGGCAAGCTCGACGCCGCCGACAGCGAGCAACTGATCCGCGACGCGGTGCAGCCCGCACTCGACAGTGCCGGTCTGCAGGCCAGTGACATCGATGGCGTGTTTGTCGGCCACTACAACGGCGGCTTTCTGCCGCAGGACTTCACTGCCTCGCTGGTGGCCATGGCCGTGCCCGAGCTGCGTCATGTGCCCGCCGTGCGCCTCGAAAACGCCTGCGCCACCGGCTCGGCCGCCATCTGGGCGGCGCTGGACGCAGTGGAGTCGGGTCGCGTGAAGCACGCGCTGGTAGTCGGCTTCGAAGTCATGAACGCGGTGCCCGGCCCCAAGATCGCCGAGACCCTGCTGCGCTGCTCGTATGTCAAGGAAGAGGGCACGATCCCGTCCGGCTTTGCGGGCGTGTTCGGTCAGATTGCGGGTCAGTACTTCGAGCGCTTTGGCGACCAGAGCGATGCGCTGGCCGCGATTGCCGCCAAGAACCACGCCAACGGCATGCACAACCCGTTCGCGCACATGCGCCGCGATTTCGGCTTCGACTTCTGCCGCCACCCCTCAGACAAAAACCCCTTTGTGGCCGGTCCGCTCAAGCGTTCGGACTGCTCGCTGGTGTCCGATGGCGCGGCGGCGCTCATCGTCTCGCGCGAGCCGGTGGCCGGCGCCCGTGTGAACGCGGTGCGCTGGAAGTCGCGCACCCAGGTCAACGAATACCTGCCGCTCTCGCGCCGTGACCCGACGCGCTTTGAAGGCGCGGCCCTGGCCTGGCAAAAAGGCCTGGCCAGCGCTGGTGCCACCTTGGACGATCTGGCGTTTGTCGAAACGCACGACTGCTTCACCGTGGCCGAGCTGCTCGAATACGAAGCCATGGGCCTGGCCCCGCACGGCCAGGGCGCGCGCGTCATCCTGGACGGCGTCACGCGCATGGACGGCCAGTTGCCGGTCAACCCTTCCGGTGGCCTCAAGTCGCGCGGGCACCCTATCGGTGCCACCGGTGTGTCGCAGCACGTCATGGCCGCCATGCAGCTGAGCGACACCGCAGGCGACATGCAGGTGAAAAACGCCCGCCTGGGCGCCGTCTTCAACATGGGTGGTGCGGCCGTGGCCAACTACCTGAGCGTGCTGGAGCGCGTGCAATGAACGACGCACAGGTGATGAACCTGTCGGCCCTGCTGGCGCAGACGGCCGCGCTGCACCCCGACCGCCCCGGCCTGATCCAGGGGGATCGCCAGTGGACCTGGCGCGAGATCAATGCGCGGGTGGATGCCTGTGTGCAGGCCCTGCGCGAACTGGGCATGCAGCCCGGCGACAAACTGCTGGTGCAGTCACGCAACGGCCTGGCCATGTTCGAGAGCTGCTGGGCGGCCTTTCGCCTGGGCGCCGTCTGGGTGCCGACCAACTTCCGGCTCACACCGCCTGAAGTGGCCTACCTGGGCGCCTCCAGCGAGGCCACCGTCATGCTCTGCGAAGACGTGTTCCCGGAACACATCGACGCGGTGCGCGCCGAATCGAAACACCTCCAGCACGTGATTGCGATTGGCCAGCCGCGCGCGGGCGAACTGAACTACGAAGACCTGCTGGCGCGCCACGCCGGTGCGCCCACCGACATGGCCACCGTCACGGCCGACCAGGTGCTCTGGTACTTCTACACCTCGGGCACCACCGGGCGGCCCAAGGCCGGCATGCTCACCCATGGCCAGCTGGCCTTTGTGGTCACCAACCACCTGGCCGACCTGATCCCTGGCACGCGCGAAACCGATTGCTCGATCGCGGTGGCGCCGCTCTCGCACGGCGCGGGCATCCACGCCCTGCTGAACGTGGCGAGCGGTGCGGCCACGGTGCTGCTGCCGTCCGAGCGCATGGACCCGGCCGAGGTCTGGCGTCTGATCGAACAGCACCGCGTGAGCAACCTGTTCACCGTGCCGACCATCGTCAAGCTGCTGGTCGAGCACCCGGCGGTGGACCAGTACGACCATTCCAGCCTGCGCTACATGATCTACGCCGGCGCGCCGATGTACCGCGCCGACCAGAAGCTGGCCCTGCAAAAGCTGGGGCCGGTGCTGGTGCAGTACTTCGGTTTGGGCGAAGTCACTGGCTGCATCACCGTGCTGCCCACCCACATGCACAGCGCCGACGATGCCGACCCCAACGCCAACATCGGCTCCTGCGGTCGCCCACGTACCGGCATGGAGGTTGCCATCCTTGACGGGCAGATGAACCGCGTGCCCACGGGTACCGTGGGCGAGATCTGCTGCCGTGGCCCGGCCGTGTTTGCCGGTTACTTCAACAACCCGGAGGCCACCACCAAGGCGCTGCGCGGCGGCTGGTTCCACACCGGTGACCTCGGGCGCATGGATGAGCGCGGCCTGCTCTACATCACCGGCCGCGAGTCCGACATGTACATCTCGGGCGGCTCCAACGTCTACCCGCGCGAGGTCGAGGAAGTGCTGTTGACCCACCCGGCCGTGGCCGAGGTGGCGGTGCTGGGTGTACCCGACGAGAAATGGGGCGAGGTGGGCGTGGCCGTCGTCGTCAGCCGCGATCCGTCGCTGACCGGCGAAGCCCTGCTGCAGCACCTGGATGGGCGCTGCGCGAAGTACCGCTGGCCGCGCCACATCTTTTTCTGGGACGCCTTGCCCAAGTCCGGCTACGGCAAAATCACCAAAAAAGACATCAAGCAGATGCTCTACGACCGGGGCGAGATCCAACCCGTCGCCGTGAACTGATTTTCAACCCCCAACCATTTCAACCAGGAGACCACCATGACCCTTTCCCGCCGTTCCGTTCTGCGCAGCGCTGCTGCTGCTGCCTCCGTCGCCGCCCTGCCGGTGAGCCAGGTGCTGGCCCAGCCCAAGGCTGAATTCACCTACAAGTACGCCAACAACCTGCCGGTGGCGCACCCGATGAACATCCGCGCCAAGGAAATGGCCGCCGCCATCCTGGCCGAGACCAAGGGCCGTGTGGACATCCAGATCTTCCCAGCCAGCCAGCTGGGCAACGACACCGACATGCTCAGCCAGCTGCGCGCCGGTGGCATCGAGTTCTTCACCCTGTCGGGCCTGATCCTGTCGACCCTGGTGCCGGGTGCGGCCATCACCGGCCTGGGCTTTGCCTTCCCCGACTACGACACGGTGTGGAAAGCGCTGGACGGCGACCTGGGCGCCCATGTGCGCAAGGAAATCGGCAAGTCCGGCCTGGTGGCCATGGACAAGATCTGGGACAACGGGTTCCGCCAGATCACTTCGTCCACCAAGCCGATCCAGTCCGCCGACGACCTCAAGGGCTTCAAGATCCGCGTGCCCGTGTCGCCCATGTGGACCTCGATGTTCAAGGCCTTTGACTCGGCCCCCGCTTCCATCAACTTTGCCGAGGTGTATTCCGCGCTGCAGACCAAGGTGGTCGACGGACAGGAAAACCCGCTGGCCATCATCGACACCGCCAAGCTCAACGAAGTGCAGAAGTACTGCTCGGTGACCAACCACATGTGGGACGGCTTCTGGTTCCTGGCCAACCGCCGCGCCTGGGAGCGCCTGCCCGAAGACCTGCGGGCCATCGTGGCCAAGCACATCAATGCCGCTGGCCTCAAGCAGCGCAGCGATGTGGCCGCCATGAACGCCACGCTGCAGAAATCCCTGACCGAGAAGGGCATGATCTTCAACAACCCCAAGGCCGACAGCTTCCGCAACCGCCTGCGCCAGGCGGGCTTCTACACCGAGTGGAAAGCCAAGTTCGGCGACGAAGCCTGGGCGCTGCTCGAACGCTACAGCGGCAAGCTGGGCTGATCCGGCCCAGTCTGAAGCAGCCCGAAAATTCAGGAGCAGTACATGTCGGCCGTTGACACCCTTTCGCCTGTGGGCGGAGAAGATTATTCCGAGCACCCAGCAGGTGGGGGTGGCGGTGGCCGCATGTTCTCGCGCTGGATGGCGCCGCTGGAGGCCGTCTCGGCCTTGCTGATGGTCGGCATCATCGGGCTGCTGTTGACCACTGTGGTCACGCGGTACGTTCTCAACACCGCCGTGGTCTGGATCGACGAGGTCGTTTCGCTCTCGTTCATCTGGGTGACGATGATCGGGGCGGCGTTGGCGATGCACCGCAACGAGCACCTGAGGCTGACGCTGGTGGTGGACCGCCTGTCCGAGCGCTGGCGACCGTATGTGCACGGCTTTGCGCTCGCGGCGGTGACGGCGTTTCTGGTGGCACTGCTGCCCTTTGCATGGGAGTACACGCAAGAAGAGTGGTTCATCCGCACGCCGGCGCTGGACCTGCCCAACAGTTTTCGCGTCGCGGCCATCCCCTTTGGCCTGGCGACCATGCTGCTGATCGTGCTGGCCTACGCCCTCAAGACGGTGCCGTTGCGCGCGCTGCTGCTGGCCGTGGTCCTGGTGGGCGCCATGGCTGCATTGGGTTACAGCCTGCGCCAGTCGCTGCCCGCCCTGGGCGGCTGGAACATGCTGATCTTCATGGTGGGCGGGGTGACGCTGGGCCTGATCGCGGGCGTGCCGATCGCCTTCTGCTTCGGGCTGGGGGCGCTCACCTACCTGGCCTTCACCACCCAGGTACCGCTGCTCATCGTGGTGGGGCGCATGGACGAGGGCATGTCCAGCATCATCCTGGTGTCGGTGCCGATCTTTGTGCTGCTGGGCTGCATCCTGGATGCGACCGGCATGGGCAAGGCGATTGTGGACTTTCTGGGCTCGCTGATCGGACACGTCAAGGCCGGCATGTCCTACGTGCTGCTGGGCTCGCTCTTCATCGTCTCGGGCATCTCGGGCTCCAAGGTGTCCGACATGGCCACCGTGGCCCCGGCCCTGTTTCCGGAGATGAAGCGGCGCGGCAACAAGCCCAAGGAAATGGTGGCGCTCCTGGCCACCGGCGCGGCCATGGCCGACACCGTGCCGCCCAGCATCGTGCTGATCGTGCTGGGTTCGGTGGCCGGTGTGTCGATTGCCGGCCTGTTCAACGCCGGCTTTCTGGTGGCCGGGGTGTTGCTGGCCACGCTGGTGGTGCTGGCGCGCTGGAAAGCCCGCCACGAACACGCCGACGGCGCCAAGCGCGCACCCCTCAAAGTCATGGGGCAGTTCCTGCTGGCTGCTGGCCCCGCGCTGGTGCTGCCTTTCCTGATCCGCAGCGCGGTCGGTGGCGGCGTGGCCACCGCCACCGAGGTGTCCACGATTGCGGTGCTGTACGCGCTCATCATCGGGCAGGTCATGTACGGTGGCATCGGCATGCGCAAGTTCTACGACATGCTGGTCGAAACGGCTGCGCTCTCGGGCGCCATCCTGCTGATCCTGGGCGCGGCCTCGGCCATGGCCTGGTCGATCACGCAAAGCGGCATCGTGCAGCAACTGTCGACCTTCCTGACCACGCTGCCCGGCGGTGTGGCGGCCTTTATGGCGGTCACGATCATCGTGTTCCTGATCCTGGGCTGCCTGCTCGAAGGCCTGCCGGCCGTGCTGCTGTTGGCGCCCATCATGTTCCCGATCGCCAAGAAGCTGGGCATCAACGACATTCACTACTCCATGGTGCTGGTCTGTGCCATGAACGTGGGCCTGATGATGCCGCCGATCGGGGTGGGCTTTTACGTGGCCTGCCGCATCGGCGATGCCAAGCCCGACGAGGTGATGAGTGCCATCTGGCCCTACTTGGTGGC
>JACCDK010226059.1_pt1 | contig 10612 bp, 8 predicted proteins | sample 7445871 | NCBI WGS metagenome assembly JACCDK01 (sample SAMN15323436, study PRJNA562643) | freshwater metagenome | isolation source: river surface water | place: USA:Blue River Watershed | collected 2017-08-15
GTCACAAGTTCGCTGCGAGGAATATGGCCGATGGCTACAAACAAACCAGTGAAATCTCTCTTACTTTCTTCACCAGTAACAGTGTTACGCAATTGCAAACCTTCTACTTTATCTGCACCAAGCACATCGGTTACTTCGGTATTCCATAACATTTCAATCTTTGGATTTGCGAATGCGCGTTCAGCCATAATTTTTGAAGCGCGTAACGAATCGCGGCGATGGATTAAAACGACCTTAGATGCAAATTTAGTTAGGAAAGTTGCTTCTTCAACAGCAGAATCTCCACCACCGACTACCGCAATCACTTGATCACGGAAGAAGAAACCATCACAGGTTGCACACCATGAAACTCCACGGCCAGAGAGACGCTTCTCGTTGGGTAGACCAATCTCTTTATAAGCCGAACCCATCGCTAAAATAACTGCCTTGGCTTCAACCGTATTTCCCGATCCATCTTTAATAATCTTTATATCGCCAGATAGATCCATCTCGACAACATCATCAGTTATAAGTTCTGCACCGAAACGCTTTGATTGTTTACGCATACTGTCCATTAGATCTGGACCCATTACGCCATCAACAAAACCTGGAAAGTTTTCTACCTCAGTGGTGTTCATTAGCGCACCACCGGCGGTGACAGATCCCTCATAAACAATTGGATCTAGCTGCGCGCGAGCAGCATAGATAGCAGCTGTATATCCAGCAGGGCCAGATCCGACGATTACAAGATTTCTTACCATGTGCTTAGCGTATCCATTTCTGATTATTTCTTACGTGATGACTTACGTTTTTGCAGAAGTGAGACTGCGAACTCTTTAAGTGTAGCGATCTCAGTGATTTTAAATGCGTGGGCCAAAATCAAGAAGCCGATTCCACTACCCAGTAAGACGAAAACAAGCCTAACGACGCCGATTATCGGCTGCGCATCATCGCTGACCCAGCCAAAAAAGTATGCAATGGCGAAGAAGGGAAGCATTGCTATAAATGAGGCTAAATAGAGGCGCAGATGCTGGCCAATAAAGTGCGAGTACTCAAACTTTCCAACATGCTTCTTTAATAGCGCAATTGTCACAAATAGGCCGATTATGTAACTAACGGCGAAAGCTAAACCAAGCCCAATGGTGACAAGATCACTCTTTAGTGTGGCCAAGAAGAGATATGAAAGAGCCGAAGAAATTATATTGATTATCAAAATAGAGATAACTTGAGTTTTAGTATCTTCAAATGCATTAAATCCACGGATTAAAATCAAATTAATAGAAAAGGCGACAAGGCCCAAACTCAAGGCCGAGAGAACGTAACCAATGTATCTGGAGTCTTCAAGAGAGATTCCAAAGTAAAGAACCTCTGTCATTAGTGAACCAAAGAGAAGAAATGCCACAGAGCTCGGTACGGTGACAACGCCACACATACGAATAGCGCGAATCAGTTGCTTTTTAACTTCTAAAACATTTTTTTCAATTGCTAACTTAGAAAGGTGTGGCAACAGCGCTGTAACGATAGAAATTGTCACTATCGAATATGGCAACAACATAATGTAGTAAGCGCTAGTAAATGGTGTGAAACCTACGCCAGTTGTGATTCCAGCCTGAGCACTTCGAACTGCAGCGCTAGTTGCAACGTTTACAGTGATTAAATAGCCGAGCTGGGAGATAAGTACATAAACCAAAGTCCAGCCAGCTAATGAGAAAGATTTACCGAGGCCAGCAACCCCAAAGATTGGTCGCAGACGTATGCCCGATCGCTTTACTACCGGAATCAAAATCAAAGCTTGAACGACAATTCCAAGCGTTGTTCCCCAACCCAAAAGTTGAATCTGCCCATCTGAAATATTCTCAACCGATAGGTTCTTCTGCATAATTAGAACGCCGGCGAAGATAACAATCACGACGAGGTTATTGGCAATCGGCGCCCACATCAGCGGCGCAAAAGAACCACGGGCATTTGCTACCTGTCCGAGCATTGTAAATAACCCTAAAAAGAATATCTGCGGCAAGCAATATCTAGTGAAGGCAACTGCGATATCAAACTCTTTTTCAAATCCAGATGTCGTAAATTCTGGAGCATAAAGTCGAACTAAAGCGGGAGCAAAAATTACGCCAATTAAAACTAAAAGTAAGAGAATTCCAGAAATGGTTGTGACCAAGCGAGATGCAAAACCGTGTCCGCCATCCTCATCAGAGAACGATCTAACAAGCTGCGGCACAAAGATTGCAGTTAGCGCTCCGCCCACCAACAAGTTGTACAAAATATTTGGCATGGTATTTGCGACGTTATAAGAATCGGCCAAGAGCGCAGTACCAAGAACTGCCACCGCTAATATTGCGCGGAAAAAACCCGTGATGCGCGAAAGGATAGTTCCGATCGCCATGACTCCAGAGGCGCGAAAGAGATCATTGCTCTTCATTTCGCCCCCTTTTGATTCTGCGAATAGTTTGGGTCAGAGCGGCGACAAATAACAGGACCGCCGCGCCGATTGTGAAGCCAGTTACTCTCGAATCAAAGAGAGCGATATTAATAGTCAACCGCGAAGTCGTACCAATGACCACATCTTTGCTATTGGTAATTTCGGCGACAACTACAGTAGCGCCAGGAGCAATAACATTAAATGGCATTGCTAATTGAGTGCGAGATTTCGCAGGAATTTGTAATCCATCAATACTTGAAACCTGTAAGCGTGAATTAATCGGCATAAATTTGATATTCACAACTACCGGCACACTAAAGTTATTTATTACCGTTACAGGTAATTTTCCATTTCGCGACGCAACTTGATATTTACCACTCGTAATTCTTAATTTGTTAACAGTCTCTTTTACCGCAGCATCTGCACTTTGAGAAAAAATCAGGCGCTCTTCTTTACTCAGGCTTGAATTTAACAAAACAGCAAGTTTGGCGCGTTGAGCTTGAACTTCAGGCGCCTTCACGACCGTAGATAGAGTTGTTAAAGCGCGACGGTTATCGGTATATCTCTTACGTAGCGCATTACTTAAATCTGAAACTTCGGAGGCTGAAATAGCGCTATTTTCTTCAGTAATTCGCCGATTTAAATGGAAACTAACTCTCTCTAGCCCGTATGAAGAGTAAAGACGGAGTTCGCTAGGCGCGATCTTCTTTGCTAAAGCAATATCTGGATTTCCGTAAGGTAGAGCAACTACTCGATCGCCCGCGGTTGCAAGCAGTAATCGCGTTAACCATTCTTTAGCAATTAACTCTCCTGCAGGCTCTGTTTCATCCTGCAATTGGTAACCATTTGCCATCACAGCTACTTCATCCAAAAGCGCTGCGTCAATAACCCAAGTTCGCGGTTGAACCCGCTTCTGCTCAAGAACTTTACCTAACGACCCAGTCGGCAGCAGATCACTTGCCAATTGATCGGTTAGGAAAGTTCCATTAAAGAGTTGATTTGGTTTACTGACCAGGTTTATTACGGAACTATCTGCAGTTGCGTGAGGGAAGAATCCAAAGAGTAGAAAGATGGATAAAGATAAAATCCTGAATTTCCTCATTGAGCGCTCAACTCGGTTGCTGCTTCAGTGCGCGCAATTAATTTTTTCTCATCCGGGTATGCTAAACGTTCGACAATTTCAGTTAAAGGAAACCAACCAACCTCATCTACTTCACTCTCTTGAGGTGCAAGTTTGCCGCCGGTCTCGCGGAAGAGATAGTGATGAACTGTTTTATGAATTCGTTTTCCGCCGGCCATAAACCAGAAATCAATTACACCAAGTGATCTTTCGATTGCAGATTCAATTCCAGTTTCTTCAGCGACTTCGCGCAGCGCAGCTTGCTCTGGAGTTTCCCCTTCTTCGATATGGCCTTTCGGTAACGACCATAAAATTCTCTGCCCTGACGCATCTTTATGATCTCTGCGTCCGATTAACAGACCATTCTTTCCGCTGTAATCAACGACAAGGCCACCAGCTGAAACTTCATCAACTCGTTTGGCGTAGCTCTTTTGAGCGGGTTTAGGGTGCTTGGCAACAGAATCTGCAGGCGCTACAGCGCCAGGGGTCGTTAAATCTTTTGTAAGTGGGGCGCGATGTGCGGGGCGCCTGCGCCTCCGCTTTTTCTTCGTACCTTCGCTGCCCGCACCAGGTGCCGGGGTCATAGAGCAAGGGTACTGCTCTAACCTTACCTATTGTGACGAGTGCATTAGGAGCCGCGGGAGAAGTTGCGATCGCCTCGCTAATTGAACGAGCGCCGCTAGCGAGTTCGCTCGCCCAGAGCTTTGCCGCGCAAGGTTTTCGACTCGCACTAGTCGGTGGACCAGTGCGCGATGCACTTCTTGGACGTCTCGGAAATGATTTAGATTTCACAACCAATGCGAAACCAGAAGATACCAAGAAGATTTTAAAAACCTGGGCCGACAATATTTGGGAAACTGGAATTGAATACGGAACAGTTGCGGGAAAACGTGGCGACACAACAGTTGAAGTAACAACTTATCGCAGCGAAAGTTACGATCCAGAAAGTCGCAAACCTGAAGTTATCTATGGAGATAATATTTTAGGAGATTTATCGCGCCGCGATTTCACAGTAAACGCCATGGCGCTTGAGTTAACGACCAAAGTTCCAGAATTTATCGATCCATACGATGGCCTAAAAGATTTGGCGCAGAAGATTATTCGCACACCAACGACTGCAGAGAATTCGTTCTCTGATGATCCGTTAAGAATGATGAGAGCAGCTCGCTTTGCCAGCCAATTAGGTTTTGAAATTGCTCCAGATGTTTTGCAAGCGATGAAAGATATGGCGGGAAGAATCTCGATAATTTCTGCGGAGCGAGTTCGAGATGAATTTACCAAAATGTTAATGTCATCGCGGCCGCGTTTAGGAGTAACAATTCTGGTGGAAACTGGGCTAGCAGACATTGTGCTTCCAGAAATTCCAAAGTTGCGGTTAGAAATTGATGAGCATCATCACCATAAAGATGTATATGAACATTCAATTACCGTTTTAGAGCAGGCGATCGCGTTGGAAAACCGCCTAGGTGGACCTAATTTGGTTATTCGCTTGGCAGCGCTTTTGCACGATATCGGCAAACCAAAGACGCGCAGCTTGATCGCCGGTGGCGGAGTCTCCTTTCACCACCATGAAATTGTTGGTGCGCGTTTAGCAAAATCAAGATTGAAAGCTCTGCGCTTTGACGGAGAAACCATTGATGCTGTTGAAACGCTGGTCGCCCTGCACCTGCGCTTTCACGGTTATGGCGATGGCGAATGGACTGATTCCGCCGTTCGCAGGTATGTGCGCGATGCAGGAGAGTTGTTAACTCATCTACACGTGTTAACACGTGCTGATTGCACTACACGCAATCTAAAGAAGGCAGAGCGCTTGGCCAAGGTTTACGACAGCCTCGAGGCGCGGATCGTTAAGTTAATGGAAGAGGAAGAACTTTCGAAGATTCGTCCAGATTTAGATGGCGCTCAAGTAATGGAGTTACTGCAGATTAAACCTTCGGCCGCGGTGGGCAAAGCTTTAGATTTCCTATTGGAGTTACGTTTAGAAAATGGTCCGCTTGGAGAAGAGCGCGCTACCCAAGAACTACTTGCTTGGTGGAGGAAAGAAAACCCGACTGCGAAGTAAGCGAACACCAGCAGTTAAATAGAGAATTGAAACGATCAAAGGAACTAAGAAAGTATCACCAGAATTAGGTAGCGCTAGTGCGGCAATAACCGCACCTGAAACAATCGCTCCATTGACCACAACATCGTAAACAGAGAAGACTCGCCCGCGATAAATATCATCAATTTTCGATTGCACCAATGCATCGTTGGTGACCTTTAAACTCTGACCAAATAGAGCGGTGACAAATGCGGCGCAGGCTAAGGTCACTGGTGTCCGGCTGAAAACGATGAATAGCGGACCTAAAGCACTCGCCAACATTGCAAATCTCATCCAACGATGTCTACCAACTTTACTTACCCCGTAAGGTGCAATCACTGCACCGACAACAAAGCCGCAAGCAGCGATACTTAAAGTAAAACTCAACCCCGCAAGCCCTGCTTCATTATCTGCTGGATCATGAAAAGTATTCCGCTCCAGCAACAAGGCGATTAAAGTCAGTGCGGTTATCCCGCCGCGATGTACTGCAATAGCGGCGATGCCACGCGCTGCATCAATGTGTTGGCGCAGAAAGTTAACACCTTCGCGCATTTCAATGATTCCTTGTAAGAAGCTCGCGTTCTTAATCTCGTGATCTAACGGACCAATTTCACGCTTCTTTAAAGTTGCCGCAAATAAGGCAGCTAAGAGATAACCAAAGGCGCCCACCAAAATTATGTAGCCATCGGCATGGTCGGCTGTAGTTGCTCCATCTAGTAAGCGACGTAGCCCTAATCCAATTCCACCGCCTAGAACCACCCAAACCGATCCACCTGTCACCGCTAAAGCATTAGCGGTAATTAACGATTTACTTTCAATCATTAAAGGAATTCCGGCAGATAGCCCGGCGAGAATTAAACGGTTAACACCAAATGCCACCAAGACAAATATCGTTAATTCAATTCCGGTCCTACCTTGAAAGATTAAAAGTGAGACTACGGTGAGCGTTAATGCGCGAGTTAGATTTGCATAAGCAATTGCGCGCTGTCGAGAAACGCGATCTAAAATAGTTCCGACGAAAGGTCCAACTAGGGAATAAGGAAGCAGAACTACGGCAAAAGCCAACGCCGCGCTTAAAGCATCAGCTTGGCGCTCTGGCGAGAAGATTACAAAAGAAGCCAATGCGCTTTGAAAGATCCCATCGGTCATTTGACCAGTCCAGCGAACACGTAATAATCGCGAAAATTTGCGATCAGTTAAGAGTTGCCAAACGTTCATAGTTAAAGGGTAGTCGGGCGAAGTACTCAAAAGGGGTTTATCCTTCTCCTATTATGAAATCTAAGAGAGCGTTCATCGATTATTCACTCGATAAGCGCGCCACCTTATTGGCGTTGTTTCGCGGCGTTGTAGATGCCTGCGATGCCGATCCTTATTTGATCCGAGCTGCGAAATACCACGGTGAAAAAACCTCACGAAAGTGTCCAGTCTGTAAGAAAGATTCTTTGGTAGAACTTCGCTACACATTCGGTGATCAATTAGGACAGTTCTCAGGTCGCATTAAGACAGAAATTGAATTACTTGAGATGGAGAAAGAATTTGGAGAGTTCGCCGTCTATATCGTAGAAGTCTGCCGCGAATGCTCCTGGAACCATTTATGCGCTTCCTATCTATTAGGCGATGGTTCGGAGAGAAAGCCACCCCGCAAGGTGCGCACCTTGGAAGATGAAGATTGGGTTAAAGGGTAACCTTTAGAAATGATCCGCCGCAGGCTTATCCGTGCCGCTATTTTCTTAGCCGGCTTTGGCTTTATTGCTGGGTCAACCCTCTTTGCTTTTGCTTGGTTTACCGTCTCAATTCCAGATCCAAATGCCTATGTAAATAGTCAATCCACAATTATTCAATATTCAAATGGAGATGAGATTGGACGTATCGGTTCGCAGAATCGCCAAATACTTCCACTAGCAAAAATTCCGATGGATCTACGCAACGCTGTGATGGCAGCGGAAGATCGCAATTTTTATTCAAATAAAGCATTTAGCATTACAGGTATATCGCGCGCCCTGTTAAACAATTTAAGGTCAGGAAACCTAACGGGCGAAGGTGGATCAACGATCACCCAGCAATATGCCAAGACCGCATTCTTATCACCTAGCCGAACAATTCAGCGAAAGATAAGAGAACTTGTAATCTCCTTAAAGCTTGAGAATTCACTCTCCAAAGATCAAATTTTGGAGAATTACCTAAACACTATTTACTTTGGTCGCGGTTCTTACGGCGTGCAAACCGCCGCCCAGCAATATTTCAACCGCAACGTTGACCAATTGACTCTCTCACAAACAGCGGTGATCGCAAGTATTTTGCGCTCGCCCGGCTTTTACGATCCAGCGCTCTCTAAAGAGAATGAAGAGCGCCTAAAAAATAGATTCCAATATGTAATAAATGGAATGTTAGATAAAGAATGGATCACGCCGGAAGATGCGGCAAAGGCGAAATACCCGAAAGTTATTCCCCGCACTAAATCTGGACAGCTCAGTGGCCCTAAAGGACACATCGTTGCAGCGGTTCAAAGAGAGATGGGCAAACTCGGATTTACAGAAGATCAACTTTTAGTTGGCGGACTAGTAATTAAAACAACGCTAGATGCGCGAGCACAACAATCTGCCGTTGATGCAGTAACGAAGTTGTATCCAAAGAAAGCTCCAGATGATTTACGGATTGGCTTGATTGCAATCCGCCCTGGCACCGGTGAAATTATCGCGATGTACGGCGGTAAAGATTACTTAGAGCGCCAGTTAAACGATGCCACCCAGTCAATTGCCTTAGCCGGCTCTACTTTTAAGCCTTTTGCGATCATCGCAGCCCTGGAAGCAGGTATCCCACTGACATCAATGTGGAACGGTGATTCACCACAAACTTTTGATGATTTAGGAAAACCATATGAAGTATCTAATTACGGAAACGAAGGTTGGGGCCAAGTAGATTTACTTGAATCGACTAAGCACTCGATCAACACCGTATTTGTTCCACTTGGACAAATGGCGGGGCTAGAAAAAGTTGTAGATGTTGCGCGCCGCGCAGGTATTCCCGAATCAGTTGCAATGGTGCCTTCACCTTCAGTTGTGCTTGGCGTTGCAAGCCCGCGGGTAATTGATGTGACTAACGCCTATGCAACATTTGCGGCACAAGGTGTTTACTCCAAACCTTATTTAATTGGATCTGTCACCGGACCGAATAAAGGCGTGCTTTACGAAGGACAGTCTCAAACCCAAGAAGTCTTCGCAAAAGATGTAATGGCGGATTTAACTTATTCACTTAGAAGCGTAGTAAATGGTGGAACAGGCGCTGCCGCTTTAGCTCTAGGGCGACCAGCTGCAGGAAAGACCGGCACAAGCCAATCAAATGCTTCCGCTTGGTTTAGCGCATACACACCACAACTTGCTGCATCGGTGGCGCTCTTCCGAGACAGCGCATCTGAATCTCTAAATGGCATTGGTGGTCTGACTTCTGTCACTGGAGGTACATTCCCAGCGCGAATTTGGACGGAGTTTATGAAGGGCGCGTTAAAGGGAGAACCGAAAATGAGTTTCCCTGCTCCTGCAAATGTTGGTGGTACAGACCCTGTAGTTATGACTAGTGGCGGCACGCAGACTAGAAAACCGAAGTAAATGTTGGGCAAGAAAACTGGAGCGATTATTGCTCTCGCACTTCTTGCCTCGCTAATTAGTTTCGTTAAATTCAATAGTTGTGAAAGTTCAGGTTGGGCAACTCCCGATCAATATGTACACGCTTGTTATTCAGATATCCCTGCTTTATTCGGTGAAAGAGGCTTATCTAAAGGGGATTGGGCCTATGCAAATGGCGTCGATTCTGTTGAATACCCAGTAGTTACTGGAACGGTGATGTGGGCGCTGGCTCAGATAACACCTGGCGGGGAGAATTCGACCACGAACTATTTCTATATAAATGTTTTTTTCTTAGCGCTTTTATTTATTCTATTAGCGCTACTGATCTACAAGATAAGACCTGAGTTCTCTTATCTTTCAATACTAGCTCCAGCCGGAATCGCTTCGCTTTATATCAATTGGGATCTGTGGGCGATTATCTCAATGATCGCCGCAATTTATTGGTTCGCTAGACAAAAGTTAGATTTAAGCGCACTCGCCCTTGGCATTTCCATCTCTACAAAATTTATGCCGATCTTTCTGTTATTTCCGATTCTTTTTATCTTTTTAAGACGTAATCAGTTACGTGGGTCAGTCAGGTACCTTGCAATTTCCTTATTTACTTTTGCGGCAATTAATTTGCCAGTTTACTTAACCACTCCTGAAGGTTGGCTCCGCTTTTATCAATTGAATCTTTCGCGCGGCTCTGACTGGGGTTCACTCTGGTACGCGCTGACGGCGCTGGGCGTAAACTTGCCGAGCCTCAATTACTTATCAATTCTATTTTTGCTTATCGGCTTTGCAGCAATCGCAATTTATATCTTTGAGTTACGCAACACGCCATCGCTGGCATCGTTAAGCTTTATAGTTTTAGCAACAGTGATGTGCGCCAGCAAGGTTTACTCACCTCAATATGTCTTGTGGTTAATTCCACTTGCGGTGATTGCGCTAATTGATAAGCGAGATTTGCATGCTTTCTGGATCTGGCAAGGTGCAGAACTTATTTATCACATTGCAATTTGGCAGCACCTGGCGAGCGTCACTGGTGCGAAGTTTGGACTTCCACTTTATGGATATGCGCTGATTACCCTGTTGCGAATTGTGGCAACGATTTATTTGATCGCGATCTTCGTGCGCCGCGGCCTGGCTGGGGGCACCCAAACCAATAGTGGATCGGGCCCAGCCGCCCACAGATCCCTGCGTGAATTTCTCTTTGAAAGCGGCAACGCGTACCCTTAACCCTTCAGCGCCAAGCTCCCTTCGGGGGCTAAAACGTTGAAGCACTAACCCTCCTGTCACGGAAATACCGTGGCCGTCTTAGTCCAGAGGAGGTCGGGTTAACGCATGCGTCACTATGAATTAATGGTCATTCTTGATCCAGAACTTGAAGAACGCACAGTCAC
>JACCDK011693968.1_pt1 | contig 10611 bp, 11 predicted proteins | sample 7445871 | NCBI WGS metagenome assembly JACCDK01 (sample SAMN15323436, study PRJNA562643) | freshwater metagenome | isolation source: river surface water | place: USA:Blue River Watershed | collected 2017-08-15
AAAGCTGGTGGCTGATAAAAAGCCGCGCAATATGCCGGTGATCGTGATTCGGCGTAACAAATTAGCCGCGAAGTTGTGGGAGCAAATTAACTTGGCGAAAAGCCAAATAGATGGCACGCCGTTTGTGATCCATAAATTTCGCAGCATTAAAGATCCCGAAACTGGAGTTCGCAAGCAAGTGGAGGTGCCTAAACGCATCAAACCCTGGTGGTTTCAAAGCGAGGCCGGCAAAGTGTGTGTTGTGATCCGCTATGGCAGCTACACCTTGGAGTTGGCTAAAGGTAAATCCAGCATCGAAGTCGCTAGCGCCACAGATCTCATCAAAACCTTGGAGATGATCAAAGGCGCAGTAGAAGCAGGGGAGTTGGATGCGCAAATTGAGCAGGCTAGTAAAAGTTTACGTAGTGGGTTTGAGCGTTGATCGTCCATTAAACGGACACTGATGCGTTGTCGGATAAATATTGATATGAAACAGTTTCAATGTTTAGTGCGGGCGTCGGGCATGGTGGTGCAAACCATCGTCATGGCCAAGACCAGCTTAGAAGCCACCAAGATTCTGCAAGCTCAGTTTGGCGCTGCCAATGTTTTGCAAGTGCCACAGCAGGTAGGTCGCTGATGCGTATTGCAGAAATCCGACCTACAAAACCCTTGACTCCTGATCAGCAACGCATTCGTGCCATGCAAGCACGGGTCAAGCAAGCGCAACAAGCGGTCAAGGCCGAGCGAGCACGGCAACAGATCCAACGCGCACATAAACAGCTTAATAAATTTGCATAACAAACAATTTTTTAAATTAAAAAAGAGGGGCTATTTCGTCAAATCTAAATAGTTCCTCACAAATATTTATATAAACCGTCAATAATGATCAAAGAATATTAATTGATATAAATCAATAACTTACGAATAAAATAGCCCTGTAAATCACAAGAATCCTCACAAAATAAGTTTATCCCCGTCTATGTAGGTAAGAGCTAGGAAACCTGGCTCATAAACGGAGGAATTATGAAAACAAAACATGCATTACATAGGGCGCAGCAAAGAGGAATCCAAGCCAATATAAGTGAATTACTTCAAGACCATGGTGAAACAAAGCCGGCTCCTAAGGGTTGCCTTATTCGATATTTTGGCAAAAAGGCCATCAAAGAATTGGAGTCAATTTATGGCCATTCATTTATTGCAAAAAATCATGAAAAGCTAAAAACCTACTTAATAGAGGCTCGTGATGATGGGGCCGTAATCACGATTGGAAAGTTATACCAAAACCAAAGACTGGCTAGTTCAAAAATTAATCGTTTCTATCATTAATGGAGAGAGAAATTGGAAAAAAATAATGCAAATAACGCAGATTTAAATCAATATAAGCCATCCATAACTCACCCTTTCTCCGATGAGGAAATTGCTAAAAGAGCCCGGAAGGCTGGGGTGATGAATAAGCCATTTACTTCAGACAGTGATCTTGATATCAATGAAAAGGAATTCACCGCATTTTTTCGAAATCTTATAGATGAAGAAAGGGCAAATCTCAATAGCAGGTTATCTGAGATACGTCGTCAAAAAGATGCCCTTATTAATAAAGCCTCTACCAGTGGAGATATAAACAACGTAGTCCAAAAAGAGAATGAAATTGAGTCAAAACTAACCAGCGTAGAGGCCATCAATCAAGAGAAATTAAAAAAGCTAAGCAATGAGGCGGGAGATGCATTACGGCGTTTTCGTTACTTTCAATCAGAACACGGCCTAGAGGCAATTGAGCCTAAAAAAGAATCTGCAATCAAACACTGGTCAATTTTGACTGGATTGATTCTCGTAGAGTGGTTGGCATTGTCTTTCTTTTATGGCCAAACCAGTAACTATGGGCTTGCAGGTGGTTTTATGACGGCAGGAATTGTTGGGCTACCAATTGCAGTTTTCTCGTGGATGCTTGGGAATTCAATTAAAAAGTTTGCATCTAAAAGCACAGTTGAAAAATACACCAATATCCTTATTTGCTTATTTTTGGGCGGATTCTTAATTACATCAATTCTTTTTTCGGGACACTTACGCTATGCTGCCAGTCTAATTACACAGCAATCAGTTCTGGGCAATAGTGTGGAGTTGGCTGGCCTGGGACAAAGTGCAAAGCAAACAATACATGCAAGCCCTGAAATTGACGAAACCTTTTTGGCTTCACAACTAGCCTGGGAAAATATCCTAATTCATGGTGCATTTGTAGCAGATGTGTTGTCATGGCTACTGATGTTTGCTAGTGCAGCATTCTCACTACTGCTTATCAAGAAAACACACTCGTATCTCGGCTCAGAAAACCATTACTGGAATCTCTACGAAGCTTGGAAAAATAAAGAGCAAGAACTTGATGGCGCAAAAGTTGCATATGTGCAAGAAGTTGACGATGTCTATTCAAGCCACGCTAGCGAAGTTAAATCGATTACTGACAGGGCAGAAGTCCGCATGACCCAACTGCAAAGCATGTGGGATGAGTACTATGCACAGCTTGATAAATTTGAGCATTATGTAGCCGAAGTAGAGGCCGCTTGTAATCGTAGTCTTTCAAAGTACCGCTCAATTAATCGATCGATTGCAACAGATCCAGCACCAAAATACTTTGAGTCCGCATTCTCAGTTCCAGAGGTTAAGAAAGTAAAAGATTTTTACTCAGCGGAATACACACAAACTGGCATCGACTTAATCAAGCCAAAAATTGCAAGCCTAGCTACATTCGCAAAGAAAGTAATAGATCAAATTGAAAAAAAACGCGAAATGAAAATTGAAGCAATTTCCACCAGTATTTATCCCCAATTAAAGGTCGCTTAATATCATGCAAAATACAAAAAAACTACTTACCGCATCAATCATATTGTTTATAGCAAGCACCGCAAGTGCAGGCTCCTTCACAGGAAAAGATAATTGCACATACACTGACAAAACATTAGTAAACAGAGTCTCAGTCGGTGAGCTGGTGGTAATTGTTGATCAATCAGAGGCTTTATCAATCAGCCATAAAGATCAAGTTACTGAATTAGTAAATAAACTACTAATAGACGAATCTGTGGCGCCAGTTGGGACACGTATATCTATATTCACATTTGGAAAAAATGACTTTAAGCAAAATGGTGCAGGTCACAGTATTAAACCTCTTGTTTCGGTATGTAAACCAAAAAATTCAGCAAATCCGTTATATCAAAATACAAGAAAAATTAATCACCAATTTGAGGCGCGATATCTTAAGCCAGTACAAAGCGCAATAGAAGGTGCGGCAAGCGGATCTTTGGGCGAACGCTCACCCATTATGGAGATGATTCAATATATCTCAAGTCACACGTCACTGAATGCTGATGACAAACCTGGAGTGAAAAGATTAGTACTCGTATCTGATTTACTACAGCATTCTGAAAGCTTTAGCAGCTACAGCAATAGAAGCTATGTTGTGCCAAGTGGATTGCTCTCAAATCTCAAGGGTTGGCATGTAAACGTTCTTGCGCCTAAACGGTATGGATCAGATCAAGCTCTTCAAGCTGGTGAAAATGTAAAGATGTGGAACTCATTTTTTAAAGCTGCCGAAGCAAGTTCAATCAATATCAAGTTTCTACCTTAAGGAGGGGCTATGACCGCACAAGTAACTGAAGAGCTGCTCTATAAAAATCAAATACTTTCCATGTGCGATGAGCCGCTTGCGCTATGGATATCAAAAAATAAAACGAAGTGTAATTTCGGAATAACTTCATCAGCATGCTGGAGGGGCTACGTTGGGACGTGGCAAGTAATAGATAACCATTTGTACTTAATTGAGCTCAATGCTGTAAGTCAGAATGGTGATAATTTATCGCTAAGTGATGTATTTGATGGTCAAGAAAAAGTATTCGCCCACTGGTTTAACGGCGAAGTTCGATGTCCACAAGGTAAGCTTTTGAATTATGTACACGGGGGGTATGCCAGTACGTATGAAAAAGACATCTTTCTTACTTTTAAAAAAGGTGTTCTAGTATCGGAACGCACCCAGGTAAATGGAGTAGGTGAGAGTGGTAGCCCCGAAGGATACGGAATAAGCGCCTTTACTGTCATGCCAATTAGTGGTGATAAATGATGCTCTATGCGTTGTACAGCTATATTTCGATTGGGCTTGTTACGGCAATAAGCATGTTCCTAACGTCATATCGACCTAAAACTGAGTTTGGAAAAGCGATAGATGAGGCGCTTAATGGCAAGCGCAGTTGGCACTATAAATTACGCGAAGCCATGGTCATACCAGGCACCATCGTGCTAATAGCTTTGGTCTGGCCCATAGCACTCTGGATGCTAGCTGCTGACAGGTTAAAAAGTCGGGCCCAAGCGCAGCAAAAGAACCCTGAAGAGCTATTTGCGGCGCAACAAGAATTTCTGAAAGAAAAGCTCACAATCGAGCAAATTGAGGTACGGGAGCTATACCAAGACCCACTTCGTATAACCCCAAATTTACCTTTTGGGCACTTGAACACAGCATGGGAGGAATTCAAGCTGCAGTTAAAAAGTGATGATGAATTATGGAGTTTTGAAATTCCAAAAAAACAGCCAATAGGATTGCATGACCTGCCAAGCAGTGCTGTGATGGCTGGATACGCACTTATTAGAAATAAGAAGATAGCAGGCGAATTTATATGCGAAGCTAATGGTGATTACTAATGCATATAAAAATCGAAAAAAAGTACTATTAGAAGCAATTAAGAAACTAGAGGCAAGAAATCATACAGGAAAAGCCAAAAAGGCATATTTAACTAGTAGTGTTGTTATTAGTCTTGCAGATAAAACAGCCATTTTGCAGTTGAACACAGCTAAGGTTACCGTGGCTGCAGTTGGGACTTGGGAAGGTTTGTAAACTTGACCTTTCGCATTGCCATAGCCCTATTAAAAACCCCTCAAAAAGCGAGGCCATTTCCTATGAATATCCTGAAGGAAGCTTAAAAATCATACCGCGCAAGCTGAGTGCAAATCATTCAAGGGAATTAAGTAACTAGTACCTGGCACTTGATTAAGTGCTTTGTAAATACTTTAATATGAATAATTAGAAAGACTTAAGATTGATTAGATGTAATGACCGACGAAGAAATCCTAAAAAAACTAGAGCTTGGGGGTAAGGAGCAAGAAAAGGCTCTATCTGAGCTTTATACAAAAAAGGCAAAAGAATTTGGGCGATTCTTTATGAGTCGTGGTTTAGATCAAATGAGTGCTGATGAGGTTGTGCAAGAAACGGTGCTGAAGATATTTAAACAAGTCGCCGCATATAGGGGTGAGGGATCCGTAAATTCCTGGATGTGGCAAATCGCACGAAATGCATTAACAGATTTTCTCAGGTCAAGGAAAAGAGAACAGGCACAAAATTTTGATGACAAAGGCTGGAAACAGGCTGAAACTAACAAAAGCCTTCAAGTCACAGATGAGATCGATCCTAGAAGGGCAGCAGAAGATTGTGTTGCCCAAGGCTTATTAAGATTTGAAGAGATGGATCCAGACAGGGCCTACGCAATTAAGTTAGTTGTAGAAGGCGTCGATGGCAGAGAAATTGCTGATCGTATTGGAAGAACATATACTGCAGCCCGTCAGTACCTTACCCAATGTCGACAGCATCTAGCCCCATTTATTAAAGACTGTTTGCCTTTATTAAGTAATTAAGTTATATGACAAAAGATAAAAATCCTGAACCTAATGATCCAGATGATCTATGGCTTCAAGTACTCCGTGGTGCTCAAATAAGCTTTAGACTTGGTTCAGACCAAAAAAATGATGAGTCTTATATAAAAGTAAAAGAGGCCGAAATCTTAAGAAAAAAAATCTTACTTAAAATTGAAAATGAAGACAAATTTGAAACCTCTTCTTTGGCTTATCAAAAAATTCTTGAGGAAGCAAAAAAAAGAAAGCTCCTAAAGGAATCAAAAAAAACATGGAATTGGTTTGGACTGACAGGCGGCGGTGGATTTTCAATTTCAAGTGGAGGATTAGTTAGTTCAACCTACGCAATAGCCTCGATAGTTTTGATTGTCGGCTTAGTCGCTATAGTAGGATACCAATCATTCGAGTTAAGGAAAATAAATTCAAGGACTGTGCCAAGTGATATTTTTAGAGGCGTAGGCAGCCAGCAGGAAGTAAAAAAACCTGAAGTTGAAATTTCAAGCGAAGTCACTATAAAAAGTGCAACGCCTTTAACTCAAGTTAACTCAATCATTAACTCTGCCCTAGACTCTAAATTAGTAGCCGAAGTAAAGAAGATTGATGGTGGATATCAAGTGATTATTCATGGAATGAGTTCAATGAATAAGGATGAAGTAGCACTAAAGTCAATTCTTGGAATTTCTAATCGGCTAGAGGGAAGTATAAGAGTTGTAATTAAGACCGAGTGATGAGAGTTTTTCTTCTAATTACAGTACTTTTGTATGCCTTAATTGGTCAGACGGCATTAGCACAACAAGTTGATAAAGCTGCAAGAGTAGCAGAATTAAACATAAAAATAGCTAGCTTAATTATTGAAGGAAAAGGAAAAGTTGGCAAAGATATTTCTGTAGAAGAGGCTCTCAATATCGCCTGGAATTTAGAGTCAAAACAAAATCAGCCCCAACTGGCGTTAAATTTAGCGTTAAAAATTTACAACGAAAATCCTAAAATTAAAAACATTGAAAAATGGTTTTTATTAGATATAGTTGTAAAGACTTCAGCAAAATTAAGAAAAAAACAGCTTATTGATAATGCCTTAGGATTAGTGTTGGCGGAAATAAAAGCTGGTACAGCTGATAGCAATTTTGCAACCCTTGTAATTAAAGAAACATATGAGCTTGCAGAAATAAATGCACAAAACATGCGTTATGCTTTGATTTCAAGTTATGTTGCTTCTCTAGTCAGGGATGCTCAAAATAGTAAATTAAAATTTAAAGAACAAGAAGTAGCTATTCCTTGGGCATTTGGTAAATTTTATGCACTAGATCTTGGGTATCAACTTCAAAATGATCCTGTGCAAATGCATCAGCGCGAAATACAACGATATAAATTAGCCAAAGAATTTTTTTTGAGTATTAAAGGCAATAACTTTTCTCAAGATGAAAAGCTTTATCTTGCTGCAGCAACTTTGCAACATGTGATTGGGCATGAAAGTTTCAATAATGCTAAAGATTTAGTGTCTATAGCTGAGCCATTGCTTTATGTGGCAACTAAAGACCAAGAGGCGCTGTTATATCAATTAGTAGTATTAGGCAGGCTTATGCCGCGTGATGACTACTATTTAAGTAATAAAAATCCTGATGAGCTAATGAGCTTTATTGAAGCAGCATCTGCAAGGTCAACGTCATTAAATTCAAAATTTGGTACGGCAATGTTCTTAGGCAACACCTATAGTGAAAGAGGACAATTTGACAAAGCAGATGCTCAATTTGAAATAGCCTTGAAAAGTATAGACTATAAAAATGATTTAAAAGATATAAATCGTGGATTGAAGCTTGTAATAAATGGACTTCAACTTAAATCATTAAATGCTCGAGGAGACTTAAATCAAGTAATAAAAAAATCCCCTGGTATTTACAAAGAAATTAATTGGTTTCTGAATGATTTTATAAAGAAACATCCTCAGCAGACTTCTATGGCTGGTGGATTTGTTCTAATGATTGATATTCAAACTTTTTTGGGCAATTATAAAGAAGCCACTGAAATTGGCGAAAAACTACTTGCCGTATTAGAGGCTGGACGCCTTAATGGCCTAGACGTAAACACTGCAATATATCAAACTGCAAGTAGTTTGCAGGACGCATATGATAAATTAGGAAATGAAAGTCGTGCAAGAGAGCTGCGACTTATTCAATTTAGAGCAGAGCTTCGAGCGCAGCGGATTCCCACATCTACTTTTATTGCATGGTATTGGGGCGATGTGCTTGATGGTGATTATGGTGCAGCAGAGGAATCGCTTAAACGTATTGAAAAAAACATTGATAGCACCTCTAGATCTTCCGATGCAAAAGCGTATGTGGAATTTATAAAAGTAAGCAGACAATTAATTGCTGATCTAAAAAAATCAGACAAAAATCAAAAGGAAGTATTACTGAAAAAAAATTGCGGCAATCTTTTGGAGATATTCGGCTCACAACTTGATGAAATAAAGGCCACTGGTAATGCCGGAATGTATCTTACTAACTTAAGTTATGCATTTAACTTAGCGGTCTGTGGCGGCGATCAAACCTATGCAGGATATATAGCAAAACTATATGTAAATACACTGCAAGAACTCAGGATTAATTTAAGTGATCTTCGCTCGCAGTTAGGAATATTCACTGCAGCACGAGCAGATACTCTAAAAAATTTCGTAAATAATTTTTACGAGATCGGAGACTATCAGTCTGCTCAATTAACCATGAGAATTTTAAAAGAAAATGAGTTTCTTGATTTTTTAAATACGAGGTCTGACAAAGATTTAATTTTGTCTAAGATTGATTATGGCCCACTAGAAAAAGAATTTAATCTTAAAAAAGATCAAATTGAAAAAGAGATACAGTCATTAAAGGCACGCTACAAAAATACAAGAGACCAAAAAGAGCAAGATTTAATACAACTCGCCATTAACGAGAAACTTGCTCACTTAAAAAATATTAGTGATTTATTTAGGAAATCCCTAAAAAGATCATACGTAAATAAAGAAAATAAAAAAGATCTCGGAATTGTCACCCTGAGGCCTGGCGATGCTCAATTGGATTATGTAATCGAAAAAAGTAAGCTGACGCTATATATTTATACAGATAAATTTGCCAAGAGTTATACGTTTGAAATTCCTCGTGAAAAATTAAGAGCACAACTTTTAGAGCTTAATTTAGCCTTATCAAGAAAAAAGGAGCCAGGACTATCCCTTCTTTCCGAACTGTCTAAAGAGTTGATGATAGATAAAATAAATGAGTTGAAGGTAAGCGGAATTAAAACGCTCAAAATTCGCTCTGACGACTTACTTCCAATTATTCCGTTAGCGTTACTAGGAGGTGATAAGGGGAGATTAGGTGAAAACTTTAATTTAATATTTTTGGGGTTGGGTCGTAATGAGATACGGACAGATTCTAGTAATTCGATGTCGGCTTTTGGAGTTACAAAACCCAGCAAGCAATATACTGCCTTACCTTTTGTTAAAGAGGAGATTTTGAATCTTCAAAATATGACATTGCCTGCTGGTAAAGAGATTAAAAGAAATATCTATCTTGATAGCGCATTTACAAAGACAGCCTTATTGTCCTCTTTTGACAAAGGCGATTCCTATTTACATATTGCTACACATTATTCAATTCCTGGAACTAAGAATAACGCCGGTCAGCTCCTCTTGGGCGATGGAAATACATTTAGTCTTAATGACATGAGAAGCGAAATCAAGAAAAATAACAACATCCAGCTAATCACACTTTCAGCATGCGATACCGGTGTTATTAATAAAGCCCAAGGCTCAAGTAATTTAGAGGGATTATCCAATGTACTAAATTTGAAGGGTGCAAAAGCAGTAATGGGCACCTTGTGGCCCATCTCAGATGAGGCAACAGCACTTTTTATGAGGTTATATTATGGGTTAATTTTGAAAGGAGGCTATAACCCAGAAGAAGCTTTAAATTTGACGCAATTAGCATTTAGTCGCGGATCCTTATCTGAAATTAAGGATGGCAAAACTATGATTGATGGAAATCATCAAGATTTTGAGAAAAAAATCAAACCTTTTTCTAACCCATTTTATTGGGCGGCTTTTCAAATAATAGGATCTTAATTCCTGCATAAGCCTCACAAATCCCCTGTCTTTTCGTCTATATCTGCAGATGGCTAATTTAGTCATTTGTTGACATTAAAAAAAGGGGGTAATTGTGTCGCAATTTGATCGTAGCAATTTTTTTGGGGTAAAAGCATTAAACGTCAATTTCCTTGCAGGAATTTCTAAGTCAAGAAAATTGAGAAATTGTCTCAGTAAGGCTCACCCTATGAGCCAGTTATTTATTAACCTTCTATAAATGCCAAATTTAATGGAGGGAGTTCAAATGCGTGACTTTACATACATTGAAGGCTACAGATTTTCAATCTTTAATATCTACCGTAGCAAACGCTTTGATGTCGATCGCTTAGACATCAACTATGCGGACAAAGATAAACCCAATTTTGTCAGAGGTTTTCGGATCAAAGATCACCTCACAGATGTAAGTTGCACGGTGGATGGTGAAGATGGCGATAACTTGGCATATAGCCTTTGCTACATCCACAACAGCAATAAAGAAGATCGACCTGATCAATTTGATGAGTATCTGATTCAGGCAATGCTCAAAAGCGAGTTCTTGGTTCATAAACTCTTTGAAGAAGAACGTCCAACCGATGCAGCGGTGCATTGATCATGAAAAAACTCAATTGCAGTATTGGTGATCTGGCGATCACAGTTAAGGCCAACCTTCCTGCAAACCTGGGCAATATTGTGAGGATTATTGGATCCCAAGGTTTGCAGGAGTGGGTGGGTCACACTGAACCAATGCACACTTGGGATGTGCAGATTGTTGGGGAGGGCCGTTATTTACACTACGAATACGATGGCGAACTCGTCAAAGCTAAAGAAGGACCGGCTCCCGATCAATATCTCAGACGACTCACACCACCCCA
>JACCDK010855900.1_pt1 | contig 10610 bp, 11 predicted proteins | sample 7445871 | NCBI WGS metagenome assembly JACCDK01 (sample SAMN15323436, study PRJNA562643) | freshwater metagenome | isolation source: river surface water | place: USA:Blue River Watershed | collected 2017-08-15
ACGGTTGACCGCAAGGGTCGGCCATTGCTCATCAAGCTAAATGGCCCGGTTGAGGCCTGGTTTGAGCATGCGGGCGAGGAGCCTGCGGCCGAGGCATGAGGCCGCTGCTCTCCTTTGGGGGGCAGGATTTTGAGGTTGCAGGCGGGCGTGCGCTCTTTTGGCCCGCGCGTCGGGCGCTGATCGTTGCTGATCTGCATTTGGAAAAAGCCAGCTGGTTCGCCGCACGCGGGCAGATGCTGCCGCCGCATGATAGCCGAGCGACGCTCGACGATTTGGCGGCCCTTGTGTCTGCAACCGATGCGCGCGAGTTATGGTGTTTGGGCGATAATTTTCACGACCCGCATGGCCCGTCGCGGCTGCAGCCGGATGCGCTGGCGATGCTCGCTCAACTGACGACTTTGCTCAGCTGGACATGGATCACCGGAAACCATGACGCGCATCTGCCCGCCAGTATCGGCGGCCAGATTGCTGATATGGCAGAGGTGGATGGCCTCATCCTGCGGCATCAGGCGGATGCTGCTGAGACCCGACCAGAACTATCGGGCCATTTCCACCCCAAGCATCGCAGCAAGGCGCGCGGGCGGAGCGTCACACGCCCGTGTTTTGTCGAGGGGCGATCAAAGTTGATATTGCCCTCCTTTGGGTCGCTCACCGGCGGCATGGCGGCAACGGATCCAGCGATTGCCGGGCCTTTGGGCGCGATTGTGGCCATTCATGTGCCCGCAGGCGATCGGCTGGTGCGCTTCACTGCCTAAGCTGCGGAAGGGGTCAGCGCCAGCGCAGATTGCTGCGGGTTAGATCCTTGACGCTGCGGGCGCCCATGAGGCGCATTCCCCGATCTATTTCGGCATGCAGCTTACCCAATACCCGTTCGACCCCGGGTTGTCCGGCAGCCGCCAGCGCATACAGGTAAAGCCGCCCACCCGAACAGGCCTTGGCCCCGACAGACAAGGCTTTCAAAACATGGCTGCCGCGCGTGATGCCGCCATCGCAAATGACATCAATCTTGTCGCCAACCGCATCCACAATCTCGGCCAATTGGTCAAAGGGGGCACGGCCGCCATCCAGCTGACGCCCGCCATGGTTGGAGACCATGATCGCCGTTGCCCCAATATCGACGGCACGGCGCGCATCCTCCACCGACATAATGCCTTTGAGGCAGAATTCGCCGCCCCAGTCCGCCCGCACCTTTTCGGCCATTGACCAGTCCATCGACGTATCCAGCATGGTGTTGAAATAATCCTGGATGGAAATGGCCTGTTGCGACCCTTCGGCCACATGGTCCTTCAAATTGGACAGCTCAAACTTCTCGCGCAGCAAATAGTTGAGCGTCCAACGCGGGTGCATCGCAAAATCGATCGCGGATGCGGGCGTGAGGCGCGGCGGGGACGTGAAGCCTGTTTGCATGCAGCGTTCTCGATTGCCGCTGACAATTGTATCAACGGTGAGAGCAATGGCATCAAATTTTGCCGCTTTGCACGCCTCGACCATCGCATGGTTCAGGCCCTTATCCTTATGGATGTAAAGCTGGAACAGCTTTGGGCTGCTGATGGTGCGCCCGATCTCTTCAATCGACACGGTGGCCAAACTTGAAATGCCAAAAAACGTGCCGAACTTTTCGGCCGCCCGGCCCACGGCGCGTTCGCCCTGCCAGTGAAAGACGCGTTGCAGCGCGGTTGGCGAGAGGAACAACGGCATCGCGATTTCGCGGCCCATGACAGTCGTGCGCATGTCAATGTCGGCAACGCCCGCGAGAACATTGGGGACAAGATCACATTGCTCAAAGCTCTCGCTATTGCGCCTGCGCGTCACTTCATCATCGGCGGCGCCATCAATATAGTGAAATACCGGCCCGGGCAGGCGTCTGCGGGCCAATTCACGAAAATCGGCAACATTGTTGCAGTCATCCAGCCCAAGGCACCATTTTGCGGCCGCCAGCCGCGATGCTTCATTTGTCATCTCTGCCCCATATCTGGTCACCGCCGCCTATCGCCCCAGCACCGCGTCGATAGCTTGTTTTGCTTCGTCAAGAACCTGCTCATAGGGCTGCCCGGCGTCAATTTCGACAATTGGGGCGCCATTAAATGTAAGCTTGGACGTTGCTGCGACCTTCTGGGCGAGCAACCCGGCCTCATGGTCGCCCGCGCGCTTTAGGGCCGTTGCAAAGTCAATATTCAGGCGCAGAATAAGTGTGGGCCGATACCGCGCCATCTCCTCGTAAAGCTGGCGCTCTCGCGCAGCCAGTCGGGCGATGATTGGGTTGCGCGCAGGGGCGGCAGATAAGCCTGGCCCATCATAAAATCCGGCGATCTCGGCTTGCGGATAACGGTCGGCAAGAACGGCGATGCCTGCCCGTCGCAGGGCGCACATCCTGTCGAAACGCGCTTTGCGGTTCAGTGAATATCGATAGAGCACAAGGGCTGTCAAAAGATCTGGGATCTTCCCATTGGGGTCGCGGGCCTTGCGCGCCTTTGCCTTCAGAAAACGTCCAAGCGTCGGCCCGATTAGGGGCAGCGAGTCTATCTTGCGGCCTAACGGACCCGATCCAAGCCCCAAATAGCCTGCCTCTGCCGGACGATGTTGACGGACATAAGGAAGGAGATCCCCAATCAATGTTGATTTGCCGGCGCCATCTGCTCCGATAAAGGCGATGGCAGGCGCAAGGTCGCCCGTCACCGCATATCCTTATAATAGCCCAAAAGGCCCATAATTTCGGTGAGTGCAAAAGCAGCGGCGAGTGCGATCCAAGCATAGACCCAACCAAACCAACCCGCGGGTAGCGCTGCCATGTCAAAATCATGACGGGCCAGCCAGTTCAGGAATAACGCTGTTCCAAGCAGAAAGACTTTCTGACGTTCGCGCCAAATCATTCGTTTCCACCAGAATGTATACTTGGGCGGCACCCAGCCGGTGAGTTTTGGCCAGAGCATGGGAACATGCGCTGCCCATTTGCGATGTGCATCGCCAAATTTTCCGGCCAGAAACTCTTCTTCATAAACCGAGATCCGCTCGTAAATGAGGATGGAGAGCAAGAAGACAATAACGGCGAAGGCCCAGCTGCCGCTCAGCATGGCGATGCCCGTATAGTTGATGATACGCCCGACATAGAGCGGATTTCGGACAAGGGAGTAAGGGCCAGTCGTATTGAGTTCGGCCGCTTCTGCGGCGGCCTTTACGCGACCGGATGTGCCCAAGGCGGCATGGCCCGAGGTCTTAATCCGGATCAGCGCGCCGAGACACGCAATTACCAGGGCGACCCAAAACCAAAGCCGGTCCGCCTCTGGGGCGGCAAAGGGGCCGAGGTCTTTATGCGCCCAAGCAATCACAACGCCTATGATCAGGGTCGCATAAATATAGACGCCGCGAATGACGAAAAGCGTCTTGCCGAAACGGGCCATTTCAGTCTGATACACGTCGTTAAAACCCTTTAAAAATAGCCCGTTGGCACTTAGGCCAAGATTTTGCTGATTTCCAGCGCACAGCGGTGCGAGGCTGATCTATCTGAGTGTGCAAAATTCGCGTCGCGCGCGGCTTCTTGCACTTTTTGAAAGCGGTCCTGCGGCGCAGATGCATCCTCTAATGCGGCAGCCAGTCCGTCGACACGGTCAAGCACTGGCCCCAAATGCCAATGGGCGTAATTGGGATCATCGGCCCAATGAGCGGCATGTGAATTCAAGAAAATCGCCGGGCGGGGCCGAATGATCCATTCGTAAATCTGGCTGCTGACATCGCCCAGATAAATGTCGCCCGCCAGCGTGTAGGTCATATCGACGCTGCGGGTGCTGCCCGTGTCGATCAGGATATGCGGCACTTTTTGTAATTCAGCAGGGACGGTCCCGCGCCAGCGCCATTTCCGATGTTCCATAGAACCATGGATGAGCTTGCGGAACAGCATGACATGCGGCGCAAAGACCAGATTATAGCGATCTTGTTCCGCAAAAAAGCGCAGCACATCCGGCCCAAACCTATACCAAGAGGAAAGCCGGGGATCGAAGTGCGGATTATAGACGACAATGGGTCGGTCATTCTCAAACAGCTTGGGCTTGCGGTCCAGATCCAGCGTATCGAATTTGGGATAGCCGCAGGATTTAATGCGGTTGGCCATCATGGGATGCCGATCAATCATCCGCTGACGCGTCTTGTCGCCCGCCACAAGAATAAGATCGAACAACCGTAACTCATCGGAAAAGCCGACGGATCGATCCCCACTGCCATGCGGGATGCAGACCAGCTTTGGCCGATCGAGCTGCCAGCGGGACTTGAGAAGTGTCGAGGTAAACTCCGGCACGACGAGAATATCGAAGGATTTGAGATAGTCTAAGTGCCGCGCCAGAATGGCGACGCGGCGCGCCGGGACAATGCGGCTGAGGACAGAGGTTGCGGCATCCATGATTGGGCTGAGGCCCAATCGCGTCACCACAATGCGGGCATCGCTTGCGCCGTTTCCGATGAGCTGGCCGACCGCTGCTTCTTGCGCCGCAGAGGACACGGCGACTTCGATATGCACATCTGGGCGCAGCGTGGCCAATGCCCGGGCAACGGGCAGGCTATGCGCCACTTGGTGCACATCTTCATGGTTGAAGAGGAAACAAACCCTTTGGGTCACGCAACGTCCAAGATTGGCCAGCCATGTCTTGCGGCCAGTTTGCGCAATCGCCGATCAGGGTTCACCGCCATGGCTTGCGTCGCCCAATAGAGCATGGGGGCATCCGAGGCGCTGTCGGAATAAAAAGTCGAATGGCGCATATCCCTTAGCCGTTCGTCCTGCGCATAGGCGGCTTCAACCATGCGCAATTTGACCGATCCGTAGCAATTCTCGCCCAGAATTCGAAAGCTGTAATCGCCATTGGGGAAGCGAGACTGGCGCGTTGCGACGACCATTTCTATGCCAAGCAAAGCCGCGATTTCTGTGGCATAAAAATCAGGAGAGGCCGTGGCGAGCATGAGAATAGATCCCCGATTTTGTTCGGTCTGAATATGCTCTAGCGCGGCGGGGGCGATGTTTTTGGAAAGCGTGCGGCTGGCGAATTTTTTGGCGAGCTGGTGGAGAGTCTCAGCCTTAACCCGTCGTCCGATCAGAAGAAAAAAGCCAATTTCCTTCAAATTTTTGCGCGAAAAAAGGCCAATTACATAGCCCGTCATTGCCAAAACCCAGAGCGCGAGGAGCACCAGCCGCCAGGGCGCGCGATGAAAGGCTGCAAAAATCAAAAAGGGCGTGTAGGTGCCAACCTTCGTCAAGGTGCGGTCAAGATCGAAAATGGCAAGGTTCATGGGCGGTGTTTATGCAAGCTTTGAGGCAAAAAGGTGACCAATAATCTTTCCCGTTGGACGGTGCTGGTCCTGGCTGGCCAGCGACCCGGCCCAGATCCAATGGCCAGCCATTTCGGCCTGGACTGGAAGGCGTTGGTTCCGGTGGGCGGGGAGCCGATGGTCACGCGCGTAGTGCGCACCCTGTCCAGCGTCCCGCAAATCGACCGGACCATCGTTCTGACGCAAGTGCCCGATGCGCTGCGGCAGGCTGTTTCGGACGTCGGGTCGGCAGAGATTATGACGAGCGGACGGGGTATTTCGACCAGCATATTGGATGTGATGGATCGCGCGGATGTGCACTGGCCGGTGCTGGTGACAACGGCAGACCACCCGCTTTTGACCCGCGATATGGTGGAGGCCTTTTTGGCCGAGGCGACGGGCGATGTCGCAGTTGCGATGGTCGAGCGCCAAAGACTGGAGGCCGCCTATCCCGGCAATAAGCGAACTTGGCTGCGCTTTGCCGATGGCGATTGGTCTGGCTGCAATTTGTTTGCCCTGACTTCTCACTCGGCGCGGCCTGCGCTCTTGCTGTGGGCAGAGGCGGAGCAGGATCGCAAAAAGGCTTGGAAGCTGTTCTTGCATTTTGGCCCGCTGCTCGCCCTGCGTGCGATCACCCGCACCATTGGCTTGGCGGCCGCATTGGAGAAAGCGGGCAAGCGGCTTGGCCTTACCGCGCGATTGGTGCCCATGCGCTTTGCCGAGGCGGCCATAGATGTCGACAAGCCAAGTGATCATGCGCTGGCCGAGCAGATTCTCAAGCGCCGCTCAGACGAAGCGCAGTCGACGGCCAACTGACCCCAGAGACTGTCTGTCTTCGATTGGCAAGGCATAGCGGCAAGACGCCCAAAGTGCCGCCAGCATCAGCAGGATGAGGCCCGGCAGGGCAAAGCCGAGCGGCAGAATGTTAATCGCCGCAGCTAATCCAAAGGCGAGCAGCGATAAGAAACCAGCCCGAAGGGCCACATTGCCGAATGGGCGGGCAAAGGGGTGGAGATCATCCTGCCGGAGCAATTGTGCGACTGGAATGGCCGATGTGACCGTCAGGCCAAAGGCAACGGCGACAGTCATGCCCAAAAGCCCCATTTCCGGCAGCAGCACTAGCCCCGTGATCATCGCAACCACAACGCCTGCAATGGAACTCACCAGCTGGCTTCTGTAGCGTGACACGACTTGTTGGATGGGCATAGCGGTGCCCGTTGCTGCCTCTGCGAACCGCGCCGCGAGCAACAAAACAAGCGCGGGATAGGCGCTGTCCATGCCTCTGCCAATGGCTTGTAAAATGCTCTCCCCCCCGGCGATCAGAACAAGGCTGACCGGAAGCGCCACGCACAGGGAGACGCGCGTTGCAAAGGCGTAAATCGGTTCCACCGCGCGATTGCCGCCTGTCGATGCCGCGGAGGCGAGCGGCGACAAGACATAGGCAAAGGCAATGCGGACCGTCTGCACAATGGAGGAGACTTTTCGGATCAACGCAAATTGCGCACCCGCGACGGCGCCTTGAGCACCGGGCAGCAAGGCGTTGAGAACCAGCGTCGGCACATCGCTAAAGGCGCGCGCGACTAGATTGGCGGGCATGATGGATATGCCGGCAAGCCAAGTCTCTCGCCAGATGGGGCGACGGTCTGGGCCAGCGCTGAGCAAGGAGACATCATAATTGCGCGCGATCAGCCGAACGCACAGTGCACAAATAATCACAAGCGATACCAGATGTGCGTAAAAGAGTGACAATGTGCCAAATCCAGCCAACCAGAATCCGATGGCCGCAATCAGGCGCACGACCTGCTCCCAAAAGAGCCGCAGGCGGATTTCAGCGCCAAAGACGCGGCGCGCCCGCAAGGCAGACGTTGTCACCTCAATAAACGCCCAAAGGGGGAGGGCCCAGGCAAAGAGCGTGATGAACAGCCCCAATTGCTGAACATCCTTGTCCGCTGCATTGAAAATATGGGTCAGGCTGGAGGCAAAGATCGATGCAAAAAGGGCGATCACGATGCAGGGGACAACACCCAATATGGTAGCCGCGCGCAAGGCTGCGACGGCTTCGCGTTCAGACTTTACTTGTGGAACAGTGCGCTGTAGCGCGGTCGTCATGCCGAGATTGGCAATGTTTTGGATCAGCGTGATGGCCGCCCAAAGTGCTGTGTAAATCCCAAAACTCGCAAGGCCGAACAGCCAGACATAGACGGGTTGCGCCACCACTTCGATAACGGCCCCGAGCCGCGCAAGCAGGGTTGTCCCCGCTCCCTTGGCGACGTCGTGGCTGGTCACGTCTTGTGTGCGAAGATCTGTTTCGTTCGTCAAAGCGCGCCCTTTTTGCACAAGGCAAGCGCCCTGTCATCCATGGCGGTTTTCGAATTGGCTAAGCTGTTGACAGAAGGGGTCGTTATTCCATCCCGGGAAAACGCTCAAACCGGGTCAGGCTGTCCAAATTGTCCATCCAGTGTAGCCGTTCGGCCACCTGAATATGGGCATTAGGTGGCAGAGCTTCTGGGTCATCCAGCGTCACCGACTGGATATCGACAATGCCGGGGAGCATGTCTGCATTGCGATAGAACAGCCCCGTTCCGCATGCGCCGCAAAAGCTGCGCATCGCGGCTCCCGATGAATTAAACGTGACGGGCTGCCCTTGTGTCACCGTCAGCGCGTCTTCGGAAAATGCTGCCCAACTGACCAGTGGCGCGCCCGCGTTCCGCCGACAGTCGCTGCAATGGCAGAGCGCCACATGCTGAGGTTCGCCGTCCACGTCATACCGGATTGCGCCGCAATGGCAGCCGCCAGATCGTCCCATCACACTCTCCTTGGCATCCTGATACCAAGAGCATAAATGGCGCGATTTTCCCTTACAAGACGTACTTACTCAGGTCGACATTTTTGGCGACATCGGCCAGCTGCGCATTCACATAGGCCGCATCAATGGTCACCGTTTCGCCGGGCGTCTCTTCTGCGTTAAAGCTGATATCCTCCAGCAGTTTTTCCAATACGGTCGATAGGCGGCGTGCGCCGATATTCTCAACCGATTGGTTCACTTCGGCCGCAATCCGGGCAATGGCGCGGATGCCATCTTCGGTGAAATCCACCGTCACTTTTTCGGTGGCGAGCAAAGCGGAATATTGGGTCGTTAGGCTGGCCCGTGTGTCCGACAGGATCTGCACAAAATCGGTTTCGCTCAGCGCCTGCAACTCAACACGGATCGGCAGTCGCCCCTGAAGTTCGGGCAAGAGATCGCTCGGCTTTGCAACGTGAAAAGCGCCGCTTGCAATGAAGAGAATGTGATCGGTCTTCATCGGCCCATATTTGGTGGCAACGGTCGTGCCCTCGATCAGCGGTAACAGATCGCGCTGCACGCCTTCCCGACTGACGGAGCCGCCGCGCACGTCGGACACGGCAATCTTATCAATTTCATCCAGAAAGACGATGCCATTGGCTTCCGCATTGGCCAGTGCGACACGCGCCACATCATCCTGATCTAGGCGCGCATCGGATTCCTCTTCCACCAGCTTGGCCCATGCGGCTGGTACAGACATTTTGCGGCGCTTTTTGGCAGCCCCGCCAAAGGCTTTGCCCATCATATCGCTCAAGTTGATCATGCCGACATTCGGTGCGCCGGGAATTTCAAAGGGCATGTTGGGCGCGTTTTCGACTTCGATCTCAATCTCTGTCGTTTCCAGATGCCCGTCCTGAAACCGCTGGCGAAAGGCATCGCGCGTTGCGGTCGAACTGTCCTTGCCGGTCAGGGCATCGAGCAGGCGGTTCATGGCGGCCTCTTCCGCCTTATCGCGGACGGCAGCCCTGCGGCGTTCCTTTTCTAGGCGGATCGCTTCTTCGACCAAATCGCGCGCAATTTGTTCCACGTCGCGGCCCACATAGCCGACCTCGGTAAATTTGGTCGCCTCCACTTTCACGAAGGGCGCATCAGCAAGCTTGGCCAGACGACGGCTGATTTCAGTCTTGCCGCACCCGGTCGGGCCAATCATCAGGATGTTTTTTGGTGTCACCTCTTCGCGCAATTCGGCCGATAATTGTTGCCGACGCCAGCGGTTGCGCAAGGCAACAGCCACGGCGCGTTTGGCAGCAGTCTGGCCGATAATATGGGCATCAAGCGCCGCAACAATCGCCTTTGGGGTGAGGGAGGTGTTCATCATTTTATCCTTAGTCCCGCCGAAATCCGGGGCAGGTCAGCTGGCGCTGTCGAGCGTTTCGACAGTCAGCTGGTCGTTGGTGTAGACGCAAATTTCGGCCGCAATCGCCATGGCCTTGCGGGCGAGCTTTTCGGCATCGGGTTCATAATCCATCAGTGCACGGGCCGCAGCCAATGCAAAATTCCCGCCCGATCCGATCGCCGCAATCCCATCTACGGGTTCCAAGACATCGCCATTGCCTGTCAGGATCAGCGTCACATCCTTATCGGCAACGATCATCATGGCTTCCAAATTGCGCAGGAATTTGTCGGTGCGCCAATCCTTGGCCAGCTCAACCGCCGCACGCAGAAGCTGTCCATGATATTGCTCCAGCTTCTTCTCCAGCCGGTCGAACAGAGTGAAGGCATCGGCGGTCGCGCCCGCAAAGCCTGCAATCACATCCCCATTGCCCAGCGGGCGGACTTTGCGGGCATTGGGCTTCATCACGGTTTGACCCATAGAAACCTGACCATCGCCCGCGATGATCACTTTTCCGCTCTTGCGCACGGAAACGATGGTCGTGCCATGCCATTTAACTGTATCGCTCATGACGCCGATATGGGGCGTGCGGACAGGTAATTTCAAGGGCTGCCGCAAGCTAGGTTTGGCTGCATCAACATTGTGAGCGCGTAATATTCTTCTTCACACGCGAAAATTCTCCGCTAGTCTCTGGAGCTTATCCGGCTGGCCAACCGGCCCGACCATCTTCAAAGGGGACCTTCGCCAACATGGCATCCGCACATCCCGTCAATGGATTTGACGATAAGACGTTATTTGGCCATCCGCGCGGCCTGTTCGTGCTGTTTTTCGCCGAAATGTGGGAGCGTTTTTCCTATTATGGGATGCGCGCTCTGCTCATCTTCTACCTAACGAAACATTGGCTGTTTTCGGATGGACAGGCGAACCTTGTTTATGGGGCCTATACCAGCCTTGTGTACATCACGCCCGTTCTGGGGGGCTATTTGGCGGACCGCTATCTTGGGCAACGCAAGGCGGTTCTGTTTGGCGCGGTCCTTCTGACAATTGGCCATTTGCTGATGGCGGTTGAAGGGGATGGCGGACAGGGGGATGCGGCGATTAATGTCTTTTGGGCGGCTTTAGCCTTCATCATTGTTGGCTCTGGCT
>JACCDK011657492.1_pt1 | contig 10608 bp, 14 predicted proteins | sample 7445871 | NCBI WGS metagenome assembly JACCDK01 (sample SAMN15323436, study PRJNA562643) | freshwater metagenome | isolation source: river surface water | place: USA:Blue River Watershed | collected 2017-08-15
CGACCGTGGGCGTGACCCAGTTCGACCAGCTGCCGACCAACGCCCGCCTGTACCTGCAGCGCATCGAGCAGGTGACCGGCGTGCCGATCCACATGGTGTCCACCAGCCCGGACCGTGACCACACGATCCTGATGCACCACCCCTTCCTGCCCTGAGTTTCAGGCCCGAGTCCATCCGAACTGTTTACTGGAGAACCCCACATGTTGACCGAAGACGGCAAGCACCTGTATGTGAGCTATGACGAGTACCACAACCTGATCGAAAAGCTCGCGCTCAAGATCCACCAGTCGGGCTGGCAGTTCGACACCATCCTTTGCCTGGCCCGCGGCGGCATGCGTCCCGGCGATATCCTTTCGCGCATCTTCGACAAGCCTCTGGCGATCATGTCCACCAGTTCCTACCGCGCCGAAGCCGGCACGGTGCAGGGTCACCTCGACATCGCCCGCTACATCACCACCCCCAAGGGGGAGATCGCCGGCAAGGTGCTGCTGGTCGACGATCTGGCCGACACCGGCCACACCCTCAAGGCTGTGGTGGACCAGCTGCGCAACAACTACAAGCCGATCACCGAACTCAAGACCGCTGTCATCTGGACCAAGGGCGTCTCGACTTTCCAGCCTGACTATTCGGTCGACTTCCTGCCGACCAACCCCTGGATTCACCAGCCGTTCGAGCCGTACGACAACATGCGGCCCGAGAAGCTGATGGAGAAGTGGAAGATCTGATTTTTCCGCTGTTTTCCGAATTGCCCGACCTTTGTGTCGGGCTTTTCGCTTTTTGGGGGGATCGGTCGGGCTGGGCCAGTGCCGCAGCGGCTCGACGTCGCTTCGCGCCTAAAGTCGCCGCCACGGCACTGGCCCAGCCCGACCGATCTTTTGGCGAAGTGGCATGCATGCCAGAGAAAAACCGGTAACAGTCGCAGCGGGATGAGGGGTGGCCGTATGGGCCGACTTTAGGCGCGAAGCGACGTCGAGGCCCGTACGGCCACCCCTCGTCCCGCGACCAGGGGGAGCGAGTTCAGCTAGCATGCCATCCATGCAAGACCACCCCGATACCACCCACCTCATCCACCACCCCTACACCCCGCCCGAGGGCTTCGACGCCCCGCAGCCCGGCGTGTTCAAGGCCTCCACCGTCTACTTTCCGAACGTCGCCGCCATGCGCTCGCGGGAATGGAAGGACAAGAGCGGCTACACCTACGGGCTGCACGGCACGCCCACCACCTACCTGCTCGAAGAGCGCCTGTGCGCCCTCGAAGGGGGTTTGCAGTGCGTGCTGGTGCCCAGTGGTCTCGCGGCGATTGCCAACACCGCGCTGGCCCTGCTCAAGACCGGCGACGAGGTGCTGATTCCGGACAACGCCTACGGCCCCAACAAGGCCCTGGCCGAAGGCGAGCTCAAACACTGGGGCATCACCCATGCGTACTACGACCCGATGGACCCGGCCGACCTGGCCGCGCGCATCACCGAGCGCACCCGCCTGGTCTGGCTGGAAGCCCCAGGCTCGGTGACGATGGAGTTCCCGGATCTGATCGCGCTGGTGCGCCTGTGTCGGGAGCGGGGCGTGGTCTGCGCGCTGGACAACACCTGGGGCGCAGGCCTGGCCTTTCGCCCGTTTGACCTGCTGGGCGATGGCACGCTGGGCGTGGACATCAGCGTGCAGGCGCTCACCAAATACCCCAGTGGCGGTGGCGATGTGCTGATGGGCAGCGTCATCACCCGCGACGCGGCCTTGCACCTGAAAGTCAAGCTGTGCCACATGCGCCTGGGTCTGGGCGTGGGCGCCAACGATGTCGAGGCCGTGCTCCGGGCCCTGCCCAGCATCGGCCTGCGCTACGCCGCACAGGACCGCACTGCGAGGGCGCTGGCCGCCTGGTGGCAGACGCAGCCACAGTGCCTGCAGCTGCTGCATCCGGCGTTTGGCGGTGCGCCCGGCCATGCCCATTGGCAGGCGGCATGCGCGCCACAGGGAGGGGCAGGGCTGGCCGCTGGCCTGTTCAGCGTGATACTGGACGCCCGTTACACCCAGGCCCAGGTGGATGCTTTTTGCGATGCGCTCGCACTGTTTCGCATCGGCTACAGCTGGGGTGGGCCGGTGAGCCTGGTGGTGCCTTACGACCTGGCCAGCATGCGCAGCCGTGAGCGGCCGCACCTTGAAGCCGGCCATCTGTTGCGCTTTTCGATGGGGCTGGAGTCTGCCGATGCGCTGAAGCTTGACCTCGGTCAAGCCCTGGCGCGCCACCTGCCGGTATTGCCCTGAGGGCTTGGTGTTTTCCGCACTGTGCAGCCGGGGGAGGGCGGTTTAGCCTGCGGCTGTTGTTGCAGTTCTGCGAGCGCCATGTCTGAGCCCCAAACTCCCCCTGATGCCGATTTGCCCGTCATGCGGGTGCCCTATGTGCCTGCGGCGCCCGTTGGCCCCAGGGCGCGTATCCGGTCCTTGCCGTTGTGGACACCCCTGCGCTGGCTGGCCCTCGGATTTCAGGATTTACGCGCCAGCCCCGCCATCGCCTTGTTTTATGGCGTGGCGTTCTGGATCATGGCTCAGGTGCTGGCGATGGTGTTCCGGCATCGGCCCGAGTACACCCTGTCGATGGTTTCCGGCTGTCTGCTGGTGGGGCCCTTTCTGGCCATGGGGCTCTACGAGGTCAGCCGGCGGCGCGAGCAGGGGTTACCGCAAAGTCTCTCGGCTTCGCTGACCTGCTGGGACGGGCACATCAAGAGCATGTCGATGCTGGTGCTTGTGCTCATGGTCCTGGAACTGCTGTGGGGTCGTGCCTCACTGGTGGTGTTTGCCGTGTTCTTCAACACCGGCATGCCGTCTACCACCGGCGTGATCGAAGCCATCTTCAACCCGGACAACTTCGAGTTCGTGGCCGTCTACCTCTTGGTGGGCGGCTTTTTTGCCGGGCTGGTCTATGCCATCTCGGTGGTGTCCATTCCGATGATTCTGGACCGCGACACCGACGCCATCAGCGCGGGCATCACCAGTATGCGGGTGTTCTTGGGTGAACTGGCGGTCATGCTCCTTTGGGGGCTGATCCTCAGCCTGCTGGTCCTGCTGTCTTTCATGTCGCCCTGGATGCTGGGTCTGATCCTGTTCGGACCCTGGCTGGGGCATGCCAGCTGGCACGCATACCGTGGTGCTGTGGAATGGGAAGCGTGAAGCCTTGGGGGCCTGAGGGTCAGAGTGACAACTGAAGCACTCCCCAGACCAGGACCACCAGCTGCATCAGGTTGATCAGCAAAGCGGCACTGTGGGTCAGGCGAAATGAACGCACAGCCCTGGCCTCGTTGTGCGCAATCCGCGCGGCAAACTTCTCCATGCCGGGAAGGATGGTTCTCCTGAAGCCGGTCACGACCAGCGCAATCGCCGCAGTCCCCAGCGTGAACCCGAAATATCCTGAAAAGGCATAGCTGACAGATGCGCCAACCGCAGCCACCTGGGCAGAGGTGCAGTACACCTCGAAAAAGCGCCGGATGAAACGCCCATCCAGCGGTGTCGAATGGTCCAGGACGAGCAGCGGCAGACCACCCAGGATGAAATAGGTTGTCGTCACGAGAAGTGCTACCGTGAAAAAGAGCGCTGCGTAAATGCTCAGCATGGAATGCATTCTGACGTCATCATCGAAACGCGGGCACAGGGGTTAACGCTCAGTCGGGCAAGGGGGCAGGCAGACGCTGAAGTGTCCGCACGCGGGATGCGCTGATGACGATGGCCTGCAGACAGAAGCCCATCACCACACACCACAGGCTGACCGACACCGGAGCGTTTGCGCCGACCAGGCCTCCAAGGGCTGCGCCCAAAGGTCGGGCACCGGTGCTGACCACGATGTTGATCGAGGTGACACGGCCGATCATGGCCCGTGGCGTGACGGTCTGGCGCAGGGTGGTCGATGTGATGGTCCAGACGATCGGCCCGGCGCCAAACAGGAAATATGACAGGCCTGCCAGCCAACCCTGCGGCCAGACAAGGGTCATGGCCATGGTCACGGCGGCCAGGACCGAGAAGTAAGGTCCGAGCAGAATGGCTTGTCCGAAAGGCAACAGCGCCACCACACGCGGCGCCAGCAAGGCCCCCACGATCATGCCCACGCCGTAAGCTGCCAGCGTCACGCCCACGCCACCCGCGTTGAGCCCCAGCTCGCGGATCGCGTAGGGCACATAGGTGGCCTGCAGCATGAACCAGGCGATGTTCCAGGCGATCGAGGTGAACATGATGGGCCGCAGGAGTTCGCTCTTCCAGACCCAGCGTGCGCCGTCCTGCAGCTCCAGCAAGGGGTGGCGTGCAGGCATGGCCGCTCGCGTGGGTTCGCGTATGCCGCGCAGGCAAAGAACGGCCGTCATCGACAACATGCCCGACAGCACAAAGGCGGCCGATGCGCCCGTCCAGGCAATCAGCGCACCGGCCAAGGCAGGACCGGCGGCAAAGGCCGCGCTTCGTGCCAGCTCCAGTCGGCCGTTGGCCTGGGCAAGACCTTCGGCGTGTACGAGCGCAGGCACCAGCGAGGGTGCCGCCACACTGAAGCCCACAGTGCCCACCGCCGCCAGAAAACCAATCACGGCCAGGGACATGATCGACACCTGACCCGTGACGATCAGCGTCAGCAAGAGCACCAGTGCCAGCGCCCGCAGTGTTTCGGCCAGCACCATCAACCGCGTGCGGGAAGTGCGGTCGGCCAGCAAGCCCAGTGGCATGGACAGCAGAAGAAATGGCAGGGACTGCACCGAGGCAAGCAGACCGATTTCACCGGGGCCAGCCTGCAGCAGCAAGACCGCCACGATGGGCACCGCCGCCAGACTCAGCTGTTCGGCCGACTGGGCCAACAGGTTTGACCAGGCCAGACGCTGAAAGGACGGTGAAAAATGGCCCGGCATTCAGCTCACCTGGGCGCTGTGCTTCAGCCACTGGCGCGCCGCGTTGGCCATGGCGCTGTGGTCTGGGCCAGCCAGCTGCAGCACGGCTGCCTGGGCGTACTGCACGAAATTGCGCGCGGTGGAGGTCTCGTACCCCGGGTCGTAGTGTTTTTCCAGCAGTTCGGCCACCACCTCGGCGGTCTGGCCGGCATGCACCCGGGCTTTCCAGTCGTCGATGAGCGCACGGCCCTTGAGGTCAATCAGTTTGTCCAGCCGTTCGCAGAAGAAGGCTGCATCCTGCGCGAAGTAGTCATAGTCCTCCATCAACAGCCGCACGCGGTCGGCCAGAGACAATTCCAGCCGGACACAGGGGCTGGCGCGCATGGCCGCCATCAGGCTGTCCGGAATGGTCAGGTTGCCGACCTTCTTGCTTTCGGCCTCGACGAATACCGGGCGGGCAGGGTTGAGGCGGCGCAATGCGTCCCACAGCCGCGTCTCGAAAGCTTTTTGCGTGGGCTGGGGCTGGCCCGGGATCACGCCCAGCACCGAGGCGCGGTGGCTGGCGATGGCTTCCAGGTCGAGCACCTGCGCACCCTGCGCGGCCAACGCCTGCAACAGCCGGGTCTTTCCCGAGCCCGTGGGGCCGCAGAGCACCCGAAACTGCAGCGGCGCCACGCGGCGCGGCGTGTCTTCCACCACTGCCTTTCGAAAGGCCTTGTAGCCGCCTTCGATCAGGTGCACCTTGAAGCCGATCTGGCCCAGGATGAGCGCCAGCGAGTTGCTGCGTTTTCCGCCGCGCCAGCAGTAGATCAGTGGCTGCCAGCTTTTGGGCTTGTCCAGCACATGGGCCTGGATGTGGCGCGAGATGTTCGCTGCGACCAGCGCCGCGCCGATCTTCTGCGCCTCGAAGGGGCTGACTTGCTTGTAGAGCGTACCGACGCGGATACGCTCCTCGTTGTCGAGCGAGGGCCAGTTGAGTGCGCCCGGCAGATGGTCTTCGGCGTGTTCGCCTTCGGAGCGGGCGTCGACGACGGCGTCGAAGCGGTCGTAACGGGCCATGGCCTCGTCGGCCGAGATCAGGTGAACGCTCATTTCAGTTGTTTCTGCAGTTCTGGCCAGACATTGGCCAGCATGCGGGCTTGGGCGGCTTCGTTGGGGTGGATGCGGTCGGCCTGGAACCAGCGCAGCGGGTCGGCATCGTCGCCCACGCCCTTGAGGAAAAACGGCACCAGCGCCGCACCGGTGGCCTTGGCCACCGTGGGGTAGAGGGCGGCGAACTGGCGGGTGAGGTCGGCGCCGTAGTTGGGTGGCATCTGCATGCCCAGCAGCAACACTTTGGCGCCAGCCTCCTTGGCAGCCTTGGCCATGAACATCAGGTTGTCACCCGTCATGCCCAGCGACAGGCCGCGCAGCGCGTCGTTGCCGCCCAGCTCGATCACCACATGCGTGGGCTGGTGCTGCTTGAGCAGCGCCGGCAGGCGCGAGCGTCCGCCCGAGGTGGTTTCCCCGCTGATGCTGGCGTTGACGATACGGATGCCAGGGTGGCTCTGGTCGAGCTGTTTTTGCAGCAAGGCCACCCAGCCGCTGCCGCGCGCCAGGCCGTATTCGGCGCTCAGCGAGTCGCCCAGCACCAGAACCTTGCGGTCGCTGGTGGCCGATCGCACCGGCAAGGCAATCCCCCCCGTGGCCAGGGCCAGCAGGGTCGCGGTACAGTGGCGTCGATTGAACAACGGTGAAGTCATGCCTGAATCCATTTTGGCCGTGCGCGGCGTGTGCAAGGACGTGCAGGACGCGAGCGGCAAGCTCGCCATTTTGCGCGATATCTCGTTTGCCCTCGAAGCCGGGCAGACCGCTGCCATTGTGGGCGCCTCCGGCTCGGGCAAAAGTACGCTGCTGGGCATCCTGGCCGGGCTGGACACGCCCACGGCCGGTACGGTGCATCTGGCCGGCCAGGACCTGTTTGCGCTCAATGAAGACCAGCGTGCAGCCCTGCGGGCTCGCCATGTGGGCTTTGTCTTTCAGAGTTTCCAGCTCATGCCCAACCTGACGGCGCTGGAGAACGTGATGCTGCCACTGGAATTGGCGGGCGTGCCCGACGCCAAAGCGCAGGCCACGGCCATGCTGCAGCGGGTGGGCCTGGGCGAGCGGCTGCAGCACCGGCCCAAGGTGCTCTCGGGCGGCGAGCAGCAGCGGGTGGCGTTGGCGCGGGCCTTTGTCGTCAAGCCTGAGCTGCTGCTGGCTGACGAGCCCACCGGCAGCCTGGACCATGCCACGGGCGCGGCCATCATGGACCTCATGTTCGCCCTCAACCGCGAGCAAGGCACAACGCTGGTGCTGGTCACGCACGACCGCCAGCTGGCCGAGCGCTGCGAGCGCCGCCTGACCATCGAGGCGGGTGGCTTGAGCGAGCAGGGATAATCCGGGGATGTCTTCCCCCAAAGTGCTGTTCGGCTTTCATGCCGTGGGCGTGCGCCTGAAGGTTGCGCCCCAATCCATTGTCGAGGTCTACTTCGAAGCCACCCGGCGCGATGCCCGCATGCGGCAATTCATTGAGCGGGCCAAGGAGGCCGGTGTTCGACTGATCGAGGCCGATGGCCTGCGACTGTCCAAGCTGGCCGGCAGCCATGGCCACCAGGGCGTGGCGGCGCTGGTGCAGCCCATGGCACAAGCCCATTCGCTCGACGACCTGCTCGACAGCCTGCAGGAGCCGCCCCTGCTGCTGGTGCTCGACGGTGTGACCGACCCGCACAACCTGGGCGCCTGCCTGCGTGTGGCCGATGGCGCCGGGGCCCACGCGGTGATCGCCCCCAAGGACCATGCGGCCGGCATCAACGCCACCGTGGCCAAAGTGGCCAGCGGCGCCGCCGAAACCGTGCCGTATTTCATGGTGACGAACCTCGCGCGCACCCTGGGCGAGCTCAAGGAGCGCAACATCTGGGTGATCGGCACGGCCGGCGAGGCCGACAAATCGGTTTACCAGGTGGACATGAAAGGCCCGACCGCGCTGGTGCTCGGGGCCGAAGGCCCGGGCATGCGCCAGCTCACCCGCAAGACCTGCGACGAGCTGGTCCACATCCCGATGAAAGGTGCCGTTGAAAGCCTGAATGTGTCTGTGGCCAGCGGCGTGTGCCTCTACGAAGCGCTGCGTCAGCGCGGCTGAACCCACCCATGACCCAGGGAGTCCCGAAATGAACCGTTGGATCCTCATCGCCGCGGCTTTGGCCGTGTTTTTGACCGCCTGCACCCAGGAGCAGCAGAACAAGATCAGCCGCGACATCCAGAACTGGACCGGCACCAACGGCGTGATGGAGGTCTATGCCGGCGACAAGGTGGTGCGCCGTTTCCTGAAAGTCGACAAGGTCAGCACCGCACTGGGCACCGACGATGGCAAACCCCGGGCCTACCGCTACGGCTACGGGGTGCTTGACGAAAACCTGAACATGCAGGTCGACCCGGGCGAGAAGAAGGTGTATTTCGAGGTCAGCGATTATTCGAACACGGTGTTCTTCGAGAACCCGCATTGAACAGGAGACCGGCATGGCGATCTACGAACTCAGGACCTACCATGTGACCGTTGGCAAGATGGCCGAAGTGGTCAAGCTCTATGCCGGCGAAGGCTGGCCTGCTTTGCAAAAGCACCCGCAAAGGCTGGTGGGCTACTTCACCGGTGATGTGGGTGCGCTCAACCAGCTCGTGCACCTGTGGAAGTTTGAGGACGATGCCGATCGCCGCGCCTTCTGGGCGGGCGTGATGGCCGATCCGGACTTCCAGGCCTTTGCCGCCAAGCTGCGCCCGCTGCTGCAGTCGCAAAACAACCAGCTCATGACTGCTGCTTCCTGGGGCCCGCACCCCTGAGTGTCCGCTGGGCCTGGCTCAGACCCAGCCCAGGGCGCCCAGCAGGGCGCCTGCACCAATCAACCAGAGCATGTGCACCTTGGTGCGCCACACGATCAGCGTGGTGGCCAGGGTCAGCGCGTACAGCGGCCAGTCCTGCGCGGGCTGGTCGTGGCTCATGGTCAGCAGCCAGGCGGTGGCCAGCAAGAGCGCGATCACGATGGGCGCCATGCCCGACTTGAAGGCACGGATGCCCAGCCGCTCGCGGTGCTGGTGCGCCCAGCGCGTGGCGGTGTAGGTCAGGACGGACGACGGCAGCATGATGCCCAGCATGGCCACCAGCAGCCCCAAAGCGGCCAGCATGGCGCTCATCCAGCCGCCGCCCTGGCTGGCGGCGGCGTTCAGGCCCACGTTCCAGCCCATCAGCGCCACAAACAGGATGTTGGGGCCCGGGGCCGCCTGGGCCAGGGCGATCGACGAAGTGAACTGGCTCTCGCTGAGCCAATGGGTTTCGTCCACCAGGTAGCGGTGCATGTCGGGCGCGGTGGTGATGGCACCGCCCACCGCCAGCAAAGACAGTGAGGCGAAATGCTGGAACATGTCCAGCCAGTCGGCGGTCGTCAGCGTCAGCACCAGGTTCATGCCTGCCCCTTGTCTGCGGCTTGCTTGGCCAGTTGCAGGTAGGCCCAGCCACAGGCCAACAGCCCGGTGCCCAGCAGCACCCAGGCCAGCGGCCAGCGCATCACCCCCACGCCCACAAAACTCAGCACCGACAGCCCGATGCAGACCGGCATGCCCATCGGGTTGCCCTGGAGCGCACCGATCAGCTTGAGCCCCACGGCGGCAATCAGACCGGCCGAGACCGCGCCCATGCCGCGCAAGGCGCCTTGTGCCCAGGCCGCATCCGACACACCGCCAAACGCCATGGCCAGCATCAGGGCCACCAGCAGCGGCGCAGCCAGCATGCCCGCCAGCCCTGCCAGTGCGCCCGGCAGGCCAAAGTAGCGTCCACCAATCATCAGCGAGAGGTTGACCACATTGGGGCCGGGCATGATCTGCGCCACGGCCCAGTCCTCGACAAATTGTTCGCGCGTCATCCAGCGCTTTTCTTCGACCAGCACGCGCTGGACCACCGCCAGCACGCCGCCAAAACCTTGCAGGGCCAACCAGGTGAAAGACAGAAACAGGTCGGTCTTGGACCGAGGGCGGTTCAGGGGCTCGTGCTCAGACATGGGCGGCATTATCCGCATCCAGCCACACCAGCTGCCCACGCCCGCTGTCGCCCAGGCGCTGCACCAGAGCCGGGGCCTGCGGCTCGGGCAGGTCAAAGCGCAGCGTCACCAAGCTGCCATGCTCGACAGCCATCAGCTCGGCCTGCGCCAGTTCGACTTCGCGCCGCACGAGGCCTTCGAGCGCGTAGGGCACGCTGCAGACCAGTTGCCTGCGTTTGACCACCGGGGTCTTGTCAGCGCCCAGCAGGGCCTGGGCCACCGCGTCGGTGTAGGCGCGCACCAGCCCGCCCGCACCCAGCTTGACGCCGCCAAAGTAACGCACCACCGTGGCCAGCACGCCCTGCAGGTCCTGGTGCCGCAGCACGTCCAGCATGGGGCGGCCGGCGGTACCGCCGGGTTCACCGTCGTCGTTGGCGGCCGACTGCCCGCCCGCCAGCAATGCCCAGCACACATGCGCGGCGTCCGGGTGTTCGGCCTTGAGCTGCGTCACTCGCGACAGCGCCTGTTCTCGCCCGGAAACCGGCTCGACGCAGGCGATGAAGCGGCTTTTCTTGATCGCCAGTTCGTGGTGGGCGGGGGCGGAGAGCGAAAACGGCATGGAAAGTCACTTGAGGGAAAAGTCCACCCGGTTGCGGCCGCCGTCAGGGGCGTTTCTGGGTGTTTCGTCCACCTTGACCGGCAGCAGAAAG
>JACCDK011071427.1_pt1 | contig 10606 bp, 9 predicted proteins | sample 7445871 | NCBI WGS metagenome assembly JACCDK01 (sample SAMN15323436, study PRJNA562643) | freshwater metagenome | isolation source: river surface water | place: USA:Blue River Watershed | collected 2017-08-15
AACCAATTTGATTGAGACAAGTTAGCAAGACTATTGGGATGAAGCTTCCGCTTGTAGTTTTTCTCTCTCAGCTTGACTGCTAGTTTGTCTAGATAGGCAAGTAGAGCCTCGTTGTCTAACCGTTGTGGAATGTCGGATAGCAGGATTTCTCCCGTGACCTTATTCCGCTTGAAGTTAGCGTTGAAGATGTCCTTGTAGTTCGATAAAACACCGACGCACTCCATGCGATCAGCCAAAGCATATGCATGATTAATCTGTTCATGATCTGTGTTTTTGATATTGATAACAATAGCCTTAAAGTGCTTATTTGTAATTAAAGTAAGATAGTTCATGCAATAAGTTATACTATTTCTGTGGTATAATTTCAAGCCATAAACATCTTCGTTTAACGAATGCAACAGATCAATTCCATAGGCTCTTTCAACACAGAGCATCATGAGTTAATTGCTGTTCAAACTTCAAATTTGGATCTTCTCTATACCTAGAGAGTGATCACCTCTAAATAGCCAAAGCGAAAGCTTTCTTGGCTAAAGCACTTGTGATGTACCAAGGCATCACCTAACGATTCCGGAAGAGTCTCAAAACTCGAGATTCTTGGATCGTCATGACACAAACGCAACGGTGCACAAATATTTCTATACCTACGGTATAGGCAGATTCCGTCACTCAAAAGGTGTTGACAAGCCGACTTGAAAACGACGATTCTGAAAAAAGGAAACGCAAACAGGAGGTGGAAATGGAACTTGAAAAAACCAAAAACAACCTTGTTGGAGAACTTCGATTTTCAGAAGAAAGACTAAGCATGTGCGTGTTGTCTAACGCTACATTTGGAGGAGGTAAGGGTGACTTCTGGATCATCAAAGATGGTAGATACATCTGCTGGCTCAATCACACACTTGACTACTCTGTCGTGATCTGTAGAGACTTCTCGCCGATGCGAAAGACTGTTCGCTTCGAGTTCGAACATTGCAATACATGGGGCAAGTACGCAGGAGGAACTTGTGTGGATGTGCCTTGCTCAGACATCAACTCAATTAGCCACTATCACCCACATGGTGTGCTGACACTAGTAAAGGAAAGTCAGATCAAAAGTGGATTGCATCTGGCTCAGGTGGCTTTTGCAAAACACTCATTGAAGGAACTTGAGCAAGCTTTGATTTCAGACCATGAGGAGCACATGGCAGAACTGATCGGCGAGAAGATCTTCTTTAACGTCAAGCGACTCATCAATCAATACATGACGCTCTGTAAGGAGGTGAACGCAGGTGGGAAATCCGCCTATCGTGTGCCAAGCACTCAGAAGTCAGAAGCAAAACATAACTTTTTGAGATTGCTTAAGCAAATCAACTTTGGGGAGCAAGCATGACAGACGAGCAAGCCTATGGCATGTGGATGGGGCTATTCATTGGAGATGCTGCAGGTGTTCCCTATGAGTTCATGCCACCAAGTAAAGACGGTTCGTACCACTTCTTTAGCGAAGGAGGTGTCCATACGGCCCGTAAGGGAGAGTGGTCCGATGACGGAGCGATGGCGCTGGCCATTGCAGAAGCCTACATTGAGGCTGGTAGGTTCGATGGCAGCCTTATACAGCGCAACTTCATCGACTGGATGGAGACAGGTAATTTTGGAACTAGAGAGGGTCAGCCTGCATGGGACATTGGAATGACGGTCATGGGTGCGCTCAATTCAGTTTCAGATCTAAAGAGACCCTATGAAGGTTCTACAAGCATCAGAGCTAGTGGGAACGGATGCATCATGCGTCTTGCGCCCTGTGTCATATGGAACAGGAACAATCTAAGCGCAGCCATTGGTGAGAGCGTTGCTCAGGCATTGCTGACTCATGGAAGTAGTGATTGCATCACCTATACAGCTGCGCTGGCGCATGAATTGTGGGAGGGCAAGCCTTTACCCCAATACGACAAGCTTCGAGATAGGTCAATTAAGAACACGGGCTACGTCGCTGACACCTATGCCAGTGCTTGGCATAGCGTGTTGACGACTAATAGTTTTGAAGATGCAATTACAGATGCCATATGCAAGGGTGGTGATGCTGACACAGTTGGCGCTGTAACAGGAATGCTCTATGGGGCTTCCTATGGACTGCCATCATCACCATACAAATTTATTGACTCAGGCAGCATCGCTACGACGGGAAAGAAACTGCTTAATCATGACAAAGCCTGAAGTTGATCCGCATGCATTTGGCGATGTAGCCTATCTCTCCATTCAGTTGTATTCAGATCATCCTGAGGTGTATCGAATGGCAGATCTGATTGCTACAGCAATTACTGAAGACAAAGCGAAAAAGCACCACGAAAAGTACATCAAAGTTTCAAGAAAGTTTGTTGCATCTCTGTGGGGCAATGAAACTGACCTATTCCGCTGGTCAACTAAAACATCCAACTATGGCAAGAAGCGCAAACAGGTGTGGCTTGGCTCTGCCACTCTCTCCGTTTTTCTGAAGATGAAGGAGATGGGATATATCAACTTCATCGCCAAAGCGATTCCTCCAGAGATGGCGAAAGATGGTAAAGGTAAATCGGCTATTTATTGTCGTACTCAAAAATTCAAGCAAGAGATGGCAACACTATCATTTTCCGATGTGGTTCTTGACCCTGAGCTTGATCGAATCACGCTTCGAGATGAGGAAGGAATCGTTATTCCAATTTCTGATCAAACAAAGCGTGAGGTTTGGTTCAAGAGAACATTGGAAATAATTGAAGCGCATAGAAATGTCCTTTTGAATGAACCTATTGTGAAAGCTGATGGTCAAACGATGTGGTCTACCCAAAAATGTTACTTCCGCAGATTCAAAGGAGGATTCAACAAGACTGGTCGGTTCTACTCAGGCTTCATCAATTGGCCTAAAAAAGAAAGACTGCAAATCCGGTTTAAAGACAACGAGCCAGCGTTTTCGCTTGATCTGTCATCACTACACCCATATCTTCTATTACGTTATTTTCATCGTCAGGATATGTATCACCCTAAAAGCGATACTTCTGTACAAGAACCGTATGGAGTGCCAGAGTTTGATCACTTGCCAAGAGAGGTACACAAGAAGGCGGTGTCCATTTTGCTCAACTCGGAAACGATTGATATGGCTACACGAGCGCTTTACAACACCTACTACTGGGATCAGGAAAACGCTGAAATTAAAATTAAAACGTACAAAGGCAAGCAAAACCGATACGGCATCAAAGCGTTTCCCGGCAACAAGAAAGAAGCTTTGAACTACATCAATGCCTTCAAGTTACATCACCCATTGTTGGCAGATCACGTCTGTTCAGGTTTAGGCAACATCTTGCAATTAATCGACTCCGATGTGATGCTCATGATGATGGAGTCAACCAGTCGCATTGGCATTCCAATACTTCCAGTACACGATGAAGTGATCTTCCCATGCCGAGATCTTCAGCAAGTGATTGAAGCGCTCATTTTTGCAGTCAGATCAATGTTGCCTGATGGGCGTTTGTTGTTGCATCAGCATGGCTTTGAAGGGGTGCTGCTTGGCGACCCCAGCGATTTTGGTGTGTTGCCAGTGAAGATTTCATATTTTCTTAATGGAGAAGTCATCAAGAAGAAGCTAAACATTGATTTGGAATACAGGTGGTGGGAAGACACCGAAGATCAGACACAAGAACAACTCACAATAGAGCATATAGGGTAATGGGAAGAAATAAGCAATGATGCTCTGCGGAGAATGTTGTGATGACGATCGCTACCCTATCTGAACAAGTTTATCCGTTTGTTTTAATTGAGAGAGCTCCAGTGATCCATGCCTTTTTGCTAAAAAAAAAGCCCGACGTCAGCATGAGTGAGACAAAAGTTGGTACTTGATTAGAGGAGTGTTTTGGTTCTTCTTTCAACCTAAGGAATGAAGATGAACATGAAATCCAACCCACCCAAGGCCCCCTCCCTAAGTCGACTCGCTGTAACGTGCATTATGATGAAAACGAGAAGATAGATGCCGAGACAACAAAAATTGCTTACAGGAAGAAGCCAACTTGTGCATAGATCTTAGATTTTGAGAAGGTTATAGATTTGATAGATTAAGATGGAAGTGGGGGCAAAAAGCCGTTTGGAGGTATCCGAAATGCTTGGGTATTTTTTATTGTTCACAGAGGTTGGCATCGGCCATCTCGTGAAGGATCAGAAGCAAGCGCTGATTGCTACCCTTGTTATTGCCGCACTTTGGGGAGTATCTTCAAGAGCCATTTGGGGGTTGATGACCTTGGGCGAGCTTCTTCTTGGGTACTTCGTTTACGGGGCTTTTCTTGCAAAGAAGAGTGATCGATCAACTGGTCAAGCCGAGTAGTGAGGTCATCAGCTAAGGTGACTAGCGAGATGAGCCAAACAGGAAAAATAAATGTCGCAAGAAGTTGATGACCTAATAAAAAAATGTGTTGAGTTTCGTGAGGCTGGGCGCTTAGAGGAGGCGATCCTAGCAGCAAGACGAGCAACAAGCTTGGATCCCGAGAGCGCAAATGCTTGGTGGCAACTGGCTCTTGCTGTCGCGGAAAAAGATGGTGATGCGGCGGCGTTAGAGCACTTTAAGAAAACAGTCGAACTCGCTGACGGTTATGGATTTGGTTGGCATCGACTTGGTAACGCATACAAAAAAGTAGCAATGCTTGATGAGGCGGTTGAAGCTTGGGAAACCGCTTGTCTTTACGAAGACGATTTTGAGTGGACACGTTACAACCTGATTGATGCTTACAACTCAAGAGATCTTGCTTCTGAAAAAGAAAAGATGCTTGAACAACTCGTTGAGTTAGATACGCGCGGTAAATTGCGTAGATATGACTATCACCTATTGGCGATAGCACACCACAACAAGGGCGATTACCTCAACGCAATACCATATTACAAGAAGTATTTGTCACAACGGTTTGACGACGAATACGGGTACTCAAACTTGAGCTTGGCGTATTCCTCGCAGCAAGTTGGGCAAGATTTGGACGCTGTAGATTGTTGTCATTTGGCATTGATAGTAAGGCCTGACTTTGAAAATGCTATCAAGCAACTTTCGACTCTAACGCCAAAGCTAGAAAAACTGAAGGGGAACGTTCGTCAATACTTAGTAAATCACACCCTCATCGGAGATGGAAGTTGGTTTGAAAATTATGTAAGCCCGTTTGAACTTTTGCAAATTGAAGAAGACGAGGATACAGGCGAGCTTGAGATTAAAGAAATACAAAAAGCCAAAAAGATTCTTCTCCAAGAAATTGAGCTTGAAGATGGAATTGTTGAGTGGATGCCCAATCTGAAAATTGACAGATCTAGGGCTATTAAGTTAGCGGATGAATTGACAGATGAGACGCTTCGGTATTACCACGCGCAGGTTTATCAATGTAAGCCGTTACTGAATTTCCTAAGCCGTGGAGATATGTCTTTGTTTTTGTATGACAAGGAAGAGGTGCCCACGGGACTTCTTTCTGTATTTGTGGGGCATCAGGAATTCGCCCGCTGGCTTAGTGAAATTTTTTCCAAGCAATACGATGTTCTGTTTGCTGCGGCACTTTCTAGCAAGAACATTGATGTAATTGAAGCTATCCTTGATGGTCGTCGATTCGTAATTCCTGAGTATGAGGACAAATGCTTCACGACAGGCGTTAGATACTGCAGTGATCTTCTTGCTGATCTAAAGGCCGAACAAGAAAAAGTTGAAAAGACTAAGCCCACCATACAAGCCATCCGCTTTGTTCTTGGCAATAAAAATCTTGGGCGCATATTAGAGGTATTGCCTCCAGCTTTCCAAGAGGTTCAGTTAGATGCAGCGCAGATGATTCGAAACATTTCTATCGATATTTACAACCACCACGGCGATGCAGATTTGGCTAAAGAGGTGCTTGGGTTGGCTGAAAATTTCGCCCGAAAGTCGCCTTCATTCAAAATCAGGATGGAAAAAGATGTCGCCAAACTTAATGAGTTGATAGCCAAGGAAAAGAAAGATGAGTCATATCTAACTTTCGGGCAAACGCGTTTTGAAATTACGCGTGAAGGCATTCGGCACGGAGAAAAATTCATCAAAGCCGCAGAGGCTGAAACCCTTAGATGGGGTATCTCGATCACGAACTCATCTGGTTACAAAACCTACGAGTTCAAGATTGTTGTCGGCGGCAAGGGCTCATACACCATCAACGTGAATTGGAAGACAAGCTCAGACATCAAGAAGCAAGATGAATACTTTGAGCAATGCGTGAGCGCTATCTTTGCCTATCTTCTCCCCAACGTTTTAGAGAAGATACAAGGTGATATTAATAGTGGGCGATCCGTATATATTGGGGGCGTACCAGTCAATAAAGGTGGCATAACACTTAAAGCAAAAGGCTGGTTCAGCAGTAAAGAAGAGCATTGCCCTTGGAGATCGCTCCACTCTGAAATTAAAAACGGAAGCGCTGTTATTACGAGCTCAGTAAATTCTAAAGCGGAGGCTTCTCTGTCACTGGCAGATATCGACAACGCTTGGATTCTTCATATTTTGATTAAGCAAGGAATGATGAAATGATGCAACAACCAGTGGTGCCCAAGTGGGCGCTAGGAATTTTGAACAATCTTTGTGATATCGAGAAAAAGTTGGAGATCAATGGCGACAACTCGAACGTTAGAAGAAACGTTGATCGCATAAGGGAGTTGTTAGAGGATGAAAATTTGTTCTATGAAAATCCAATTGGGCAGAAATTTTCAGAAACGCGAACAGATCTCGATGCCACCATCACAGGCGAGGGAACTGAAAACCTTTACGTGGTAGAGGTCATCAAACCAATCATTCGAGCTGGCAACAAGAACTACTCAGTCGTAGTTCAAAAAGGAATTGTTGTGGTTCAGTCAAAAGAAAACGGATCAGAAAAGGAGGCGGCAAATGTCTAACACCATCAACTTTGGCATTGATCTTGGTACATCCAACTCTCTAATTGCAAAGTTCGAAAAAGGGAACGTAGAGGTATTCAAGAATCCAAATGGATTCAAGGAAACGTTGCCCTCGGTAGTTGGCTTTCGCAACGATAGGATTTTGATTGGAGATCAAGCCAGAACCTATCTGCAACGAGACCCCAAAAGTGTTGTAAGCCGTTTCAAACGAAAAATGGGAACGTCTGAGACGTTCAAGATCAAGTCACTTGGTGCATCAAAGTCGCCCGTTGAATTGTCAGCATACGTGTTGAAGGAGTTAAAAAACTTCATTCATAGCGGCGACCAACTTGATTCGGCGGTAATCACGATTCCCGCTTCTTTCGACACGGTACAGAGTAACGCAACAAAAGACGCAGGGATTCAGGCTGGCTTTAAGTCAGTGGTTCTGCTCCAAGAGCCTATTGCGGCGAGTTTGGCTTACGCAAACAAGGAAAAGAATGTAGACCTCAAGAATAGCCAATGGCTTGTTTACGACCTTGGTGGTGGCACCTTTGACGTTGCATTGGTAAAGATTTTGGAGGGTGAGCTGACAGTTGTAGACCACGAGGGAGATAACTATCTCGGTGGAACCGATTTTGATGCTTTGATAGTAGAGAAGATTGTTGTGCCTGAACTTGAGAAGCGCGGAAAATTCTCAAACTTGTTGGCTGAAATGAAAAGCGAGAGCGGCAAATACAACAAGCTTTGGCACACATTGCTGGTGCACGCCGAAGGAGCGAAAGTCGAGTTGTCGAACAAAACCTCAACAGAAATAGACCTTGGAACCATTTCTGATCTTGAGGATGATGAGGGGAATAGCCTAGATTCGATTGTGACGATTACGCGCTCTGAGTTCGAGGCGATTGTTAAAGATGCGGTTGAGTCAACCATCGATATGATGAAGCAGATTCTGACGAGGAACTCGCTCCAGTCGAATGACTTGAAATTTATTTTGATGGTTGGTGGATCAAGCTTTATCCCTTATGTGAGGAAAAGGGTTGAAGAAGTAATGGGCATTTCGGTCAATACAAGCATTGATCCAACCAATGCGATTGTGATTGGCGCTGCATATTTTGCTGGCACGAAAGAAAAATCTAATGATGCAGGGCAAGCAAAGCAGACTAATTCGAAGCTAAAAATCAGAGCTAGTTACAACAAATCCTCGCAAGAGCACGAAGAGACTTTCAGCGCGAAAATTGAGGGTGAGCTCAACGGGCTTCAGTACCGAATTTCTAGTGAGGATGGCTCCTTTGATAGCGGTCTTAAGAAGCTGTCTTCAAGAATTGTCGAAGACTTGCCTTTGCGTGAAGGAGCGTTCAATCTCTTCTCATTCAAGATCGTGGACTCAGAGGGAAATCTTGTGCCTATTGATTTGGATACGATCCAAATTGCACAAGGCAGATATAGTGTTGCTGGACAAATGCTTCCCGAAGACATTAGCCTTGTGAAAGATGACCTAGTCGCCAAAGACACTCGATTAGAAGCGTTATTTACGAAGAACTCAATCCTGCCATCGCGTACGAAGAAGACTGTAGAGGTTGGAAAAACCGTTGTAAAAGGTTCTTCTGATGGTGTTCACATTATGGTTGTCGAGGGTCCATCCAATAGGCATTCATCAACGAATAAGCCAATTGGTGTATTGAGTATCACGGGTGAAAAAGTATCTAAGGATTTAATCAAAGGAACGGACATCGACTTAACGTTTGAGATGTCCGAATCGCGTGATCTAACTGTTTCAGCTTTCGTGAATGGAACGGGGCAAGAGTTTTCTCAGGTTTTCACGCCGAAGGAACGCAAAGTTTCTACGCAGATGCTGGCCTCTGAAATATTGATGCTTGAGACGAAGGTTCAAGCTGAAATTGATGATGCACGAGAAAATGGAAACAAACAAGTTGCAGATGATTTGGAGAATGTGCTTCGTGGCGTTCAAGATTTGATAGTGAACGCTGGTGAAATTTCTGAAGATGACGTTACAGATAAAAAATTCCAAGTCGAGGATCAAAAACGCAAGCTGGCGCAAAACGTTTTCGAGTTGACATCGGGCAAAAGGCTGGATCAGGCGAAGGCTGCGTATGCTGAAACCAAGTCGAAAATTCAGACGCTCGTTCGGGAGTCGGGCAATGACCGTGAGCGACACGTAGTTTCTGAAATTCTTGCTCGAGAACAGACTTTCATTAACTCTACATCCCCTGAAAAAATTCAAGCTGCAACACAGGAATTGGATTCAATTCGCTGGCATATTTTGATGAGAACACCTGAATTCCTCCGAGGTATGTTCAACCATTTGTCAGAAAAGCGTGCATCAATGAACGATCAGATTCAGGCCACTCAACTAATTGAAAACGGCAAGCGTGCGATTCAACGTGATGACATAGAGGCTTTACAACAGATCAATGCAAGGCTTTGGGATTTGATGCCTGCAACTGACAAGGCAAGCGACGAAATGCGGGCGTATACCGGCATTGTCTAAGGAATTCATATGGCGCTTTTGGGACTCTTCAAAAGCAAAGAAGAAAAGGCTCTTGAGACAGGCCTCAAAGGGATAAATCAAATGATTTTCCCAATGGGCAAGGCCGATATATCTCGCGACTGTCAGCGAGTTGCTATTCTGACCAATGGAAAAATTCCAGATACAGACCTGAAAGGGTTTGTTGCTGGCTGCAAAACCTTGGCGGCAATCAGTTCAAGCTACGATGATGAGGACTTTGTTCGAAGCAACATAGCTCGATCCAAGAATCGAATCAATGAGACTGAAGCAAGGGACGTATACATTTATCTGGCTGGCGAATCTATGGCAAGAGCAAATGTTGCGAGGATGATCAAAGATCAAGGGGGCACTTTGTCCTCGGATCTTGTTGATTACTGCGATCAACTCGGAAAAACTTGGGCCGCTGGAACTACTCAAGACAAAATTGCTGGGGGTATAGGCGAATATGGAATGTCTGCAAGCAACCCGATTCCTACAGTCTGCGTGAAGGGTAGCGAGGTTTACCTATCTCGACTTCGTTTTAATGGTCGTCCTGTTGAGAGTAAGCGTTTGGGCTCTACAAAATCAGACATTACAGAAGGTAATGTAGACATCTATCTAATTTCGCAGAATGGATCAGAGGTTGCCAAAATTTATATCTGTCCATATCACCGTAAAGATTCAAAGCTTGCCCCAAAGGGCCTCTCCTATCAGACAGCTTCATAGTCAACTTGACTTGACCTGCCCCCCACTAGCCGTACCAAGCCGAGGTTAGTAAAGTCCGTCAATCTGGAGCAAGACGGACATGAAGAAGAGCAGATTTACCGACGAACAAATCATTGGCTTTCTCAAGCAGGCCGAGGCTGGCATGCCAGTTAAGGAGTTGTGCCGCAGTGGCGGATTTAGTGATGCCACTTTTTACAAATGGCGGGCGAAGTACGGCGGCATGGAGGTGTCTGACGCATCGAAGCTACGTGACTTGGAATCCGAGAATGCCAAGCTCAAGAGGTTATTGGCTGATCGCATGGAGTGCGTCGGTGTTTTATCGAACTACAAGGACATCTTCAACGCTAACTTCAAGCGGAATAAGGTCACGGGAGAAATCCTGATATCCGACATTACACAACGGTTAGACAACGAGGCTCTACTTGCCTATCTAGACAAACTAGCAGTCAAGCTGAGAGAGAAAAACTACAAGCGGAAGCTTCATCCCAATAGTCTTGCTAACTTGTCTCAATCAAATTGGTT
>JACCDK010237818.1_pt1 | contig 10605 bp, 11 predicted proteins | sample 7445871 | NCBI WGS metagenome assembly JACCDK01 (sample SAMN15323436, study PRJNA562643) | freshwater metagenome | isolation source: river surface water | place: USA:Blue River Watershed | collected 2017-08-15
CTGTCATCCATTCTTCATGGTCTATATTTATAGTTGGAAAAGTTACTTTTTCGTTTTGAATAATTTTTGAATCATTTTGCTCAATTGAGCTTATCTCCTTCAAATTTGATTCTGCTGCTTTTTGATTTGATCCCTCTTCACAGCTTGTTAGTTCGGAAAAGGAGAAAATTGTAATACCCAATATTATCGAAGGAATTTTCATTTTATTCTGCGTAGTCGCCACTTGTTTTGATGAGCATCCGTTTATCCAATTTGTTTCTCGACTCTGCTTTTCCTTTCAACTTCTTTTTTTTAATCTGTTTTTTTCAGAAAAGCTGAAATCAATTAGGTCACTTATTGGTTATTATGCTATTCAAGATTATTTAATGATTTTCAATTCTACGCGCCTATTCTTGGCTCTTCCTTTTTCAGTATCATTTGTTTCTTTTGGCTTCGTTTCTCCAAAACCGACAATTGTAAGAAGTGAAGAATCACAACCCTCATTTATTAGAAAATCTCTTACGGATTTGGCTCTTTGTTCGGATAAGTATAAATTACTTTTATCATCCCCAACATTATCTGTGTGACCACTGATCTCGACTTTTAAGTTATTTGATTTAATTATCGTTGCAACTCTTTTCAATTCTGGAATGGAGTAGGGAAGTAGCTGATATTTACCAAAATCAAAAAACAAATTATTGATTGGAACGGCAATTCCTTCGTCAATCATTTCTTTGAAAGAAAGAAGGTTTATATCCTCTTCAATATCTATTGGTTTTGAAGAGTCTCTAAGGTCTATATTGTTTGACAAAGGAAAGTGATTATCCTTATCCACATAGTACCCATAAATTTTGCCCATTGGAAGGACAATGAAGTAGGACCCATCAGTAGGATCACTTTTAGATTGTCCAATGATGTCGCCATTGGTAAGATCTTCCCACCTCATGTCTGCCGAAATAGGCTCATTTTTCGTATTGTAAAGTTTGCCTGATATCGTTGCCACAAATCCAGGTCTTAAATACGGAGGTATATTCACGTAGAATACATCTTCATGTTTGGAACCTTCCGCCTTCTTGGCAAAATATCCCTTTTCGCCATCTGTAGATATCTTGTATCCCCAGTCTGATTCAACGGTATTAATTTCTTTTCCCATATTGACAGGTTCACTCCAGCAATTCCAGCAAGAGTCATACAATCGAGTTGATTTATATACGTCTAGTTTTCCTAGGCCTCCATGTCCATCAGAACTAAAATAAAGCGTCTTCATATCGGGATGAAGAAATGGTGAGCGTTCGCTATATTTTGTGTTGATTGTTGATCCAATAGAAACAGCTCGCGACCAATTTCCATGTCGGTTCCTGGTTGATATGTATATATCTCCATTTAATTGTTTATCGCCGTGATAAATGGGTACATTATTCGCTAGCAAGGATATTTTCTCAGAGAGTGAATTCATGATTATTGAATAGTCGGCATTCTGAAGTTCATATACTGCATTGGAATATTGTGTAACGTAAGCGTTGCTTGCATCATCTATTATTGTGTAGTCATTATCTTCATTTCCGAAAAGGAAAAGATTCAAAGACTTGTTTTTGTTAAGCTCTTTTGTAATATGGGTAGCGTTAATATTACCTTTTTTACTCTTATACGCGGATGATATTAGGTCATTGTTGGTAGCATCGGTAAAACAAACAACTACCTTGGCAACGCTTGCATCAGTTCTCCATTCGGATTCTGTTATAGCTTTGTGAATACTTTCAACAGTTGATTCTGGTTCATCTCCTCCTCCTGAAGCTATTACATTTGAAAGTTGTGATTTCAAATTATTTTTATCTGAAGTAAAGTATCCATCTTCATAACTATTGTAATCTGTATTTACGTCTCTGTATGCAATTATTTTAGCACGCCAATCAACAATTCTAGTATTATCCTCTGACAGATTGCTAATAAATGATTCAATGTTGTCTTTAACGCCATTGATACATGGTTGCATAGAACCAGTGGCATCAATTAAAAAAACGATGTCATATTTGGCTTCAAATTTTTGAAGAGATCTCACAAATAATATATTGTTTCCGTCAGAACTTAAAACGGCATCGCCCTCCCAATATTCTGTATTGATGGCGGATCCTAATTTATAGGGATCCATCCAGCCTGATGATTCTTTTTGGGAAGAAAAAATTTCACCGTCGTCAAAAAGTAGCATTTCGTTTCCATCGGCACTTATACACAATGGCGCATTATTATTTTCCTGATCAGATAGCTCGGAAACAAGCTGGGCATTTCCCCATTTTGTCCCTATTCTTTTTGAAACGAAAACGTCTTCACCTCCGGAATTGTCTTTTCTGTCCTTGCCACAAAAAAACAACGATTTATCATCTGCAGAGATTATTGGGGAATACTCTTTTGCATAATTGGTGTTCACAGCATTTCCAATGGAATTGACTTGTATTGAATTATCCAGTAGTTTTTCCAAAGTGCTGATGAGATCAGAAACTTTTTTCATCCTATTTTGAAAAAAAGTTTCATATGACTTTACTTCTAAAACAGCATTGTTCCAATCTTTGGCCTTAACATATGGTGATATGATTCGCTGCAGGGTGACAAAGGCTTTTTCATTGGGAGCTGCCAATTTTATATATCTCCCATATAAGGACTTTTTAGATGCTTGGTAGGGCAAATGAAGCTCAAGACTATCACCGAGTATGGCCAATTCATAATCCTTTAGTTTTAGATCGTTCAAGAAATCATCATCATATGATTTATAAAATTCGTTCAGAGTCTTGGTCTCACCATCAAAGGTGTAGATGTCATGAAGTGCAATAATGGCTTCTTGTCTTTTGGTTCGTCTAAAATTATTTGCACAATACTGCAGTGCATCAATATCTTCATCTCTTTTTGCTATTTGAAAGATACTATCTTCAGCAATTGAACCCCATGAATTGTGGCTGAAATTAATGATGAATTCCTTATAACTTACCCAGTTTCCTGGTGAGGTATTTTCAATGAAAATTTGTTTTTCATAAAGTTTAAATGCCTCGTTATATTGAGTACTATTGGGATACTCGGACATAAATTGATTGTACGCTTTCGATGTGTTTTGCTTTTTAGCATAGGTAAAAGCCAATTCATGTATCCTATTCCATGCATCTTGAATTTGGCTCGCCTTGGGATATTTGGTAACAAATTCTTTATAAGCTTCAATGTTATCCCTCTCTTTTGCTTGATTAAAGGCTAATTCATTTCGTCGCGAAATGGCCTCAGAAATCTGAACTGCCTTAGGATATTTATCAATGAAATCCTGATAACTTGCAATAGCGTTTTTTTCACAGGCTATTTTAAATGCCACTTCATTTCGTTTGGTTTCGACTTGAAGTTTATCCGCTTGATCAGCTTGTGAATAGAAGGATAAGTACCTTTGCAATTTCTCAAGGTTGTTACTTTGAATTGCATCTTCTTTTGCTTTTCTGCAAATTGAAAGTGTCAATTCATTTATTGAATTTTCTGTTATTGAAGATTCCTCAAAATCCTTTAGAATTTTTTTGTCAGAGGTGTTTTCAAATTGTTGTTGAATGTTTTGAGCGATTAAATAGGAAGCTTCTGTATCGTATTTATTGTAATTTTTGGTTGATAGCAAAACAGCCTTCGAAAAATTTACAATAAGATCATCGGGATACTTCTTTAGTTTTTTATTTATTTTTTTTTCAGCTTTAGAGAATTTTCCTTTTTCAATAAGTTTAAGGTTGGATGATTGTCCAAAAGAAACAGGTAGTTCCAATAAAAGGAGCAAACAAAAAATTGGAAATATTCTCATTGTTTTGATTAGTATGGTTTAACCGTTGGGTGCAAAAGTAATTTTAGAATTGGAATTATTCTTTGTCAAATTCATTCCCAAACCAGACAACTGCAAAACTTTTGTACAAGCCTATTCCAATCGCATTCCAACGATTATCCGCCCAAATTCCTTGGTTGATCATTACGGCATTGTGTCCAGTGCTTTTTTTCCACGAATCCAGTGCATAATTTGCTGTCATAATAAAGTCACTGCAACATTCATTTGATCCGCAAGCTATTTCAAAACCATTTCCTTGATATGTTGTGAGTTCTCGCGGTTTTGACCACATAAATTTTGCCTGAGCATGATCAGGGGTATAGCAACACGCAGTCCAAGGGCCATTTGAAGACCAACTATGACTATTACATCCTCCAATATCTGGCTTGTTGTTAACCAAATCTTTGGCATGTGTTTGTGCAACATAAGTTAGAGAAGTAGATAATGGAATAATGGGCAGCCCTAGCTCTTGCCTATATTGCATTATCATATCGTATAGTTTCTTTTCTTCCTTGGTTAATACTTGAGAATTTGAAATTATCGAAATAAAAATCAGGCAAAGCGTAATTGATGATCTTTTTAAATTCATTGGTTTAAATGTTATGCTAGTTTATTTTAGTTACAAGCTCCTTTGGAAAGGTTATTCCACTACATATATTAAAATTGCGGCAGGGATTTTACCGTCAATATTGTATAAGATAGAACCAGAAGAATATTCTCCGGCTCTTAATTTGTTTCCATCCCAATTGTACAGGATAGTGCCAGAAGAGTACTCCCCTTGTCTGATATACTTACCATCCCAATTATAAAGTATTGTTCCAGAAGAATACTCACCTTGTCTTAAATATTTTCCATCCCAATTATACAGGATAGTGCCAGAAGAGTATTCTCCTTGTTTGATATTTTTTCCGTCCCAGTTACAAAGTATTTTGCCCGAGGAATATTCGCCCTGTTTAAGATATTTTCCATCCCAATTGTAAAGAATTGTTCCTGAAGAATATTCACCTTGGCGAATCTTTATGTTTTGTGCATTGGCAAAGTCAAATGTGAGCAACGTTGTAATTAAAATTAATAAATTTTTCATTTTGATATTTTTGGATTTCTTGATACGCTTACGGCTTTTCTTATTGTGAAATGAATAGTTGATTTTTTAGTCATTTAAATATTTTTGAATTTTTTCCAATTCAAAAGAAACAATTGTGCCGTCAACGCTCATACAAGCACCATACAAACCAAAAGTAACATGGAAATTAATTTTATTGTCATCGAAATCGATTCCCAATTGGTCAAAACTGAATGGTGTAAATGTCGAACCTTCAAAACAAATTTTTGATTCAGGATCATTTGAGAATGACTTGTAATCATGTTCTATTTTAGAATTAATGATTGAAAGCAGTTCGTTTTTATTTTGATTAAAAAGCGCAGCATTTTTAATTGGGACGTAGCTACCGTTTTCTTGCTTTTGAAGTAAAGTATACTCATATGAATATCTGCCTTTATAATCAGGATAGCCCTTTGATATGGTTTTGTATTTTTTATAGGAACAAGTTTTAGTTAAAATTGGGTCACCTTCGTCTTCATTTTTAGATTCTATCTCAGTGCAATTAACCTTGTTTGTTTCTTTTTCAGATTTTAATTTGTTATTTACATTGACTTTGATGGTGTCAATATTGGATTTTAAACGATGATCAGAATTGATTTCTACTTTTTTGTCGTTAGAACTTCCATCGCAACTAGTCAGCATTAATGAAGAGATCATAAACAGGATTAAAATGTGCATTGCTTTTTTCATCTTTCTTTTTGTTAAATTTTTTCTAACTCTGTTGGCTTTGTAACCTGTCGTAAAACCCATGTTATATGGCGTTTTCTAACCAATCATATGCTCTTGAATTTAATGAACCTTTTGCTGTGAAGGTAGATGGGTAGTTTATATCAAACCAAGCACCATTAAATGTTTTTGTCTGAGCCATGATTGGCTGGCCAAGAATAATCACGGAAAAAAAAGTAATTAGGGTTTTCATATTGATTGTTTTATTTAAAATTGCCTGCAACTATTTGTGAGCAAGCGATGGAAGGGCTTAAAAGTATCAAGGTTTAATTCATTTGCCCTAAATTATAAAAAAAAATAGGGCGGAAGTACAATAGAGTATTTCCGCCCTGATATTGAAAATTCGCTTTTATGGTATGGTTATTAGAGCAATAATAAAATAGCTAATGCCGCAGCTGACATTTGACTACAGTTGCCGTATCCAACAATTTGTCCACCATAATCTCTGTCTCTATCTGTACGATAAATTTTATTTCCACTTATGTACCCAACGATTTGACCGCCGTAATCTCTGTCTCTATCTGTACGATAAATTTTATTTCCACTAATATACCCAACGATTTGACCGCCGTAATCTCTATCTCTGTCTGTACGATAAATTTTATTTCCGCTTGTATATCCTACGATTTGCCCACCGTAATCTCTGTCTCTGTTGGTACTATACATTTTGTTTCCGTTGGCATAACCAGCTATTTGCCCACCATAATCTCTATCTCTATCCGTACTATATAATTTACACTGAGCATTCGCTAATCCAACAATTAGCAACATAGTTGCCATTAATAATAACCTTTTCATTTTTTTTAGAATTTAATTTTCTCCTACTTAACTTTTCAGAATTCGCCCTTTTTTTTGTGGTTTCTGGTCTCCATTTTAAAGTGTATTTATAGCTTTTTGTTTCACATGAGGTGGGATATCTTTAAATACCGGAAGATCACTATCAAGCGCCATTTTGGAAAAAAATCGACCGCATCGCGTAACATATCAAATTTATAAATTAATCAAATAGATTAATCCTTGAGGCAACGGACAGACAATCCTGAGACCTTATCGCTGTCGTCTATTTCCACATTTCCACTTTCGTAAATTTGAAAGCAAGACCAGGCATCACTTTCTAGGGTCTCCGTAGAGCTCCACCATCCATCAACCTTGCCAATGAGGATGAATGCTCCAAGGCCGCTTCGTCCGCCACCTTGATGACATAAGAATTCATTGGGGTTAGTGCCGATTTCGGGATTTGTTTTGGTTTCAACGAGATAGCTATCCCTACCACTTGTGCTTTTCATTTTATTGGTAGCGACATTATCTAAATAATTATCTAATGTTGTCCATTCTGCGTCATTAGGGATATGATACCCTTCAGGAGCCAAACCCCTAGTATCATTCACCGCATACCAATTGTAAAGCTTGCCATATTTTGTTCCATTAGTTGGGTCGTTATCGTAATAACACCAGGCCGGTTGTTTGTTTTCTCCTGCTTTTACCCATTCTGCATTGGTTTTAGCTTGCGGTATAGGGTCGCCGTTACGAAATTTTTCCACGTTTAAATTTTCTGTCATCCATACTTGGGTGCCAATAGTTACCGTTTGGGCAAAATATATTTGGCTAAACAAAACAGTTAAAAAAAATGATAGTACGGTTTTTAATTTTTTTCTATTCATTTTGATTTTGCTTTTGTTTATTTGGTCAAATCTACCAAAAGGTCTTTTCGTTTTTAGCCTGTCAGGGTTATAGTTTTTTGATGCAGTCGTCTTTTTACCAATGAATGCTAACGGTTTGCGTGTAGGCCTTCTTTTCTTATTCTACTCCTGCTGAAGGCTAAATTGACGACACATTGGTATGGGCTTTTAACATAAGAGAATTGATTTGACAATTAATCTACTTTCTGCGGGGGGTAAGTACCTAGGAATTTTAAATAGACTTCACCGTTTTCCTTATAAAACTCGAAATCAATCACCTCGTGAGATAATATTTGAATATCTTGAAAGCTGTTTTTATTATTGCAAGGAGACCATTGTAAAAGTAGCTTTCCTTTTTTGAAATCTACCACACCCTGGCATTTGTCTAATACATTACTTTGTCCTGAAACTTCATCGTACCAATTCATTTCATACCTAAGTTCAAACAAGTGTTCATTAGATTTTACAACATAAAAATAGTACCCATCGGTTTTATACGTTCCAAATAAGTTGTTGTTTATTAAATCTTGTTGGTTCGTTACAAAGATTTTCTCTTGTATTTGACAGGCTGCATTCAACCCGAAAGCAAGTGCTCCAAATAGTAGTAGTTTTTTCATGTTAAAATTTAATTTACGATTTTAAATATAAAATCCTTAGTTTTATTGCCTATAACGGGTTTTAGATCGGCTATGTGGCTGGATTTACAGCACAACTGTAAATGCGGAGAACTTAAAATTTACCTACCACAAAACTGTCTGCGGAGCACTGAACTGCCACTTTTGCCAAACCCATGTTAGTTGCCGCCTTTCCATTAATCCTTGGCAAAGTTCTGAATATAATTATACATATTACCTCCATCATATCCATAACAACCTACATATTTCCAACTTGGATTTAGCATATTATAACGATGTCCTCTGGAGCTTATTCCACTATCAATCAATAATTGAATTACTAAAGTTCTTGCATTTTTTCTTCCCCCTACTATATTTTCGTTTCCTGACAGATTACTGCAGAAACTTGAAATTCTAGAAAAAGGACTTGAACCATCCGACCCGGTATGATCTGTAAAACCTCGTTTTTTACAATCCTCACCATGTTTTTTAGCTGCTTCATATACACATTGTTTTGGATATAACAATTGTGATGGAGTCATCACTTTTAATTCTTCCATAAGTTCAACTCCTGCTTCATATTCCTCTTTTGATAAACCCGACCAAGAATTAGATTTATCGGCTAAATGTTTAGCGACAATGGAAGCATAAACTTGCGGATATTGTCGAACAAAGTTAATTTCTTTAATCATTACTTTGTCCAAATCCTGAATCCCGAATTCATTATTAGCCGTACTGATTTTTTTGAAATCAACTTTTGAACTATCTATGGTCTCTTTGAATTCAAATAGATATTTTTTAGTGTCACACGATTTCCCCCACGAATAGCCGTGTCCTTTTGAATCAATATAAATGCCAAAATATTTGTCATCTTCGTTCATTATGTGTGTATATGAGGCGCATACAAAATATAAAGCATCTTTGTTGAAAAAACCGCTACCGTTACCAGAAGAAGAACCACACATTTTATTAACACCCTTGTATTCAGGTTCAAGGGTTCCATAAACCTTTTGTTTACAATTTATAGCTAAGTTTTCATCCCATATTACTTTCTCTATTGGTGAGGATTTTTCAAGCAATGAAATAAACTTTGGTTCATATTCATTAATTTTTGTTTTATGCTTACTTAAAAAATTCTTGGGGTTGGTTCTAGCCTCGTTTATTAGGTTAAATATGTCAGTTGCTTTACCTGTGGGTTGAGAAAATACAGCTAAAGAGCACATAGAAAATAATAATATTACCAATACTTTTAATTTCATCACGATTAGAATTATTTATGTAACTGAGTTTTTTAGGGTTATTACTAACGATTTGCAGCTACAAGAAGTTGGCGATTTCGGAGACGAAAACTGTGTGCCAAAACTGAACTTGATGCGAAGCACAAAACTTCATATAACCACTGAACCGCTAATTTCTTGTAGGTTCTGTTAAAAGCTAGTTTTATTTCGCGACTAGTATGTCCAATGTCGCCTCGCACGCTTCCATTTCCAGTTGATCTTTGCCGTTGTTATGGGTTGGTTTAAAATGGACTATTGCCGCATGGATGCCATTCCAAAAGTTTTAGTCCAAATTCATAGCAGTTTTTATTGAAAGAGGCAGACTCTTTGTATGTTGAGTATTCAGATATGTCAGAAGAATTGAAGATTATTTTTGACTCATAATTACTTACTTCCCCCTTCGTATTTTTGCATTCGTCTATAATAATAAGAGTAAGCTTAGTTGCATCCGGATGATCTTGAGAAAACTGCCATACTTCTTCACCCATTTTTCGATACATCGCATCTTTATCCCAATCTTTTCCAGTATTATGCTTTATTTCGCCTTCTCCATTAGAAAAACTGTAATTACCATTTTCTCCAGAGTCATCGCTACCGAATGCGAATAGTAGAAACCCTGCTAGCGCAATAAATGATGCCATGTGACGTAGCTTTTTTTTCATGCTGTTGTTTTTCATGATTTATTTGTTTTTTTGTTTGCTATATGATTTGTGAATATTAATAACGGTGAAATGAATCCTAAAACGTAAAAAAATAAGTCAATAAAGTCAAAAGTACCTGGTATAATATTTAATAATTGACCAACTTCTGATAAAATTGAAATTATTGGCATTATGAAAATCCAAAAATAGTTTTGCTTATTTATTTCATTACGCCAAATTAAAAGAGTGATGGACATGTATGAAAAAATCCATAGTGCGTCCGGAAACGAGTATATAAACCAACTTGGAAAATTTTCCATTATAGGTATGGTTGTTTCTCGTAATAATTCTATTGGATGGTCGATATTAATAAAAGTAAACCATTTGAACATCACTAAACTTTCTGTACGGAATAAAATGTAAATAAGCCCACCAATTAATAGGGGTAAAAGATGTCCTAAAAGTAGTTGTTTCTTCATTTCGTAATTAATCCTCCAAATTGTCTGGCCAGCCAGTTTTGATTGATATCTTGTTTGAAATCGCATAAACTATTATTACATATGAATATTTTATAATTCAAGTATAATCAAAAATAACGAAAAATCCAATTTTTCACTGTTGCCTTAATTACATAGCGCATTACGTTTAATCGTCTATGTTGTGCAGTGGATGAAGCAAATGCCAATTTGGCTTCTACCTAGCTTAGATCTACGTTCGAGGAGGATGGATCAGAATAGCCCACATACGTACATCCA
>JACCDK010415898.1_pt1 | contig 10603 bp, 9 predicted proteins | sample 7445871 | NCBI WGS metagenome assembly JACCDK01 (sample SAMN15323436, study PRJNA562643) | freshwater metagenome | isolation source: river surface water | place: USA:Blue River Watershed | collected 2017-08-15
GCAGAGGTTGTTGCAGCTGGTACAAAGCAGGTGGACTTATTAAAACAGCAGGCCAAGCAGGCACAGCGTCGCGCCAAAGAAGCGGCCTTACGTCAAAAGCTGCGCAAAACCCAGCAAGCATTGACTGCATTGGCCGCAAAACCCGCTGGCTAGTTACTGGTGGGGGTCAATGTGGCTTTTGATTCCCACCAGCTGAGCTACTTTACTGGCACTCGGCAGTATTACAGGATCAGCCGCCAGCATCTCCTAACCGACGGTACCAAGTACCTAGCTGACTGTGCAGGTGCCTACTGGCTGATGGATGCTATTGCCAGTCATCTCGCTGAGATCGGCGCCGCAGATTGGTTTGTAGTGGTGCGAATGCAGGTCGCAGACTCAGCCGCACTGATGATCTACGAGGATGGCAATGGACGCGAACATGCACGGCAGGCCATTCCGTTCACAGACTTTCCGCTGGATGAGATAACGATCTACTGCTGCTGGGACAGTGAGCAATGGGTCTTAATGCTGCCTAGTGAGTACTGAAAACCAGTCAAACGAATCAAATGAAGCTTTTAAGTGTCAATTAACACGACGATTTTTCGAGTCTCGAAAGCGATTGCCCGAGGGAAGAAAAAATTCTTATGGTTGAGTTTTACCTTTGGATGGATGGTGCCGCTTGCCGGATTCGAACTGGCGACCTTTTCATTACGAATGAACTGCTCTACCAACTGAGCTAAAGCGGCACTTCCTTGATTTTAGCCTGCCGAAGCTAAAAAATCTACCTTGCTAGCCTTACGTTATTGTTATTTTCTTTTTTCGCAAATGCTCGGGAGTATCCTTTTTGATCTTCTCAAGCACTTGATTAAGATCAGCGTCGTGACCCTGCGAAATAAAGATTTTTGGTTCTCGCTTTTGCCGAGGCTGCTTTCTCTTGTGCAAGTCTTTGGTTACATCACTACTTTCCAACTGCGCAATATAAAAGCGTTCAATAATTTCCGTTGACGTTCTCGCATTCTTTGCAATTTTTGTTGTGTTGATTTCTCCACCATAAATTAATCGATACATGATGCTTGTGTGGCGCAGCGAGTAAGGTGTCAGCACGTCACCATTACGATTCGTTTTCATCCCTGCAGTTTGCAAAGCCAGCTCAAACTGTCGATAAATCTGCTGATATGCATAAGTTCTGTTTTCATATCCCGAATAAAAAACATAATCTTCTTCGATGCTCACTTCACTTTTGCTTTTTTTAGATAACTTCAGCTTCTCATTGATCGCTAGCTCGCGTAACTGCTTGTAAAAAATTGCGGCTCTGGGCATGGATGTTATAGGCGAATCGTGTCTCTTTGACTTTGGAATCGGCATCCACAAGTACTCTCCTTCGTCGCCTTTGCGAATCTCGATGTGCTTATGCTTTATCTGCTTGAGGTCAGTTGGCCGAATGAAGGAATAAACCATAAAGCCGATCAGTAACTGGAATTCTTTTGTTATTACAATATTTCTCAGTGTTTTTTCTTGCTGCCCTGTTAATTCATCTGCCTTGCTTTTTATTTTTGCCGTTTGACCTACTAGTTGTCTGACAGTACGACATAGCTTCGCGTATTCGCTGAGACTCAAATAACCTCTGGGATTATCTTCGCGCTTTATATCCGGCATCAATGGGGCAACTTTTATTACATTGTGCTTTTGTCCATAGTTAAAAATCTTTTGTATTGCAACGAAATGAATCTTGACACTGGTGGAAGCAAGATTTCGCTCAAACAGATACGTTTTAAAGCGATCAAGATCTGCGTACTGTATGTCTCCTAACTCGAAGCTCTTGAAGAATGCTTTGACATGTTTGTTGATTAGGTTTTTCTGGCTTGCTACGTATTTTTCCGATAACTCACCACGACTTGCCTTTTCTTGGTCCTCACGTATTAACGCATCCGCACATATGACAAAGGACTTAGCCTTTGCATTATTGCTGCGACCCAGCGCATTGTTTACAAGTACTGACTCGTAGAACTTCTTCGCGAATCTAACTGCTTCCTGCTTGCTTTCCGTCTTCGTGCTGCGCTTGATCGGTTTTTTGTCGTGATAGCGCACCCACCAGAACGGCGACGCTGGAATCTTGAAAAGGATCAGCTTATCTGGGAAACCCTTGATCCGTTCGATGGTCGACGGTATTGGCACAACGCTGCGATTTTTCGCAGCGTTTATTTTTTTAGCAGCGGCTGTGCTTTTTGGCATACACAGAGTTTAAACTCTGCGGCACTTTTGTAGCATGAATTTTTACATGCTACATAAAATATATTAAGTCTTTGTTTTTATTGAGTTTTTCGTTGTACTATAGAGTAGAAAAAATTATTACGAATCAGTTGCTCTACCAACTGAGCTACATCAGCGAAGGGCCGTATTCTAGCAAAAACCTCCACCGACCCAAGATTGCTCCGGCACATCGGTACCACTACTCTGCGTGATATCCCGTCACGCGTTGCACTTCGTTACGGGAGCCGATAAACACAGCCACACGTTGATGCAATGTATGCGGCTGGATGTCGAGTATTCGGTTTTTTCCATCCGTCGCCGCCCCCCCTGCCTGCTCGACGATAAACGCCATGGGATTGGCTTCATACATCAATCGCAATTTGCCGGGCTTGTCGGGCTCGCGTGCATCGGCTGGGTACATAAAGATGCCGCCGCGACTCAGGATGCGATGAACATCGGCGACCATCGACGCAATCCAGCGCATATTGAAATTTTTACCGCGTGGCCCTGTCTTGCCCGCTTCGAGCTCTTTAACATAGCGAGTCACGGGTGGGTACCAATGGCGTGCGTTGGAGGTATTGATGGAATATTCAGCTGTGTCCGCCGGAATTTGCAATGCCCGCTGCGTCATGACCCAGGAACCCATCTCGCGGTCCAGCGTGAAGCAATTCACACCATTCCCAGTGGTCAGCACCAACACGGTCTGAGGACCATATACCGCATAACCTGCAGCGACTTGTCGTGTACCGGGCTGCAGAAAATCTTTCTCGGTCGGTGTGCCCATGCCTTCCGGTGCCTTCAATACCGAGAAGATCGTACCGATGGAAACGTTCACATCGATATTGGAAGAACCATCAAGCGGATCGAACAGCAGCATGTATTCGCCCATCGGATAGCGATTGGGGATCGGATGGATCGTTTCCATTTCTTCCGAAGCCATTGCAGCGAGATGACCGCCCCATTCATTGGCCTGCAATAAGATCTCATTTGAGATGATGTCGAGTTTTTTCTGTATTTCGCCTTGCACGTTTTCCGTATTGGCGGCGCCGAGCACATCACCCAAGGCACCCTTGCCCACGGCATGGCTGATGGTCTTGCACGCGCGCGCGACGACCTCGATCAGCAATCGCAACTCAGCGGGAATGGAATTATTGAGGCGCTGCTCTTCAATCAGATGCTGCGTAAGACTGACTCGTTTCATGACGGTACTCGCTTACTCGTAAAAATTAATTGGCGAGTGCCTTGCCGATGACCTCGGCAACGTCATTCGACAGTTTTTTGGTAGAAGACACTTTTTGTAACGCCTCGCGCATGGATGTTTGCAAGGCTGGCGCGTACTTGCGCCAACGATCCAGCGAGCGTGCGAGTCGCGCAGCCACCTGAGGATTGAGCACATCGAGTGCAATGACCTGTTCCGCCCAGAACGCATGGCCACTACCATCGGACGCGTGGAAACGCGCTGGGTTGCTATTACAGAATGCGAACAGCAGACTGCGTGCACGATTGGGATTTTTCAGGGTAAAGGCTGGATGACGCATCAACTGGCGCACCCCTCTCACATCGGTTGCAGGAGATGAGCCCTGCAGGCTGAACCATTTGTCGATGACCAGTGGGTCCTGCTCGAAGTCTTCATAAAACGACTGCAGTGCCTCACCGACACCGGGCGCCTGATGGTGCACCATCGCAGTCAGTGCCGAAATACGATCAGTCATATTGGCGGCATGATCGAGCTGGTCTTGCATAATTTTATGTGACTGGGTATCACCGAGCTCGGCCAGATAGCCTAGCGCATTGTTGCGTAGCGCGCGACGACCTGCATGTGCGGGGTCGGGACGATAGGCGCCGGGAGTGTGATGAGAACGATAGATCTCGATCAAATCAGCACGTAAGGCCAGCGCGAGTTGATGGCGCAACGCGCGACGCGCACGATGAATAGCTTGCGGATTAATGACATCCACCTGCTCAGCGAGCATGCCTTCGGAAGGCAACGTCAACACCAGGTCGCGGAAAGCCGGATCCAGCGATGCATCACGCAAGAGCTTGCGCAAGGCATCCGCCAATAATTTGTCTTGTGCAGTAACAGCATAATGAAGATCTTCGCCAATGTCCGTAGCGGCCAGCGTCAATAGTCGACGGGTTGCCAGTCTTTGTCCCGCTTCCCAGCGATTGAAGGGATCGCTATCATGCGCAAGAAGGAAGGCTAGTTCGTCATCACTGTAACCATAATCCAGCACCACCGGCGCAGAGAAATTACGCAACAGCGATGGCACGGGAACATGCTCGATGCCGGTGAACGTAAAACACTGGGTAGCTTCGGTCAGTTCCAGTACCAGCGTGGTGGGTGCTACATGCACTTCGGTCTCTTCGGGACCAGCGATGTTTTCCAGTTGCAGAGGTAAATCATTGCCATGCACATCCAGCAGACCAACAGCGACTGGAATATGCATGGGCAACTTGCTGTCTTGACCTGGGGTTGGCGGACAGCTTTGTGTCATCGTCAGCGTATACGTTTGCGCAGCAGCGTCATATTCAGACGTGACCTGCACACGGGGTGTGCCTGCCTGGCTGTACCAGCGCTCGAACTGACTGAGATCGCGACCGTTGGCATCGCTCATCGCAGCGCGGAAGTCATCGCAAGTCACGGCCTGTCCGTCATGACGACTGAAGTAAAGATCCATGCCTTTGCGGAATCCCTCGCGACCGAGCAAGGTCTGCATCATGCGCACGACTTCGGACCCTTTCTCATAAATCGTCAGCGTGTAGAAATTATTAATCTCGACATAAGAATCAGGCCGCACCGGATGCGCCATCGGACCGGCATCTTCGGGAAATTGTGCTGCGCGCAGCACGCGCACGTCTTCGATACGCTTGACCGCGCGACCACTATCACTGCCCATCATGTCGGCAGAAAATTCCTGATCACGGAAAACTGTAAGGCCTTCCTTCAGCGATAACTGAAACCAGTCGCGGCAGGTGACGCGATTGCCTGTCCAGTTATGAAAATACTCATGCGCGACGACGGATTCAATGTTGCCGTAATCCGCATCGGTAGCAATACGCGGATTAGCGAGAACATATTTGGTGTTGAAAATATTCAGCCCCTTGTTCTCCATCGCGCCCATGTTGAAATCACTCACGGCCACAATCATGAAACGGTCGAGATCCAGCTCAAGTCCGAATCGCTCTTCATCCCAGCGTATGCTTTTAACGAGCGATTCCATGGCATGCGAGGTCTTGTCGAGATTGCCCTCCTCCACCCACACTTGCAGCAGCACTTCCCGACCAGACTGCAGGCGCAGTGTTTGTTCTTCACACACCAGTTGTCCGGCTACCAGCGCAAACAAGTACGAAGGTTTGCGGAAGGGATCTTCCCACAAGGCGTAATGTCGACCATCACCGATGTCACCCTGCTCGATCAGATTGCCGTTGGAAAGCAGTACCGGATACTTTGCTTTGTCACCGCGCAGCATGATCCTGTATTTCGCCATCACGTCGGGGCGATCAGGGAAATACGTAATTTTGCGGAAGCCTTCGGCTTCGCATTGCGTGAAAAAATTACCGTTGGAAACGTACAAGCCCATCAGCGAGGTATTGCGATCGGGATGAATCAGCGTCTCGATTTCCAGCGTAACTTCATCAGGCGCGTTGTCGATGATGAGCTTGCCGCCAGACAGACGGTAATCGCGCTTGCTAAGCGTGCGGCCATTCATCCGCAAGGCAACCAGCGTCAGGTCTTCACCAAACAGCACCAGTTCACGCGATTGCGCTTCGGTATTGCGTCGCAGCACACTGCGCGCAGCAACGCGTGTGGCTTTCGGATCGAGATCAAAACCGATGTCGATCGTATCGACCCAGAAAGTGGGCGGCGAGTATTCGAGTCGGTGAATCGTGGCAGCAGTATCAGTACGCATGGGATAGGAAAGACGGGCAATCAGTCGGAAAGGCGCATTTTACCAAGGGAGACGCTGTAGGATTCCACGTTGAACGGCGATGCGGCATTGCCAAGCGATGCGAGTACCAGAAAAATCAAGGATTTGACATCAGTTTCTCAGCCGAAAAAGTGTCCGGCGTATCTGGCCGTTGATGCCCCGGACATGTGAACTCGCGAGTGTCCATGGCCTGCATGCAGCAAACGAAAAACTATGAGAACCTAGCGCTTGTGCGTCATCGCGTGCAGAACTGAATTTGCCCAAACTATCATGAGATTTGCCGCCTGCCTCATCATCACCCTTAGCCTGCTGCTGTCGGGCTGCGCCAGCAAGATACGCAGCGAGGTGACTGCCTTTCACCAATGGCCTGCCGCCATGGCAGAAAAGACCTTCAGCTTTGTTCACAAAGAGGGTGAGCCCACAGGACTGGAGCGTCAGAGTTATGAAAATCTGATTCGCACCGAACTGATCAAACAGGGACTGCGCGACGCCGGCGACGCAAAGGATGCAGCGCTGGCCGTGAGTTTCAATGCGATGGTCAGTGCGAAAGACGTACGCGTGGTCGAGACTGTGCTGGTTGATTCCTGGTCTGGCATGCCTTGGTACGGGCCAGGCTATTACTCGCCTTATTGGGGGGGATGGCCCGGCTATTCACCCTTCTACGGTCCTTTTGGCCCCGGCATGCCCGTCGCCCGCGAGCAGCAGCGTCGTTACACCGTGTTTTACCGCGAATTGAAACTGAAGATTAATGACACGCTCGCCGGGCAACCTCTCTACGAAGTCACCGTGCGCAGCGAAGGCAAGGAAGGCAATCTCGCCAAGATCATGCCGTATCTGGTGCGCAGCGCATTTGCCGAGTTTCCGGGCAAAAGCGGCACCCCGCGAATCGTAGAAATGAAAATCGATGCAAAACCCTGACGAGCTAAGCCTCTGCTCAATTCACCCTCACGTCACATAGGCCACCGAGGCCCAGGTAATCAGCCCAAGTAACATCACCGCAGCGGCAAGCACGATCAGGAGTCTGCCGAAATGCGGGCCGTGATCAGCACCCGACGGTTGCTCGTCGGGATGCTGCATCGGGTTGTCCTGATCAATATCTTCTCGCATTGAACTATCTCAGGGCAGCAAGACGGTTGAACCCGTGGTCTTTCGCGCTTCCAGATCGCGATGTGCCTGCTGTACATCGCTCAGGGCATAACGCTGATTGATCTCAATTTTTACTTTGCCGCTTTCGACCATGTGGAACAAATCGGCCGCCATGGCTTCGAGATCGCTGCGCTTGGCTGCATAGGAAAAGAGCGTAGGACGTGTGATGAACAGCGATCCGCGCGAAGCGAGTTCGTTGAGCGAAAACGGTGGCACAGGTCCGGAAGCAGAGCCGTAACTCACCATTGTTCCCAGCGGCGAGAGGCAATCCAGCGAGCCAATGAAAGTGTCATTACCGATTGAGTCATAGACCACGGGCACGCCCTTGCCGCCAGTGATTTCCTTGACGCGCTCAACAAAATTTTCTTTGTTGTAGTTGATGATGTGCGTGCAGCCATGCGCCTTGGCGAGCTCGCCTTTTTCATCCGAGCCAACCGTACCGATCATGGTCACGCCCAGTGCGCGTGCCCACTGACAGGCGATCAACCCCACGCCACCAGCCGCAGCATGAAACAATATGGTCTCGCCACCTTTCAGCGGAAAAGTCCGGTGAAACAGATATTGCACCGTCAACCCCTGCAACATCATCGCGGCAGCCGTTTCGAAGCTAACCGAATCCGGCAGCTTGACCAGCGCTTCAGCCGGCATCACTCGCGCCTCGGCATAAGCACCGGGTGGACGCGTCGCGTAGGCCACACGATCACCCGCTTTTACGTGCGTGACATTCGCCCCGACGGCTTCGATCACGCCGGCGCCTTCCATGCCCAGTCCCGCAGGCAAGGGCTGCGGGTAGAGACCTGTGCGGAAATAAACGTCGATGTAATTTAGACCAATCGCGTGATGACGGATTCTGACTTCGCCGGGACCTGGTTCGCCGACCTCAACGTCGACATACGACATCACCTCGGGACCACCATTGCTGAAACACCGTATTGCTTTTGTCATGACTGTACCTGCCAAAAAATGATTGAACGATGAAAAACGAATGATAACTTCAAACTAAGCTAGTTCAGACCACGCCCCGATGCTCGCTGCCCCGCAGACCGAACGACACCAGCTGTATACAGGTCGAGGTTTCATGTTTTCTTTCGGGATAACAGATAAATCCCCGCCAGCACCAGCGCCGTCCCCGCCAGCTGTATCCCGGCAATCGGCTCCTGCAGCAGCCATGCCGCCAAAAACAGAGTGGACACCGGCCCGGCCATGCCCGCCAGCGATGCCACCGGCGCACCCACGCGGGCGATGGCCATCATGGTCAAAAATACCGGTAACACCGTGCAAAACACGGCATTGATCACGGAAAGTCCATAGACCTCAGCCGGCTGCAGCAGCAAGGCCGGTGGCCGCAGCAGCAAAAACTGCGCAATTGACGCCAGCGCCGAGACGCACATCACATACGACACCAGTCGCACCGTGCCCACCCGCTGCACAAGCTCACCCGAAAACAGCAAGTACATCGCATAACTTACCGCGCTGCCCAGCACGAAAGCCCCGCCCACCAGCACATTGGCGCCACCCAAACGGACGTCATGAATGAAGACCAGAATCGTACCGCCATAGCAAATGGCCAGCGCCAGCCACTCAAGGGAGCTGACCCGTTTTTTTAGCAAAAACACCGACATCAGCAACACGAAGGATGGCGTGAGAAACAGGATCAGCCGCTCGAGCCCTGCAGAAATATAAGCCAGCCCAATAAAATCCAAATAACTCGACAGGTAGTAGCCCAGCAAGCCCAGCTGAACGATACGCCAGCGGTCCGCCATTGCCAGCGGCGCCTTACGGCTCATTTGTACCAGCGCGATGATGCCAAAGGCAGGCAACGAGAACAGCATCCGGAAAGCCAGCACCGTCATTGCATCGACCTGATGCCGGTACAGCAGCTTCACCACAATGGCTTTGCCTGAAAACAGCACAGCGCCCACCAGCGCCATTGCCAATCCAATAAGAAACCACCGACGCTGCAATTGCTGTTGAGCTATCAGTGACGGGCTTGAGGGCATGAAATCGGCTGAACGATTGAGGGCAAGTGAGGGTCTGCAAGGATTCTACTGGGGGCACCATCGCGCGGCCTTTGGCATTGACGAAGCCGCCATTTGCGGCGGGTTTTCGCACGGACCGGTATGTTAAAATCCGCCCCCTGTTCATCCGCCAATACAGGCGAAAAAACTGTCTGCGCAAGCGCCTCCCGGCGTACTGCACGAATTGCAAGGCCAGTAACGAATTCCGGAAAGAAAGCACATGGCAGGACATAGCAAATGGGCCAATATCAAGCACAAAAAGGCCGCGACTGACGCCAAGCGCGGCAAGATCTGGACCCGGCTGATCAAGGAAATCACCGTCGCTGCCCGCATGGGCGGCGGCGACATCGACAGCAATCCTCGGCTGCGTCTTGCTGTCGACAAGGCGGCGGATGCCAATATGCCCAAGGACAACGTGACCCGCGCCATCCAGCGCGGCACTGGCGGCCTTGAGGGCGTGAACTACGAAGAAATTCGCTACGAAGGTTACGGTCTGAACGGCGCAGCCATCATCGTTGACTGCATGACAGACAACCGCGTACGCACGGTGGCCGAAGTGCGGCACGCCTTCTCGAAGTACGGCGGCAATATGGGCACCGAAGGTTCAGTGGCTTTCCTGTTCAAGCATTGCGGGCAACTGCTGTTTGCGCCCGGCACCAACGAGGATGCGCTCATGGAAGCCGCGCTTGAAGCGGGCGCAGATGATGTGATTGCCGATGATGAAGGCGGCTTTGAAGTTCTCTGTGATCCACAGATTTTTTCAAATCTGCGTGAAACTTTGGAGAAGGCCGGCTTCAAACCGGAAGTGGCTGAGGTCACGATGAAGCCGTCAACAAGTACGGAATTCACCGGCGATGATGCGGTGAAAATGCAGAAACTGCTGGATGCGCTGGAAAATCTCGATGATGTGCAAGAGGTTTATACCAATGCCGTAATAGAAAACTGAGCAAGACGTCTGAACAAAGCAATTACGACGCTGCCTGCAATTCGTTTTTTGATCCTGCCGCACATCGGATGCGGCAACGCTGATACGACAACCTGACCTGAAGCTTTCATGAAAATTCTTGTTGTAGGCTCTGGTGGCCGCGAACACGCACTCGCCTGGAAGCTGGCGCAATCCAAACGCATACAAGTCGTGCTGGTAGCGCCCGGCAATGGTGGCACCGCGCTGGATGTGCGCATGAAGAATGTGGCCATCACCGACCCCGTTGCGCTTGCTGATTTTGCGCAGCAGGAGCAAGTCACGCTGACTGTGGTTGGTCCGGAGGCGCCGCTGGCTGC
>JACCDK010860874.1_pt1 | contig 10603 bp, 9 predicted proteins | sample 7445871 | NCBI WGS metagenome assembly JACCDK01 (sample SAMN15323436, study PRJNA562643) | freshwater metagenome | isolation source: river surface water | place: USA:Blue River Watershed | collected 2017-08-15
GCCGCATCACCATCGCCACGCGCGTGCCGTCGGGCGAGGCCGCGAGGTCGAGCAGCTCGTGGCCCGCCGGCGGCTGCCACAGCAGGCGCGGCGCAGCGCCTGGGGCGTCCAGCGCCACCAGCCGCGTGGCGCCGGCGTCGAGCTGCAGCGCCAGCACGCGGCCGGCCGCGGGCACGGCGCGGCGCAGGTGCGCGCAGTGGCTCCAGGGCTGGAGCGTGCTGCCGTCGAGGCGGTACACGTCGTAGACGTAGTACAGCGTGTTGCACACGTCGGGCTGCGTCACCAGCACCGTGCCATCGGCGGCCGCGCTCAACCGCGCGCCGCGGTTGACGCGCCGCACCGGCTGCTGGCGGCCGTCGCCGGTGACGCGCAGCAGCTGCGTGCCGTGCACGCCGTCGCTGGCCACGGCCAGCCAGCCGCCCTGCGGGTGCGGCAGCAGGCTCTCGATCTCGAAGGTGCGCGAGCGCAGCGCCGGCCCCAGCACCTCGGGCTGCGCGACGATGGGCGCGGCGCGCGCATCGACCTGGCGCGCCAGGTCGGCCAGGAACTGCTCCCACAGCGTGTCCATCATCTGGCCCGTGGCGCCCCAGGGCGCGCTGTGCAGGCGCGGGAAGATGATGTTGCCGCTGTACTGCTCCACCAGCGCGCCCACGGCCTGCGGGCCGTGCGCGCGCTTCAGGTAGTCCATGAAGTAGGCGCCGTAGAGGTACTGCTTGCTCAGCGGCAGGCGGCGCCCGTCGGCGTTGAGCTCGCGCAGGCTGACGAAGCCGCGCTGGCGCTCGGCGCGCAGCCAGGCCTCGAACAGCGGCCCGCGCAGGCGGCCGCGGCCGGCCTCGGGCTCGCTCTCGGCCAGCACCGCCAGGCCTTCCACGCCCCAGCCCGGCATGAACAGGTTGGGGATGAACCAGGGCACGTTGCCGAAGATCGCCTGCAGCACGCGCGGACCGCCGCGCACCTTGTCCAGGTGCACGGCGTGGGTGAACTCGTGCACCAGCAGCAGGTCGAGCCAGGCGCTGTTGTCGAGCAGCTCGCCCTCGTCGGGCGGGGCGAGGAACACGCCCATGAAGTTGTACGGCAGCGGCGTGGAGAAGCCGTTGGCGACGTCGAACTCGCTGTACAGCACGATCTCGGTGCGCGTGCGCGGCACCCAGGCCAGCGCCTGCGTCACCACCGGGAACGCGCGCTCGGCGGCACGCACCACGGCCTCGGCCTGCGCGCGCTGGCCGGCGCGGAAGTGCACGCGGAAGTTGGCGCTGTCGGCGCTGAACCAGTCCACCCGCGGGTCGGCCAGCGGCTGTGCCCGCACCGGCAGGGCCGCCACGGCCACCAGCAGCAGCGCCGCGCAGCAGCGCAGCAGCCGGCCTGGACGGAAGTCGAGGGCGCGCAGGAGGTCGAACGGCATCGGCAGGGTCCGGCTGGCCCGCGGGCGGGCGATGGCGGGTATTTCACCACCGCCCGGACCGGGGGTGCCCGGGCTGCGGTCGTGCGGTCTGCCGCAACGGGGCCGCGGGTCGGCGGTGGACAATGCCCCAGCGTCGAACGCCACCTGCCCCGCGCCCCGTGAACGCCTCGCCCTCCCCCGACGTCACCCAGTGGCTGCAGCAACTGGGCGCGGGCGCACCCGGCGCGTCGTCGCAGCTGTTCGAGCTGCTGTACGACGAGCTGCGCCGCATGGCGCGCAGCCACCTGCGGCGCGAGAACCCGGGCCACACGCTCAGCCCCACCGGGCTGGCGCACGAGGCCTGGTTCCGCATGGCCGAGCAGACGCGCACCGAGTGGAAGAACCGCAGCCACTTCCTGGCCGTGGCCAGCACGATGATGCGGCGCATCCTCGTCAACCACGAGCTGGCGCGGCGCGCCGACAAGCGCGACGCCGAGCTCGTGCCGGTGACCATGAGCGGGCTCGAGCAGATCGGCGTGCCGCCCGACCGCGACGTGGTGGCCGTGCACGAGGCCCTGCTGGCCTTCGAGCAGGTCGACGCGCGCGCGGCCAAGGTGGTGGAGCTGCGCTTCTTCGGCGGCCTGGAGAACGACGAGGTCGCCGAGGCGCTGGGCATCAGCCTGGCCACCGTGAAGCGCGACTGGGCACTGGCGCGCGCCTGGCTGCACCGCGAGCTGGCGCAGCGCGACTGAACGGGCCCGGCCGATGCGCAGGCAAGCCACCCCGGTCGCCATGGCGCAGCGGCACGGCGGCGCGCCATCGTGAACGCCACGCTGCACGAAGGCTTCACGCCCGGCTGCCTGGGCAGAATCACCGAGCTGCATGCCACCACCTATGCCGCGCTGGCCGGCTTCGGGCTCGGTTTCGAAGCGCTGGTGGCGCGTGACCTGGCCGATTTCGCCGACCGCTTCGAGCCCGGCCGCGACGGCCTGTGGCTGGTGACGGCGGGGCCGCAGCAGCCGGTGCAGGGCTCGGTGGCCATCGACGGCACGCACGCCCGGGCGCCGGGTGGCGCGGCGCACCTGCGCTGGTTCATCACGTCCGACGCGCTGCGCGGCCAGGGCCTGGGCCGCGCGCTGCTGGCGCGCGCGCTGGCCTTCTGCGACGCCCGCGCCTACCCCGAGGTGGCGCTGTGGACCTTCGCCGGCCTCGACGCCGCGCGCCACCTGTACGAGGCGCACGGCTTCAGGCTGGCCGAGCAGGCCGAGGGCACGCGCTGGGGTGGGCGCGTCACCGAACAGCGCTTCGTGCGCCGCCGGGCCTGAGGCCGGCGCGCCTTCGGCCTTCTTCGTCAGTCCTTCTGCAGCGGCAGCCCGGCCGCACGCCACTCGGGCAGGCCGCCGCGGAACCAGTGCACCGCGGTGTAGCCGGCCTTCACCGCGGCATGGCTGCTCTTGTAGCTCTTCCAGCACTCGGCGCCGTTGCAGGCCAGGATGATCGGCGTGGCCTTGTCGGCAGGCAGCTTGGCCAGGTCGAAGGTGTCGAGCTTGCCGTCGTAGTCGGTCTCCTTGGCGCTCTTCTCGACGTAGGGCACCCAGCGCGACTGCGGCACGCGGCCGGCCTTGAACTCGGCCTCGGTGCGCGTGTCCACGTAGACCGCGCCCTGCTGCATGAGCTGCCGCACCGCGGCGGCATCGACCACCTTGGCACCGGGCAGCAGGCGCGGCGTGAAGTAGCCCAGCGTGGAGACGTACTCGAAGCCGGCGGCCTCGATCGCCACCGGCTTGCCCACGCCCTGGCGCGCCACTTCGGGCGCGGCCAGCGTGCGCAGCACCGCCGGCTGCAGCGACTTGCCCGTGCCCGCGGCCAGCGTGCTGCGCAGGGCCAGCGTCAGGCCCGGCGCGGGCTTGCTCTGCATCAGCGCCACCACCGGCTCGCCGGCGGCCTTCCAGCGCTCGAACACCGCGCGTTCCACGCCCACCACGTCGCACTCGCGGATCTGCAGGCAGATCAGCAGCGCGTCCTGGTAGCGGAAGTTCTTCACCCGGCTGAAGTGGCTCTTCAGCGAGGTGTTGGCGGCGTTGAGCTCGCCGCGCACCAGGTAGGTGACGATGCTGTCCTGCAGCGGCAGGCCCAGGCGCCGGCCGCTGGCATCGGCCAGCTGCTTGATGGGGCTGCTGCCCAGCGTCACCAGCACCGCCTGCACGGCCTGCGGGTCGCCGGCCAGCGCCGTGTAGCCGTTGCGCAGCGCGCTGCCCACCACGTGCGCCGGCGCCACGTAGATGTCGTGCAGCTGCGCGCGCGTGCTCGACAGGTCGGCCGTGGCGTCGGTGGACAGCACCCAGTTCACGTCGCCCACCTTGGCCTCGCGCAGCGCCTCGCCGAGCGCGGCGCGCAGCTGCTGGTAGGTGGCCACGCGCGACTGCTCGCCCTGGTCGCCGGGGTTGACCAGCACCGTGAGGGCCGCGGCCGACGTGAGCGGCAGGGCGGGCAGCAGCGCAGCCAGCGCGGCGGCAGCCACGGCGCGGCGGGCACGCCGGCGGCTCGCGCCGGCCATAGGCGTCATTTCCATCCTGGACCTCTGTACGTCGTTGTGTTCGGGAAACAGCCGCGACTGTAGGCCACCCGCCGCCGGATGGCCTACAGCCCGAGGGGCAAGCGGCCGACAATGTGTCAGTCGATGTGACCGGGGGATCCGCCATGTGCCGTCTGGCCGCCTACCTGGGGCAACCGCTGTTCCTCGAGGAGCTGATCGCCAAGCCGCGGCATTCGCTGATGCAGCAGAGCCTGCGCGCCGAGGAGGCCAAGGTGGTGACCAACGGCGACGGCTTCGGCATCGGCTGGTACGCCGAGCGCCCCGAGCCCGGCGTGTACCGCGAGGTCATGCCCGCCTGGAGCGACGACAACCTGCTGGCGCTGTCGCAGACGCTGCGCGCGCGGCTGTTCTTCGCCCACGTGCGCGCCGCCACCGCCGGCGGCATCGCGCGGCAGAACTGCCACCCTTTCCGCCACGGCCGCTGGCTGTTCATGCACAACGGGCAGGTGGGCGGCTACGCGCAGCTGCGCCGCACGATGGAAGGCTGGCTGCCCGACAGCCTGTACGCCGAGCGCCGCGGCGCCACCGACAGCGAGCTGCTGTTCCTGCTGGTGCTGGCGCGGCTGCACGACGGCGTGGCCCCCGACGAGGCGGTGCTGGGCGTGCTCGACGAGGTGGTGGCGCTGATGCGCGAGCGCGAGGTGGCGCAGCCGCTGCGCTTTGCCGCCGCGCTGGCCGACGGCGAGCGCTTCCTCGCCTTCCGCATCGCCAGCGACGGCAAGCCGCCCACGCTGTACCTGCGCCGCGGCGAGAGCGGCGTCACCGTCGCCAGCGAGCCGCTGGCCGAAGACGAACCGGGCTGGCGCATGCTGCCCGACGGCGCCGTGGCCACGGTGGACGCGCAGGGCTGCCGCGTGAGCAGCAGCCGCTTCGAGCCGGCCTGGGCCGGCTGAGCCGCGGGCCGCGGCCGCTCAGCGCCGGCGCAGCACCGCGAGCGTCAGCGCCCCGGCCACCACGCCCCAGAACGCCGAGCCCACGCCGCCCAGCGTGAGCCCGCTGGCGGTGACGACGAAGGTGACGAGCGCGGCCTCGCGCTGCGACTCGTCCTTCAGCGCCGCGGCCAGGCCGTTGCCGATGGTGCCCAGCAGCGCCAGCCCCGCCACCGCCAGCACCAGCGCCGGCGGGAAGGCCGCGATCAGCGCCACCACGCTGCCGGCCAGCAGCCCGGTGGCGATGTAGAACAGGCCCGCGGCGGCGCTGGCCTTCCAGCGCTGCGCCGGGTCTTCGTGGGCCTCGCGGCCCATGCAGATGCTGGCGGTGATGGCGGCCAGGTTGAGCGCATAGCCGCCGAAGGGCGCCAGCACCAGGCTGGCCAGGCCGGTGGTGGCCACCACCGGCGAGACCGGCGTGTCGTAGCCCGCCGCGCGCTGCGCCGCCACGCCGGGCAGGTTCTGCGAGGCCATGGTCACCACGAACAGCGGCAGCGCCACGCCCACCATCGCCGCCAGGCTGAACGCGGGCGTCACCCACACCGGCTCGGCCAGCGCCCAGCGCACGCCGTGCAGGTCGAGCCGGCCCTGCAGCGCCACCACGGCCACGCCCACGGCCAGCACGCCGGGCACGGCAAAGCGCGGCCACAGGCGCCGGCCCGCCAGGTAGGCGGCGAACATCAGCCCCACCAGCAGCGGCGCACCGCGCGCGGCGGCCGCGGCGTCGAAGGCGAAGCGCGCCAGCACGCCGGCCAGCAGCGCCGCGGCCAGCGCCTGCGGGATGCGGTCCATCACGCGCGCGAACCAGCCCGTGGCCCCGGCCAGCGTGATGAGCACCGCGCAGGCGATGAACGCGCCCACGGCCTCGGGCATGGTCACGCCGGCGCCGGCGGTGGCCAGCAGCGCCGCGCCGGGCGTGCTCCACGCGGTGAGCACGGGGCGGCGGTACCACAGGCTCAGGCCCAGGCTGGTGAGCCCCATGCCCAGGCCCAGGGCCCAGATCCAGCTCGCCTGCTGCGCCGGCGTGGCGCCCAGCGCCGCCGCGGCCTGGAACACGATGACCACCGAGCTGGTGAAGCCCACCAGCACGGCCACGAAGCCGGCCACCACGGCCGGCAGGTCGCGCAGCAGGCCCTTCACGGGGTCATGCGGCGCTGGCGGGGCCCGGGCGCACGCATCACGCGCTGGCCGAGCGTTCGAGCGCGCTGCGCGCGCCGTCGAACTGCGCCAGGCGCTGCGCCAGCCAGGGCAGCGTGGGCTGCAGCGCGCCGAACAGCGTGTGCGGCGGGTTGGCCACGAACACGCTGCTGCCCAGCATGCCGAAGCCGCGCGCGTCGGCCTGCGCCACGGTCAGGCGCGCGTGCAGCCAGCCCTTCTTCGCGCCGGCCTCGGCCGCAGCCTTCAGGCGCTGCGGCAGCTGCGCCGCCTCCACCAGCTGCAGCTGCGGCAGCCAGACGATCACCACCGCCTCGGCGAAGCGCTCCAGCACCTCGCGCAGCGCGGCGAGGGTGCGCACGTAGTCGGTCTTCATCTCGTAGGGCGGGTCGATCAGCACCAGCCCGCGCCGCGTGGGCGGCGGCAGGTGGCGCTTGAGCGCCGCGAAGCCGTCGCTCATCTCCACCGCCACGCCGGGCGTCTCGCCCAGGAAGCTGGCGAGGATCTTGTGGTCGGTGGGGTGCAGCTCGTGCAGGCGCAGCTGGTCCTGGGCGCGCATGCAGGCCTGCATCAGCGCCGGGCTGCCCGGGTACTGCGTGACCTCGCCGCCGCCGTTGAAGGCGCGCACCTCGCGCACCAGCGCCGCCACCGGGGGCGGCAGCGTCTCGCCCGCGGCCTCGGCGGCGAGCAGCCGGCCCAGGCCCTGCTCCCACTCGCCCTTCTTGCGCGCCTGCTCGCCGTGCAGCGCGTAGCCGCCGGCGCCGGCGTGGGTGTCCACGGCGCGCCAGCCTTTTTCCTTGAGGTTCAGGTAGGCCAGCACCTCCAGCAGCACGAGGTGCTTGAGCACGTCGGCGTGGTTGCCGGCGTGGAAGCCGTGTCGATAGGCAAGCATGCCGCGACTGTGCCACGTCGCGCTGCGCTAGCCTTCGGGCCATGCCCAGCCTGTTCGACCCCATCGTCCTCGGCGACATCGCCCTGGCCAACCGCATCGCCATGGCGCCGCTCACGCGCAACCGCGCCAGCCCGGGCCAGGTGCCCAACGCGCTCATGGCCACCTACTACGCGCAGCGTGCCGACCCCGCCACCGGCGCCGGGCTGCTCGTCACCGAGGCCACGCAGATCAGCCCCATGGGCCAGGGCTACCTCGACACGCCCGGCATCCACAGCCCCGAGCAGGTGGCCGGCTGGCGCGGCGTGACGCAGGCGGTGCACGCGCGCGGCGGGCGCATCGTGTGCCAGCTCTGGCACGTGGGCCGCATCTCGCACAGCAGCCTGCTGCCGGGCGGGGCCGCGCCGGTCAGCAGCACGGCGCGCGCCGCCAAGGTCAACACGCTCACGCCGGCCGGGCGCGCGCCCTGCTCGACGCCGCGCGCACTCGCCACCGACGAACTGCCCGGCGTGGTGGCCGACTACGTGCACGCCGCGCGCTGCGCGATGGACGCCGGCTTCGACGGCGTGGAGGTGCACGCCGCCAACGGCTACCTGCTCGACCAGTTCCTGCGCGACAGCATCAACGACCGCGCCGATGCCTACGGCGGCCCCGTGGCGCAGCGCGCGCGGCTGCTGCTCGAGGTGATGCAGGCGGTGGCCGCGGCCATCGGTGGCGGCCGCACGGCGATCCGCCTCTCCCCCGTGACGCCCAGCAACGACGCGCCGCAGGACAGCGACCCGGCCGCGCTGATGGCGCACGTGATGCAGGGCCTGGCGCCGCTGGGCCTGGCCTACGTGCACGTGGTCGAGGGCCAGACCGGCGGCGCGCGCGAGTGGCCGCCGGCCAGCGAAGGCGGCCGGCCCTTCGACTACGCCGCGCTGCAGCGCGCCTGCCCGGCGCCGTGGATGGTGAACAACGCCTACACGCGCGAGATGGCGCTGGCCGCGGTGGCCGAGGGGCGCGCCGACGTGGTGGCCTTCGGCCGCCCGTTCATCGCCAACCCCGATCTCGGGCGCCGCCTGCGCACGGGCGCGCCTTGGGCCGTGCCCGACAGCAAGACCTTCTACGGCGGCGGTGCCGCCGGCTACACCGACTACCCGGCGCTGCCGGCGTGACGGCCTTGCGGCTGCCGGGCCACCGCACCGGCCGCGTCGCGCTGGGGCTGATGCTGGCGCTGCCCGCGGCGCTGGCGGCCGAGGCGCTGCGCGTGCCGCTGCCGTGGATGGTGGGGCCGCTGCTGGCCACCGCCGCGTTCAGCGTGGCCGGCGTGCCACTGGCGGCGAGCGCGCGGCTGCGCAACGGCGGGCTGTGGCTGATCGGCGTGGCGCTGGGGCTGTACTTCACGCCGCCGGTGGTGGCGCTGCTGCTGCCGCTGGCGCCCTGGGTGCTGCTGGGCGTGCTGTGGGCGCTGGCGCTGGGCTACGGCTTCCACCGCTTCCTGGCGCGCGCCAGCGGCGAGGGGCCGCGCACCACGGTGTTCGCGGCGGCCATCGGCGGCGCCAGCGAGATGGCGCTGCTGGCCGAGCGCCACGGCGGCCGCGTCGACCGCGTGGCCGCGGCGCACTCGCTGCGCGTGATGCTGGTGGTGGTGCTGATCCCGCTGGCGCTGCAGGCGCTGGGCGTGCACGGCGTCGACCCCGCCGCGCCGGCCGTGCAGCAGGTGCGGCCGCAGGGGCTGGGCGTGCTGGCCGCGGCCAGTGGCGCCGGCATCGCGCTGATGGCGCTGCTGCGCGCGCCCAACCCGTGGGTGCTGGGCTCGCTGGCGGCCACCGCCGTGATCACCGGCGCGGGCGTGGAGCTCTCGGCCCTGCCGCGCTGGGCCACCAACGCCGGGCAGCTGGCCATCGGCGTGGCGCTGGGCAGCCGCTTCACGCGCGAGTTCGTGCGCGCCGCGCCGCGCTGGCTGGGCGCGGTGGCGCTGGGCACGCTGGTGATGATCGCCATCTCCGCGGCCTTCGCCGCGGGCGTGGCGATGCTGGCCGGGCTGCACCCGGCCACGGTGGCGCTGGGCACCTCGCCGGGCGGCATCGCCGAGATGTGCATCACCGCCAAGGTGCTGCAGCTGGGCGTGCCCACGGTCACCGTGTTCCACGTCGTGCGCTACGTGGCGGTGCTGCTGCTCACCGCGCCGCTGTGGCGGCTGGAGGAACGCCGGCTCAGCCGCCCGGGCGCTGGCGGGCGCGGAACAGCTCGCGCAGGTTGAGCTCGCGCGGGCCGGGCTCGAGCCGCAGGGTCTGACCGGCCTGCAGCGTGCCCGGCACCAGCACCGCCAGGTAGGCGCCGCAGAAGCCCGACTGCACCATCAGCTTGCCGGCCTGCGCGAAGCCCATCACCGCGTTGAACTTGAAGCAGGGCTGGCGCGGCTCGCTCACCACCAGCGTGCAGCCGGGGCCGACGAGGCGGTCGCCCAGCCAGAGGTCGTCTTCACGCAGCCCGGCCATCAGCAGGTTCTCGCCGAACAGGCCCGGCGGCACCGGCTCGCCCCAGCCGGCCACGCCGGCCTGCGCGCGCACCGTCTGCCAGAACGGCAGGTGGGCGCTGAAGTAGGCGTACACCGCCTTGCCCAGGCCGCCGTGCACCGTGGGGTCGCCCTGCTCGTCGCCCTGCAGCCCCAGCGGGCCCACGGCCACGGGGCCGTCCACCGGCCGCTTGGCGATGGCGCTGGCCACCACCTGCGTGCCGCCGCCGCCGGCCGGCACCACGAGCGGCTGCACCGCGCCCACGCACACCTGGAGGATCGTCGGGTTCATGCGCCGCATTGTCCGGGCACACTGCGGGCCACCATGCGCACGCTCCACCTCCATCGCCCTTCCCGCCGCCTGACGGCGCTGCTGCTGGCCGCGGCGCTGGCGCTCGCGGCCTGCGGCACGCGCGTCGTCAACCCCGTGAGCGGGCGCGAGGAGCGCTCGGTGATGGACGAGCCCACCGAGGTGGCCGAAGGCGCCAAGGCGCACCCGCAGATCCTGGCCGAGTACGGTGTGGTGTACGACAAGGCGCTGCAGGCCTATGTGGACGGCGTGGGCCAGAAGCTGGCGAAGCTGTCGCACCGCGCGCAGCTGAAGTGGACCTTCACCGTGCTCGACAGCCCCGAGATCAACGCCTTCGCGCTGCCCGGCGGGTTTGTCTACGTGACGCGCGGCATCATGGCCTACCTCGACAGCGAGGCCGATCTCGCCGGCGTGCTGGGCCACGAGATCGGCCACGTCACCGCGCGCCACGGCGCGCAGCGCGCCACGCGCCAGGCCAACGCCGGCCTGGGCGTGCTGGCCGCCACGGTGCTGGGGGTGCTGGTGGAAGGCGCCACCGGCGTGGGCGGCGTGGCGCAGGCGGCGCAGCAGGTGGGCCAGGGCGTGGCCGCCGGCCGCCTGGCCAGCTACAGCCGCGAGCAGGAGCTGCAGGCCGACGAGCTGGGCGCCGAGTACCTCTCGCGCAGCCGCTACGACCCGCGCAACATGATCGACGTGATCGGCGTGCTCAAGGCGCAGGAGCGCTTCGTGGCCGACCGCGCGCGCGCCGAAGGCCGCGCCGCCACGCAGGGCACGAACTGGCTCGCCAGCCACCCCAGCAACGACCAGCGCCTGGCCGACATCCAGCGCGTGGCCGCGCGCTAC
>JACCDK010189080.1_pt1 | contig 10598 bp, 11 predicted proteins | sample 7445871 | NCBI WGS metagenome assembly JACCDK01 (sample SAMN15323436, study PRJNA562643) | freshwater metagenome | isolation source: river surface water | place: USA:Blue River Watershed | collected 2017-08-15
ACGAGAAGTTAGAGAAAACAGAGCCAGGAACTAACTGGATCTCTACAGGTTCACCATTAACAGGTTCTCAAATCTCAAGACCAACTTACACTGAATTAGAAACATTATCTAAGTTCATGCAAGAGAAGTTTAACTACACAACAGGTCCTTGGGAAGGATACAATAATGCAACTGTTTCTGAGAAGTTCTTAATTAGAACAGATTGGAACATCAACGACATGCATAAATTGACTGCACGTTATGTACACCATAACTCAAATGCAGATATCAATATCTCTAACTCAGCATCTGCAGGTTTTGGTAACAGAACTGGTTCTGCATTGGCCATGTCTTTCCAAAATAGCGGTTACGGTATTATGGATAACACACGTTCAATTGTAGTTGAATTAAACAGTAAGTTATCAAACACTTTACACAATAATTTGATTATTGGTTACGATAAACAAATTGAAAATAGAGCATATAGAAGTCAAATGTTCCCAACCATTGATATTAAGTCTGGTTCTACTACATTAACTTCTGTAGGTTTTGATCCATTCACTCCAGGAAACAAATTAGACTACAATACTTTCCATATCACAGATAACGTAACAAAGTATTTAGACAAGCATACAATCGTTGCTGGTGTAAACTTTGAGAAGTATCAGTCTAACAACTTGTTCTTCCCTGCATCTAACGGTGTATATGTATTCAATAGCTTAGCAGATTTCTATACTGCAGCTAACCAATCTATTGCAGCTGGTGGTGCGCCATCTACTTTTGTACCTGCACGTACTCAATTCCGTTATTCTGCATTGCCAGGAGCGGTTGAACCAATGCAAGTATTAAAAACATCTCGTTTAGATATTTATGGTCAAGACGAATACCAATACAACAAGAACTTAAAATTAACAGCAGGTTTAAGAATGGCTGTAATTGGATTTGAAAATACAAGTCTTGAGAATCCAGCAATCACTGCAATGACATTTGCAAATGGTGCTAAATTCAATACAGCTGTAATGCCTAAAACACAAATCTTATTTGAACCAAGATTAGGTTTTAACTGGGATGTGAATGGTATGAAGAAAACACAAGTACGTGGTGGAACAGGTGTATTCACTGGTCGTCCTCCATATGTGTTTATCTCAAACCAAGTGGGTAACAATGGTGTGTTAACAGGATTTATTGATGTAAGTGGTGCAGCAGCAACTAACTATGGTTTTACTGCAAACCCTAACAAATATTTCATCCCTGCTACACCAACATTACCTTCTACATTTGATATCGCATTAACTGAAGAAGATTATAAATTCCCTCAGGTTTGGAAATCAAACTTAGCGGTAGACCAAAAATTACCATTTGGTTTAGTTGGAACAGTTGAGTTCTTATTCAACAAAAACTTTAATGCTGTACATTACTACAATGCAAACTTAGACAACCCTACAGGTAAATTTACTGGTGTAGATACAAGATCAAGATTTGCAGGTAATGACAATGGCGTAAGAATTAATGATAATGTTTCTAATGCAATTGTTTTAACAAATAAGAGCCAAGGAGATTACAGATCAATGACACTTAAATTAGAAATGCCATACAGAAAAGGCGTTTGGGGATCATTGGCTTGGACAACATCTAATGCAACCGATTTCATGAGTGGTGGTTCAATCGCTTCTGGAAGCTGGACTGGTGCAAGATCTGTATATGGCAACAACAATTTACCATTGTCTAATTCAGATTTCAACATTCCTAACAGAATCGTAGGTTTATTTGGATATAAATTAGAGTACGGTGGTGAATACGGTGGATCAACAAGTTTCTCTGTTGGTTATATCGGTTCTCAAGCTGGTGCATACTCTTACACTATCTCTGGTGATATGAACGGAGATCGCGTTAATAACAACGAGTTGATCTTTATTCCAAAAGCAGGAACAGATATCAAATTTGCTCCATTGGTAGTTGGAACAACAACTTACACAGAAGCACAACAACAAGCTGCTTTCGAAGCTTATATTAAGCAAGACAAGTACTTGAGTGCAAACAGAGGTCAATATGCTGCGCGTAACGCATCAGTCGTTCCAATGTTACACCGTTTTGATGTGTCAGTTGTACAAGAATTCTTTGTGAAAGTAAAAGGTAAGCGCAATACATTACAGTTTAGAGCAGATATCTTGAACTTTGCAAATATGTTGAATGACAGCTGGGGTGTATCTCAAAGAGTTACCAACCCACAAGTTTTGGCATTTAGCTCTGTGAATACAGCAGGTGAGCCAGTATACAAATTGGCTACACAAAAGAATTTAGATGGTACTACCACTTTAATCAAAGATACTTATCAAAAGAACTCTTCTGTATTTGACGTATGGCAAGCACAGATTGGTTTAAGATATATCTTCGGAAGATAATTTTAGTTGGCTACACTGAGTTCACTTATTGAGTCACTCAAATAGCTGCTTTGAACCGCTCCCAAATGGGGGCGGTTTTTTTATATACAATTGATAAAAAAGTAGGACCTTAGAAATCTAAAATCATCAGCATGGCAATATCAGTATGGGAGCAGTCAACCTATTTTGCAAAAAAGGATCTAGTGATTGTAGGTTGTGGGTTTGTTGGATTATGGACCGCTTACGAAGCCATTCAAAAAAATCCTAAACTCAATATCACCATATTAGAACGTGGGGTGATACCATCTGGGGCAAGTACCCGCAATGCCGGATTCTCCTGCTTTGGAAGCGTATCTGAATTAATGTATGATGTAGCGCTAATGGGTGAAGAAGCCATGCTTGAAACCGTAAAGATGCGATATGATGGATTGCAAAGAATTCAGAAAGTTTTTAAAGATAAAGACATTGACTACAATCAATGGGGAGGATATGAATTATTTGAAGGACAGGAAAAAATAGCAAAAAATAAAAAAGAATCTAAGGGTAAAAATGTAACAGATAATGGATCGAAAAAAGAAGGGTATGATATCTCAAAGCTAGATGATGATATTGCTTACTTAAATAAAATCCTTGCACCCGTATTAAAGACGCCTAAAAAAAATGGCAAGTACCTTCCAATTTATACCAATGCTAGCAAAGAGATTAACAAATTAGGTTTTCAGGGAATCGAAGCGCTTGCTTATAACAAACTAGAGGGGCAATTGAATTCAGCAAAGCTCGTATTGGCTTTGCAAAAAGCAGTTCAAGCAAAAGGGGTGCAAATTCTATTTAGTACAGAAGTGAAAAAGTTTAAAAGTCACGCCAAGGGTGTCACCATAGAGACTAATTTAGATGCACCAATAGAAGCTAAGCAGATGTTGGTATGCACTAACGGATTTGCTAAATTACTTATCCCCTCATTAGATGTTGTTCCAGCGAGAGGACAAGTTTTTGTAACTGAGCCAATCCCGAATTTAAAGTTCAAAGGATGTTTCCATTATGACGAAGGATATTATTATTTCCGTAATCTAGGAAATCGATTGTTATTAGGAGGCGCAAGAAATGCGGATTTTAAAAATGAAAAAACCTACTCATTAGATACTTCTGCAACCATCCAAAAAGTACTAGAGCAGTTTATGATGCAACGAATTTTACCAAAGGGATCTAAGAAGCCAAAAATAGAACTCAGATGGAGTGGCACAATGGGAATGGGTAAAATCAAAAAGCCGATCATACAGCAGGTGCAACCCAATGTATTTTGTGCCGTAAGGATGAGCGGAATGGGCGTGGCTATTGCGCCAATTGTAGCCCAAAAAGCGACTCAGCTAATGAAATTATAGTTTATAATTTTTAGTATTTTCTTTAATCATCATTTTTCTTTTGAAAATGATATTACCCTGAACGTCATTGTCAATAAAGCGCATCACATCTTCATATAAATCGAGGGCTTTTAAAACGTTCAAAAACGAAAATAATGAAATTGTAGGTTTGCCTTTTTCTATATGATAGATAGTAGACCGATCCACTTTTGCTCGTGAAGCTAATTCTTTTATTGAAAAAAGTCTTTTAAGCCTAGCAGCTTTCATGCTCTCTCCAATATGTCTGTACTGTTGGGCTTGACTTTCTTGATCATTTTTTCTCAGTTTTCTATTATAGCAAGTACCATCGTTATAATCTACGTTATCACTGAAGTGTATGTTATCACTGAAGTCTATGTTAATGCTGTATTTATTATTATCGTTGGCATTTGTTTTATTTGATTTCATAATATTCATTTTCTGATGAATTAAAATTGTGACTTGATAAAATCCATGTGTGTTTTACAACCTTTTTAAAACTGTGGACTATAACACACACCTCAAGCCTACTCTTTTTCATATAAACCACACTTTATTTTAATGTGGTTTATGACACACATCTTAAGCCTTATATGTTTCATGTATTCCACACTTTTAAAAAGGTTGTAAAACACTATTGACATATGTTGATAGGTTTGTAGATGTATTTGATAGACTCATTAGGGACTTTGAATTGGTTTAGTTGGTTGGTTTGTTTGATTGGGTTGCTTTGGTTGTATTGGTTGGTTTGTTTGGTTTGGTTGGTTTGTTTGTTTTGGTTGGTTTGTTTGGTTTGGAATGCTTAACTCTAATGATGAACTTAATAGTGTAAATATATATTATACAAATACTGGAATACAACGTATAAATTCCAAAAAATCAACCCTAAGAAGTATCTTTGTAAAGTATGGGGCAGAAAAAATTAATCAAATTTGCGGCGATCAAGGCATATGAAAATGTGTTAGAGTACCCGCAGGATATGCAAGGTAAATGGCATGCGTTTTTTAACGCATTAGGTTCAGATGAGCCTGCACTCGCTAAGCCACTCACTTTGGAACTCGCTTGTGGAAGAGGTGAATATGCAGTGGGTTTAGGGAGAATGTTTCCTGAGCAAAATTTCATTGGCGTAGACTTAAAAGGCAATCGTATTTGGAAAGGGGCAAGTATTGCGAACAAAGAAGGATTAAAAAATATTGCATTTGTTCGTTCTCAAATTGAACTAACACCAAATTACTTTGCAAAAGACGAAGTGGATGAAATATGGATCACTTTCCCCGATCCTCAATTAAGATGGTCTAAAGCAAAGAAACGCTTGACCCATCCCAAATTTTTAAGACTGTACCAACAGTTTTTAAAAAATGGTAGCGGAAACAATAGCGATATGAATGCTGGTATTGTGCATTTAAAAACCGACAGCCCCCTACTCTATAACTTCACATTGAAAGTAATTGAGCTGTATGGCTTGAACCTAATCTATAAAACCGACAATTTATACGCCGAGCCTACTATTGATCCTCGTTGTTTAATCAAAACTTACTACGAAGGATTGGATATCGCACAGAGTAACAAGATTCACTATATTCAGTTTAATATTGATAAGGAATTACCAATAGCACTTGATGAAGTGCTGAAAGAAGCCATCAAGGATATCCCAATGGATGCAGGTGAATTAATTAGAATGGAAGCAGAAGCGGCAAGAGCAAAAAAAGAAGATTAAAAAGAAGGACTTTAAAAAATGATTGAAGGCGTACATTATTATATAGACCCAAAAGGTAAATGGGTATTTACTGCAGCATACCATGAAGCAAGAGGATACTGTTGTGGCGAAGCTTGTAAGCATTGTCCATTTGACTATGACGCAGTACCGGAACCAATCAAAACTAGGGCACAATTAATTAGAACAGCTGCTAGCAAAACTGCACCAGAAGCTTATCCAGAAAAACAAGTTGACATAGAGGAGATTAAAAAGCATTTATAGAGATGCAATACACGCCCAAGACACAAGATTTTTTTCAAAACGTTTTTGATGTGGTACGTTTAATACCCAAGGGACGAGTTACAAGTTATGGTGCCATTGCAAAATACTTAGGTACCGGAGGAAGTTCAAGAATGGTTGGCTGGGCCATGAATGCATCACATGGTGTAAAGCCAAAAGTTCCAGCACATAGAGTCGTTAATCGAAATGGGATGTTAAGCGGCAAGGCGCATTTTGAAACGCCCACTACAATGCAAGAATTATTAGAGAAGGAAAAAATAAAAGTCCAAAACGAAACCGTCTTGGACTTTGACAAATTATTTTGGGACCCTACTGTGGAATTACAATTCTAAATAAACTAATTATAAGTTTAATTATAATACTGCTTAATCATTAGGTATACAATTGGTCCTGTCGCTGCCACATAAAACCAAATAGGCCATACTTTTTTTGCTAAGTTTTTATGTGCTACAAAATCACTCGTTAAAGCTCTATAGGCAGTAAATAGAATAAATGGCAAGCTAGTTGCAGCCAATACGATATGCGTTCCTAATAACACCAAATATAAAGGGCGTGTATTACCAAGAACTGCTTTTTCTGCATCATCCACTACGCCATCAAAGTTGGCATCACCAAACTTTGCTTCACCCGCTAACAAATGGTGTGCGATATAGGTTACTAAGAATAAAAGGGACAAAATCATTGCAGTCATCATAATCGATTTGTGCAGGTTGTAATTTTTTTGCTTAACAGCAACCAATCCAGCGATTAACAAAACAGCAACTGCAGTATTGATCATCGCATTGATCAATGCAAAAATGTGCTTATCAAATGGTAATTCAACATTCAAACTGAATTTGCTTAAAAAAGTCACCACCACAAAAACCACTACAGAGAAAACGCCAATTAAAATATAGGCAAGCTTGTCATTCTTTTTTAATACTGGATTCAACATAAATTTTTAATTAATTTTTTAAACGTGTTTTTGTAAAATAGTATACAAAACTAGAAACCAAAAGTGCAATCACCAACCACAACCAACTCAAGTCAACAATATCTTGGAATACTTTGCTCTTTTTTGTTTTGTCTTTCTCTAACATCAAGTAGCCTACATCTTTAGCCAACTTCAACATAGAAGCCGAGTCTAGTCCATTGTAATAGCCACGTACTTGCATTCTTTTGTCAATTAATACAAACCTACTCGTATGCACAAAATCAGGAGATACAGGCTCAGTACTAAACTGATCCACCTTCATTTCCTCAAAAGCAAATTTATAAATAGAATCTCTATTACCAGTAAGCAACCACCAGTTGTCAGAAGCAACGCCCATTTTGTTGGCGTATTCTCTTAAGACTGGAACAGAGTCACGGTCTGGATCAACAGAAAAAGAAATGAATTGAATAAAATTAGTATCTAAAACCTTCTTACGGCTATTGCCGCCCTTTGTAAAAGATTGTTGCAATTTCGCCATGTTGCGTGTCAACTTAGGACAGATACTTCCACAGCTTGTAAAAAAGAAATCTGCAATGATAATTTTACCAGACTGCTGATAAAGATTCACCGAGTCACCTAATTGATTCACTAAGCGGATGTCCTTGGTTGTATGCCAAATACTATCGTCAATTGTTTTCCCTTTTTCTACATGACTCACTACTGTATCCAATAAATAATGACGTGGCATACTTACCGCAGTATCACTTGCCGATTTAAGCCATAAATAACAACCAATCGGAATGACTAAGGCGATAAATAAACCGTATAAACTCTTTTTTGACATAAGGCAAAGTTACAAAAAAAACCACCCCAAATGTTTGGAGTGGTTTCGAATATCGTAAAGAATAAAACTAGTGTTTTGCCTCTTCGTGCTTTGCGGTAGAATCAGTATGCTGTTCAGTGCTGTCAGCATGCGCTGCCGCAGCACCATGCTCAGCTGCCCCGCCGTGTCCACCACCGTGTGCTGGCTGCTCAACTTTGATAGTTGATTGCTCCTTGAAATGAGCATCATAGGTGTTACGTAAATTTCTGAAAGAGTTACCATCCGCTAAAAATGCGATGATAAACCAAACAAATAAAGCAAGTGGCACCACAATGGTCATGATCAAGTTCTTCACTTCATGCTTTAAGTGCATAAAATAAGCAACAATGTAAAATGCTTTCGCCATCATCAAGATCACGATTGCACCTTTAATACCAAGAACCAAGGCCTTGCTTTCCATTCCAATCATCCAGAAACCCAAGATCAATTCAACAATGGTTAAAACTGAAAGAATGATGGTAACTTTTTTAATTTCAGCAATCGCACCACCACCGTGCTCTGCGTGTGTATCGTTTGTATGTGACATAGTTAGTTCGTTAGTTAGTTCAGAATAAGATTACAATAAGTAGAAACAAGTGAATACAAATACCCATACTAGATCTACAAAGTGCCAGTAAAGACCAGCTTTTTCAATCATATTGTAATGTCCTCTTTTTTCAAATTGATTTGTCAATGTCATGATCAACATGATAATATTAATCACCACACCACTAAATACGTGGAATCCGTGGAATCCAGTAATGGTAAAGAAGAAGTTAGTAAAGTTGGTAGAAGAAGCAGTTCCATCTGCATTGATGAAAGGATTTTGACCCCACCATGCACCTTCATGGAATAAGTGATTCCACTCCCAAGCTTGACAGCTCAAGAAAGCGATACCACCAATAATTGTCCAAATCATGTTTCTAACAACCCCTTTCTTATCCATATTGTGTCCAGCATGCACTGCCAACACCATGGTTACCGAACTCACAATCAAAATAAAAGTCATCACCGAAACAAACACCAAAGGCGCATTAATACCTTCTGGAGCAAATGGGAAACTTTTAAATACAAGGTTAGGGTCAGGCCATCCGTTTGTAGAAAAACGAACAGTTCCATAAGAAATTAAGAAAGCACCAAAGGTGAATGCGTCACTCATTAAAAAGTACCACATCATCACTTTTCCGTACTCTACGCTAAAAGGGCTTTTTCCACCACCCCATAATTTTGCTTCAGCTGGTGAAGCGGTTGTTGTTGTTGACATGTTCAGTTACAATTTCGATGCAAAAATATTGGTTTTTAGTCTATCCTACAAATTGTAGGAACACAAAAAGGTAAATCCATAGTATATCTACAAAATGCCAATAAATGGACGCCAATTCCACTGGCAGGGCATTATAGAACTTTGTTTTCACAGAATACGCTCTTAAAAAGATAATTGCAAGGGCAATTACGCCACCCACCACGTGGAGGATGTGTAAACCAGCAATGACCAATAAAAACGAACTAGCTGAATTACTTCTAGGACCAGTTAGGGCGATGCTATTTGCCTCTAAAGCGCTAAAGCCCATCAATTGTGTGACCACAAATACCAGTCCTAAGATCACTGTTAAAGTAATGAAGCCACGATACTGACCCATCTCACGCTCTTTGAATTTCTTCAAAGCCATCTGCATGGTCACACTACTTAATACAATGACTAATGTAGAATACCAGAACACCACAGGCAATTCAAAGTCCAACCAATTGGCTTGACCTTTTTTCACAATATAAGCGCTGGTTAACCCTGCAAAAAGCATGATGATACTTCCTAAACCTACCCAAAGGATAAATTTATACGGATGGGCTTTCTTTTTTTCTGTACTCATATTATATATCTTGTTCTAAGAGGATGATCCTCTATATTTTAAATTTTATCCGCCATTAAAGCCAAATACACTATCGGTAAATAAATGTAGCTGCTAAACATCACACGACGTGCCGCAGGCACACCCATGTTTTGGTATAGACGCACACATTGAACGACCATAAAAATATTCGCAACCAACACTACCCACATACTCCACTCACCCGTGATGTGAAAGTAGTTAGGTAAAAAACCAATCGGCACCATGAGCACTGCATACATTACGGCTTGTAAAGCGGTAAACTTAGTCGGTCCTTTGTCTGCAGGTAATAATTTAAATCCCACTTTAGAATAGTCTGTGTGAGACACCCAAGCAATCGCCCAAAAGTGAGGGAACTGCCAAAGAAATTGAATTAAGAATAAAGCGTACCCGCCCGCATTAGAATAAGTTTTTCCATCCACAATAAATTGAGCAAGCGGACTTATTTCATTCGTTGCAGCAACCCATCCAATTAAGCAAGGGATGGCACCAGGAAAAGCACCCACCAATACTGCGATAGAATTTATTTTTTTAAGGGGTGTGTAGATGAACGCGTATAAGAATAAACTAAACGCACTCAACACAGCCGACAACACATTAAATTGATAAGCCATCAAACCCACACCAATGATACCCGCAACAATCGCAAAAGTATACGCTGTTTGCTGAGACATTCTACCAGCAGCTACAGGACGATTCGCGGTACGCTTCATCTGCGCGTCGGTATCTTTCTCTACTGCTTGGTTGATCGCATTCGCACTTCCAGTAATACAAAGACCTGCAAAAGTTAAGATCAAAATATTCAACCAATCAAATTCTTTAATGTTAGGTGCAATCTGATAACAAATTACACAAGTGAAGACCACCGTAAAACTTAGGGTGAACTTCATCAACTGCGCGTAATTTTTAAAAGTTGCTTTCAAGTGTGAATGTTAAAAAACGAATTGAATAAAATGAATGATGCTTCATTTATGCATCGAAATTACAATGCCCTGAAATCAGGGCATTGTAAGCTGAATATATTAGTGAGTAGATTCATCCGCACCTACTGGAGTAGTTTGTGGAATGAAATCTTTTCCATCTTTACCGTAATCATAAGCCCAACGGTGTACTTCTGGTATTTCGCCAGGCCAGTTACCGTGACCAGGACGGATTGGCGTAGTCCATTCTAAAGTATTTGCTTCCCAAGGATTCTCAGTAGTTAC
>JACCDK010032690.1_pt1 | contig 10597 bp, 10 predicted proteins | sample 7445871 | NCBI WGS metagenome assembly JACCDK01 (sample SAMN15323436, study PRJNA562643) | freshwater metagenome | isolation source: river surface water | place: USA:Blue River Watershed | collected 2017-08-15
GAAGGCAGTAGCTTTCGCCCAGCCTTCTTATTGATCGCTTCGTTGATCGAGTGCAGATCTGACATAAATGAGCCCCTAAACTTCTAGGAGTTCGACCTCTTTGTGCTTGAGTAATTCATCAATCTTTGCCACATGTTCGGCCGTAATCTTCTCTAGTTCTTTTTCACCGCGTGCTAAATCATCTTTTCCAATGTCGCCATCTTTTTCCATTTTTTCCATGGCTTCTTTGGCAGCACGGCGGATGTTTCGGATTGAAATCTTTGAATCTTCTGCTTTGCCCTTAACGACCTTGATGTATTCCTTACGGCGTTCTTCAGTCAGCTGCGGAAAGTTAACACGGATTACTGATCCATCATTGCCTGGGTTAACGCCTAAATCTGATTCGCGAATAGCCTTTTCAATTGACGCCATAGCACCTTTATCAAATGGAGAAATCAGTGCCATCCGCGCTTCTGGTACTTGAATCGTCGCTAATTGTGAAAGGGCTGTGTAGGTACCGTAGTAATCGACCATAACTTTATTAAATAGCGATGGATGAGCACGGCCTGTGCGGATTGTTGCAAAATCATCTTTTGCAACCTCTACCGCCTTATTCATCTTGGTTTCGGCGTCCTTAAGGGCGCTTGCTACATCTGCCATTTCTCTGCTCCTCTTACCGCTTCTTACATCAATCTCATCGCTTATGCGACAAGGGTTCCAATTACTTCGCCACGCACTGCGCGGCCGATATTTCCATTCTTCATTAAGTCAAAGACAACAATTGGCAACTTGTTTTCACGGCATAAAGCAAAGGCTGCAGCATCAGCAACAGCTAGTGATTTTGATAAAACCTCGTTATAAGTGATTGTGTCGTACTTAGTTGCTTGTGGATCCTTCTTTGGATCTGCGCTGTACACACCATCGACGCCGCTCTTGGCTAGTAACAAAGCTTCCGCACCGATTTCAAGTGCGCGCTGAGCCGAGACGGTATCTGTAGTAAAGAATGGCATTCCTGCACCTGCACCAAAAATTACAACGCGTCCCTTTTCCAAGTGACGAATCGCGCGAAGTGGAATGTACGGTTCGGCAACTTGTCCCATAGTGATCGCGGTTTGAACGCGAGTTGCCACGCCTTCTTTTTCCAAGAAATCTTGAAGAGCTAAACAGTTCATAACTGTTCCGAGCATTCCCATGTAGTCGGCACGAGAGCGATCCATTCCGCGCTGTGAAAGTTCAGCGCCACGGAAGTAATTACCGCCGCCAACAACGATGGCGACCTGAACCCCACTGCGGGCTACATCTGCAATTTGTCTAGCAATATCTTGAACTACATCGGGATCAACACCAATGCCTTTTTCTCCGCCAAAAACTTCACCAGAAAGTTTAAGGAGCACTCTGCGATACGTTCCTCTTGTACCGGGCATGAGTGCTCCTTATCCTCTAACCAATTAGGTTATTAATTACTTGTATGAACCAAGTCTAAGCGATCAGACCTTGTCCTTATTGACCCACGCGGAAGCGATGGAAAGCCTTAACAGCTGTTCCAGCCTCATCGAGGATCTGCTTTACAGTCTTCTTTGCATCTTTAGCGAATGACTGCTCGATCAAGGAAATTTCCTTGACGAAACCTGCCACGCGGCCTTCGATGATCTTTGAAAGAGCAGCCTCTGGCTTACCCTCTTCGCGCGCTGTGTCTTCTGCGATACGGCGCTCGTTTTCAATCAGTTCAGCAGGAACTTGCTCGCGATTAACAAACTGCGGCGCAAAGGCTGCAATGTGCTGTGCGATGTCCTTGCCAACTTCTGCTGCATCCTTAACAAGCTCGACCAAAACACCAACCTGTGGTGGAAGATCTGGACTTGTACGGTGCAAGTAAATTCCAACTGGTGAATCCTTAATCACCGCAATGCGACGAACTTCAATCTTCTCGCCCATTGTTGCATTAGCTTCATCAATAGTTGCTTGAACGGTTGTGCCGTTACTCATTGTTGATGCCAAGAATGCTTCTAGGGAATCAGATTGTGCATTTTGTAGATGAGCAAGCAGCTCATCAGCGAGTGCAACGAAGCGCTCACCCTTTGCAACGAAATCTGTTTCGCAGTTCAGTTCTAGCATTACGCCAAGGTTGCCCTCGACCTTTGCTACAACTGCTCCATTTGAAGTCAGACGACCTTCACGCTTTGTAATGCCCTTAAGGCCCTTTACGCGAATAATGTCTAGCGCCTTGTTGTAGTCGCCATCTGCTTCATCTAGAGCCTTCTTGCAATCAAGCATTCCCGCAGCAGTTGCTTCGCGAAGCTTCTTTACATCTTCAGCTGTGTAGTTAGCCAATTTATGCCTCCGGAGTTGTTGGTGCGTCAGTTACTGCAGGCGCATCGAGAATTTCTTTCTCCCAATCAGCCAATGGCTCTCCTGCAGCAACAGCTGCTGGAGCATCTGACTTTGCTTCTTCCTTTACATTTGCAGAGCGCGCCTTGAGGCCAGCTGCAATTGCATCGGTGATAACACGTGTAAGCAAGTCGATTGAACGGATTGCATCATCGTTACCAGGAATCTTGTAATCAACCTCATCTGGATCGCAGTTAGTATCCAAAATTGCAATAACAGGAATACCAAGCTTCTTAGCTTCCTGTACTGCTAGGTGCTCCTTCTTCGTATCTACAACCCAAATTGCTGAAGGCAACTTAGTCATGTTGCGGATACCGTCAAGGTTCTTAAATAGTTTTTCGCGTTCGCGACGTAGAACAAGCAGTTCCTTCTTTGTTAGAAGTAGATCGTTCTTCTCTTCTAGAGCTTCTAGCTCCTTGAGGCGCTGAATACGCTTGTACACAGTTGGGAAGTTAGTAAGCATTCCGCCCAACCAACGCTCAGTCACTGTTGGCATTCCAACGCGTGCTGCGTGATTGATGATTGGCATGTGTGCTTGCTTCTTTGTTCCAACGAACAAAACGTGGCCACCCTTAGCAACAGTGTCCTTAACAAATTCATACGCTGAATCGATAAGTGCAAGTGATTGCTGGATGTCGATGATGTAGATGCCATTGCGCTCTGTGAAAATAAAGCGCTTCATCTTTGGGTTCCATCGACGAGTCTGGTGTCCGAAGTGGACTCCGCTGTCGAGGAGCTCTCGCATTGTTACAACTGCCATGACGGCATACTCCTTCTTAGGTTTCTCTGCGCAGCAGAAGATAACCCGCTCGGTTTACGGCCAAACAATTTGTTGGGCCCGTCGCACTCAAAATCACCGACCGCAATTTCTTGCGGACCGAGGTGGTTATGCCGACCGAAGTCAGTGAGTGCTGAGATGTCACCAATCCGAAGATCGATGCAGGGCAAATCCTACCTGAGCGCAGATACCGAAATTACCGCCCGATTAGGCGCAAAGCCCCCCAGGCGGTGATACGAACAACAGCTTCTAGGGCGATTGTGAAGGACATTTTGCTGACCCCATGGGCTCGTTCAACAAAGGTAATTGGAACTTCGGCGACCGATCCCCCACGGGATAGAGCTCTTCTGGTCATCTCAATCTGGAAGCAGTACCCCTCGCTTCGAATTGTTGAGATCTCCATCTTCTTCAAAATCGCTGATGAATAGATACGAAATCCTGCTGTCGCATCTTTGACCCCTAGAGAAAGAAGTAGATTTGCATAAATATTTGCAGATTTTGAAAGGTACTGTCTGAACTTGCTCCAATTAGCGATACCACCATCTTTAATCCACCGTGAGCCAATCAATAAATCAGCGCTGTCTATCCAATCCATCATCTTTTCAAGATCGCTAACCTGGTGAGAGCCATCTGCATCCATTTGGATGATGTAGGTATAGCCACGATCTAACCCAATAGAAAAACCGGTTCGATACGCACTACCTAAACCTAACTTTCCACTTCGCTCAATAACTTCAACACCTAAATCGCGCACAATCTGTGCAGTTCCATCCGGGGATCCATCATCAATTACAAGAACATCGCAATCCAAAGGTTTAAGTGCAGACAAAATCTGACTAATGCTTTCAGATTCGTTATACGTCGGTATAACTACAAGTGATGCTCTCATGCGCGTGGGTGTGCCTGCTTGAACGCTTTCTGTAAACGTTCGGTTGATACATGGGTGTAAATCTGCGTAGTTGCCAAGGATGCATGACCCAAAATTTCCTGAACTGTACGCAAATCGGCACCACCTTCTAATAAGTGGGTTGCGGCTGAATGTCGCAGAGCATGTGGACCCATCCGCTCGATTCCTTCAATTGCTTGTAGGGCGTTGTAAACAACGGTTCGAACAGTACGTTGATCGATACGTTTTCCACGTGCGCCTAAGAAAACTGCGTTTGCGGATTGCGCATTTTTCAATGCATCACGTGCATCTTTTAAATAGAGGTTGAGGGCACGCATCGCAGGATTTCCCAAAGGAATCGTGCGCTCCTTGTTTCCCTTACCTAAAACGCGAATTGTTTGGCGGTCATAATCAATATCGCTCAGATCTAAACCGCATAGCTCGGCAACGCGGGCACCTGATGCGTACAACATCTCAACCATGGCAACATCGCGTATTGAAATCGGTGTTTCTTCCTCGGCGGCTCGAGTTGCCAGCGAATCCATTGCGACCTTGGCATCAGCAATTTCTAATACTTCTGGCAGCGTTCTGTGCCCCTTTGGCGTTGCCAAGGTTGCGGCAACATCCTTTTCCAAATACTTATTTTTAACCGCCCACTTAGTAAACAAACGAACTGAAACCGCTCTACGAGAAAGAGTTGTTCGCGCTCCCCCTTTGACTTGTTGATTAGCCAACCATGAACGCAAATGAATAAGCTGTAAATCGGAAATATCTGAAACGCCGATTGCTTCTAGGTGTTCTACCAATGACTCTAAATCACCAAGATAGGCACGGATTGTGTGCGCAGATAAGGAACGTTCGACTTGAAGGTGGCGAGTAAAAGCTGCGATTAGCTTTTCGTAATTTTCGCTCACGTTAACAGTTTACTCGGGCTTACGTCCTTGACGCATTAATCCGAAGGTAACGGCATCCTCAAGAGCCATTGCTGATGCAGCGATAACGTTTTCATGCACACCTACGGTGTTCCATTCACCATTGCCATCGCTGGTTTCTACTAATACACGTGTAATCGCACCAGTACCCAAGCGGCCTTCAAGGATGCGCACCTTGTAATCAGTTAATTCTAGTGATGAGAGCTCTGGGTAAAGCGAGATCAAACCAGTTCGAAGCGCATTATCAAATGCGTTAACCGGACCATTTCCTTCACCACTACAAGTAATCTCTTGGCCCATTGCCGTCACTGTTACTTCTGCCTTAGTCGTGATCGATTGATCGGCTGCACGTTCTACCGATGTAACCCAATGATTAATTGTGAAGAATGAAGGACGCTTTCCAGACATCTCTTCATGAACCAAAAGTTCAAATGAAGCATCTGCAGCTTCGAAGGTGAATCCGCGAGATTCCATATCCTTAACTCGATCAACGATGCGACCGATAAGCTCTTTATCTCCACCAAGATCTACGCCAAGTTCTTGTGACTTTAATTCAATAGATGCTCGGCCGGCCATGTCAGAAACCAACATACGCATATCGTTTCCGACTGATGATGGATCCTCATGTTGATACAGGGATGGATCTACCTTGATGGCACTTGCATGCAAACCAGCCTTGTGGGCAAAAGCAGAAACTCCGACATATGGTTGACGACCGCTTGGGGCCACATTTGTAACTTCAGCAACTGCGTGTGAAATTCTGAAAGCTTCGCGAAGAGCATTCGGAGGTAACACCAACTGCTTCTTCTTTAACTCTAAGTTCGCGATGATTGTGACTAGATCAGCATTTCCAGTTCGCTCGCCATATCCATTTAAAGTTCCCTGAACATGTGTTGCGCCTGCAGCAACAGCGGCCATCGAGTTTGCGACCGCGCAACCTGTGTCGTTGTGGCAATGAATACCCAAACGAGCCGAGCTTGCAGTTAAAACATCATGTACAACTTGCGACAACTCATCGGGCAACATTCCGCCGTTGGTATCGCACAACGCAATTACATCTGCTCCGGCTTCTGCTGCAACTCGAACTACCTCTAGTGCATAGGCACGGTTACTGCGATAACCATCAAAGAAGTGCTCTGCATCAAGAAAAACACGTTGGCCTTCTTCACGAAGGTGCGTTACAGAATCACGGATCATCGCAAGGTTTTCATCTAAAGAAGTTTTTAGCGCCAGGTCCACATGGCGATCAAATGCTTTAGCAACCAGAGTTACTGCCGGTGCTCCGCTGTCACGCAACGCTCCAAGTAGAACATCATCAGCGGCCTTTGCATTAGGGCGTCGTGTTGCACCGAAAGCCACGAAGGTAGCGTTCTTGAGCTTTAACTCTTTCTTGGCAAGTGCGAAAAATTCAGTGTCTTTTGGATTTGCTCCAGGCCATCCACCCTCGATAAAGCCAACACCTAAATCATCTAGGTGGCGTGCAATATTGAGTTTGTCATGAACGGAAAGGTTTAAACCTTCTTGCTGTGCGCCATCGCGAAGCGTTGTGTCGTAGATGTGAAAAGCATCATTAACTGGCATTACTGAACCGCACTCATCCAGTTGTGCTTATCTGCAATTGTGCCGTGCTGAATTCCAAGTAAGTGATTGCGGATCTGCATAGTGATTGTTCCTGGCTGACCATCACCTGTTACCCATGTACCCATCGCGCTCTTTGCTTGGCCAACAGGTGAAACAACAGCTGCGGTTCCACACGCAAAAATTTCTGTGATCTCGCCGGATGTAACACCATCACGCCAATCATCGATAGAAAGCATTACTTCATCAACCTTGTACCCAAGATCTGCAGCTACTGACAAAATCGAATCGCGGGTAATTCCAGGCAATAGAGTTCCGGTCAACTTTGGAGTAATAACAGTTGCATCTGCGCCTTTACCTTTTACAAAGTAAAGGTTCATGCCACCCATCTCTTCAATCCACTTGCGTTCTTTTGCGTCGATCCAAACAACTTGATCGCAACCCTCTTTCGCTGCAGCCTTTTGCGCAACAAGTGATGCTGCGTAATTTCCACCGCACTTGGCTTCGCCAGTTCCGCCTTGAGCTGCTCGAACATACTCGGTCGAAATCCATACCGATACCGCCTTTGAAGGATCAAAGTAGGCACCAGCAGGTGTTGCAATAAGAAGGTATGTAGCTTTATTTGATGGGCGTACACCTAAACCGACCTCAGTTGCGATCATAAATGGGCGGATATACAACGACTCCCCCACCTTGTTTGGAACCCAGCCAGCATCTTGCTTAACAAGGGCTTCCACGGTTTCCATAAATAATTCAACCGGCATTTCAGGAAGCGCCAAACGTTTTGCAGAGTTAGCAAAGCGCTTTGCATTTGCTGTTGGTCGAAACAATCCGATTGAACCATCAGGTTGGCGATACGCCTTCATTCCTTCAAAGATCTCTTGGCCGTAGTGGAAAACAGCGGTTGCAGGATCTAAAGAAATTGGACCATATGGCATTAGGTGAGGTTCGCCCCAACCATCTGCTTCACTCCATTCGCACATCACCATGTGATCGGTGTAGTACTTACCAAAACCACCTTCAGCAACTAGCGCATCACGCGTAGCTGCATCTTTAGCGTTGGGATTAAGAGTGATCTTCATGATTACAGTGCGCTTGCTAGCGCATCTCCAATTTCAGTAGTGCTTCGCTTCTTGTCGCCACGTGAAAGAAGATCTGCTGCAACCGCTTTTTCAACATCTCGAGCTGCATCTGAAAGCCCGAGGTGATCTAGCATCATTGCAACTGACATAACTGTTGCAGTTGGATCAGCTAAGTTCTTTCCGGCAATGTCTGGTGCTGAACCATGCACAGGTTCAAACATTGATGGGAATTTTCCAGTTGGATTGATATTTCCGGATGCTGCAAGACCAATGCCGCCGCAAATTGCTGCTGCGATATCGGTCAAGATGTCTCCGAAAAGGTTATCTGTTACGACAACATCAAAACGGTCCGGGTTTGTCACAAAGAACATAGACGCTGCATCAACATGTAAATACTCAGTTGTGATCGCTGGGTACTCCTTAGCAACCTCATTAAAGGTACGAGTCCACAAACCACCGGCACGTGTTAGAACATTGTTCTTGTGCACCAGAGTTAATTTCTTTCGCTCACGCTTTGAAGCGCGTTCAAAAGCATCACGGATTACACGCTCTGCGCCACGACGGGTATTAAGGCTTTCTTCCGTTGCGATTTCAGCATCGGTACCTTCAGCAAGTACTCCACCAGCGCCAACATATGGGCCTTCTGTGCCTTCGCGAACTACAACAAAATCAATTGGAGCTTTAGTTGCAAGAGGTCCGGTAACTCCAGGCATTAATCGAGCTGGACGCAGATTGATGTAATGATCAAATGCGAAGCGAAGCTTAAGTAGCAGCCCACGCTCTAAGACACCACTTGGCACAGTTGGATCTCCCACTGCGCCCAGCAAAATTACATCTGCTTTTGCAAGATCTGCCAAAGTTGCATCAGGTAACACCTCTCCTGTGCGATGCCAAAACGCTGCTCCAAGATCATATGAAGTCTTTTTAAATTCGACTCCGTACTTCTTTGCAACAACATCTAGAACCTTGAGGCCTTCACCTACAACCTCAGGGCCGATTCCATCGCCTGCAATTACAGCTAAATTAATTGTTGTCATTACCCCACCAAAGTTACGGAGCGAACTAGATCTGCTCCTGTTTCCTTCTTCACAGATGTAATCAACTCATCGCTGATTTGTGAATCAACTGTAAGTGCCATCAACGCTTCGCCGCCCGCTGCACTACGTGCAACCTGCATGCCAGCAATATTGATGCCCGCTTTACCTAGAGCGTTACCAACGGTTCCGACAACGCCTGGCTTATCTGAATAACGAAGGAACAAAAGGTTTTCAGTTGGTGGAAGATCAAGATCAAATCCGTCAATCGCGATGATCTTTTCTACCTTACGAATTCCCATCAAAGTTCCATCAACTGTGACAATCTTTCCATCGGCAAGTGCTGCGCGAAGTGAAATCATGCTGCGGTATTCAGGGCTTTCAGGGTCTGTTGTAACTGAAGATGTAACACCACGCTCTGCTGCAAGTGCTGGAGCATTTACATATGTGACATCAAGTAAGCCACAACCAAGAAGAGCACCCTTGAGTGCGCTCGTTGCAAGGATTGATGAATCATGTTCAGAGATATCTCCCTTTACAGTTAAGTCCATACTTACTGGAGCTTCACCTGCAATTGCAGTTGCGATCTGTGCCATCTTTTCAACCAAAGGCAAGCTAGGGCGAATTTCTTCGTGAATTGCTCCACCCTTAACGTTGACCGCATCAGGAACCAGTTCGCCGGCAAGTGCTTTACGCACTGACACAGCGACAGCAATTCCGGCACGCTCTTGAGCCTCGTCAGTTGAAGCACCCAAGTGAGGTGTCGCAACAACTTGGTCCAAAGTAAATAGTGGTGAATCAGTGCAAGGCTCTGTTGAGAAAACATCAAGACCGGCACCAGCTACTCGACCTTCAGTAATCGCATCAAACAATGCTGCTTCATCGAGTACGCCACCACGAGCAGCGTTGATGATTCGCACAGTTGGCTTAACCTTCTTAAGCGCTTCAACGCCAATGAGGTTTGCGGTTTCTTTAGTCTTTGGAAGGTGAATCGTGATGAAATCTGAAACCTTCAAGAGCTCATCAAGTTCAACTAAGCGGACACCGAGTTGTGCGGCACGTGCTGGCTGCAAATATGGATCGTAAGCAACTACATCCATTCCAAATGCCTGCATGCGATGTGCAACTAATTGTCCAATGCGGCCAAAGCCAACAATTCCGAGAGTCTTTTCAAAGATCTCCGCGCCTGTGTACTTTGAACGTGCCCACTTACCGTTACGCAAAGCTGCATGAGCGGGGGAAACAAATCGTGCAGATGCCATAAGCAAAGCAATCGCAAGTTCGGCAGCTGAAACAATGTTTGATGTAGGTGCATTAACAACCATGACGCCAGCGGCAGTTGCTGCAGGAATATCAACGTTATCTAGACCAACACCTGCACGAGCAATTACCTTCAATCCCTTTGCTGCTGCAATCGCTTCTGCATCCATCTTGGTTGCAGAACGAATCAAAACCGCATCGACACCTTTAGCTAGCGCTGCAAGAAGTTCTTCGCGGTTTGCACCGTCGCAGTTAACAACTTCAAAATCAGGACCTAGAGCTTCAAGTGTTGCAGGGCTTAACTCTTCAGCGATTAAAACAATAGGTTTAGCCACGCGCTGCGCTGCCTTCCTTGTAATCGTCACCCTTTGACTGCTTCATCCATGAAAACATCTTGCGAAGTTCGCGACCAACAGCCTCTATTGGATGTGTCTCGCCCTTGGCACGAAGTGACTTAAATTCAGGTGCTCCAGCCTCTTGGTCATCAATGAAGCGCTTTGCAAATGCTCCGCTTTGGATATCTGCAAGAACAGCCTTCATGTTTTCCTTGACGCGTGGATCGATTACACGTGGTCCAGAAACATAATCACCGAACTCAGCAGTATCAGAAACTGACCAACGCTGCTTTGCAATTCCACCTTCATACATGAGATCAACAATCAACTTAAGTTCATGCAAGC
>JACCDK011508038.1_pt1 | contig 10595 bp, 10 predicted proteins | sample 7445871 | NCBI WGS metagenome assembly JACCDK01 (sample SAMN15323436, study PRJNA562643) | freshwater metagenome | isolation source: river surface water | place: USA:Blue River Watershed | collected 2017-08-15
CATTGCTTGGGAAAGAAGCTGTTGCACTGTTTGCATCCGTTGTTTCAGTTTTGTTTCCACAAGCAAATAAAGCAGTCGCTACCATTGCTGTTAAAATAAATTTTTTCATGTTGAGTTTGTTTTGTGTGATTAATAGGGTTTGAAAATAGCTATAAATCACATCTAAATATACCATGTAGTAGTAATAAATGTTCCCAAACGGAATTTTGGAACAAATTAATATGCTCCCGCACTAAATTTAGTAAGGATACATGCCAATTACATTACCAGCTGGATAATAATTAGCAACAACAATAATGCTCCCATCTGTTCCTTTAGCAACACCTACCCCTATTTGCTTTGTAGTCCCCCATATCATTTGAGAATAATGGCCTGTACCATGAAAGTTGGAATAGGACACAGGTTGATAGATATAGGCCCCTTTTTCCTTATACCAGGATTCAGAAGCATTTAATACGCTAAAGGAATCAAAATCTGAACCCCAAAAAATATTTTCTCCAAAGTCGCTCGTGTTTTTGCCTAGGGTGGACCTATGTTCAATTTCGTTGTTATTATAATACACCAAATAATTTGCCCACTCTTGCGCATAGGCCGAAATTTCGGCATTCCAGGTTAAGGGCGGAATACCCAATAATGCCCTTGCCTTATTATGATGATTTAAAATTAGCTGCGCATCCTTTGCTGAAACTTTACTTCCAGTATTATTGTATTGAGCGCTTGTATTAAAACCAATAGCGCAACATAAAATTATAAGACAACTTATAATATACTTTTTCATGACAAATTAATTTAGCTTTCACCTCAATATGCATCACAATGCTAAATTAGTATATTAGTTTTTTTATTTAACTGTTTTGATTGTTTCCATCTTGCCATTTAACCATACTTTAGCATTTGCTTGGGTTGCTGACTTTATTTTTACTGACTTTACTTTTCCCTCTTGCCAAACCATATCAATTTCAAAATTGCCCCTGGCTTTTAATCCCTTCACTTCACCATTGGGCCAAGCTTTTGGCAAAGCAGGCAATAGCTCAATATATTCTGCATTGGATTGTACTAGCATTTCTGCTACCGCTGCTGCACCCCCAAAATTTCCGTCAATTTGAAATGGTGGATGCGCATCCAATAAATTAGGATAAGTACCTCCTGTTTTTGGATTGCTTTCGTTTATTTCGTCAGGCGGCACCAACCTTAAAAGTTCACGATACATTTTATACGCGCGGTCACCCTCTTTTAATCTTGCCCATAAATTTATTCTCCATCCTTTGGACCAACCAGTAGTTTCATCGCCTTTTGTATCTAATGATTTTTTTGAAGCCATTGCTATGGTGGGCGTACTCGTCAAATTAATATGTGTGCCTGGATACAATCCAAACAAATGACTTTGATGCCTATGCTTTGGATCCGCATCCTCCCAATCATAATACCATTCCTGCAAATTTCCGTTCTGCCCTACTTGATATGGATGTAAATTTTCCAAAGCCTTTGAAATTTTATTGGCAAATTCCGTATCGTTATTTAGTACTTTCTGTGCTTCTACAATGTTTAAAAACAATTCTCTTATCATGGCCAAATCGGCTGTACCTCCATAAAGTGTTGCACCTACATACCCTGCTGGTGTCTTATAATTATTTTCAGGTGATGTGGAGGGAGAAGTAATTAATTTTCCTTCCTTGTCATTCATTAACCAGGCTAAACAAAATTCTGCAGCACCACGCATTAATGGATATCCTTGTTTTTCTAAATATTGTTTGTCCCCTGTATATAAATAATGTTGCCATAAATGTGTACTCGCCCAAGTACCTCCCATGGTCCAATTAGCCCAAACAGGATCGCCATTATTATTGCCTACCGGATTACTCATGGCCCAAATGTCGGAATTATGATGCGCTACCCAACCTGGCATATTATAAAATGTTTTTGCAGTAGTCTTTCCTGTTACAGCAAGGTTATTGATAAACTGCAAAAAAGGCATGTGCATTTCTGGCAAATTGGTGTTTTCAGCCAACCAATAATTTTCCTCTGCATTAATATTCATCGTATAATTACTTGACCAAGGCGGTTGCAAATAGGGATTCCATAAACCTTGCAAGTTGGCTGGTACCGATGGGGTGCGTGAACTACTAATTAATAAATACCTTCCATATTGAAAATACAATGTCTCTAAATAAGGATCCGCTGCTCCTTTTGCATAGCGCTCCAATCGTTGATTCGTTGGTAAATTAACCGTATCCTTATTCGCTAATTTTAATTGTACTCTATTGTAAAAAGTTTGATAGTCTTTTAAATGTCTTTTCTTTAGTTCATTCCAACCTATTTTTTGTGCATTGTTTACTTGGCTATTGGCAATGGCATTATGATTGAGTCCATTAGTAACGGGGTCCTTATCAAAACCATTAAAACTTGTTGCCATTGAAACATACACTGTTGCTTCGGTCGCATTGGACAAACTTATACTTGAATCCGTTTTAGTCACTGTTCCTGAATTGCTTTGAATTTTAATAATAGTAGCAAAGCGGGTTCCTTTTTTATTTTCAAAAACAACTGCGTTATTCTTTTTTTGCAAATAAATGGGCTCTGCTTTAATAGGGGCATACCCTTGCACCGATATACTATTATTGTTAATTGCTTTTTCAAATTTCAATAAGGACTCAAAATGCAATGTAAAGGCCAAAGCCCCTGCTTTTTTACTGGTAAGATGGATAGCAAATATTTTGTCAGGATTAGAAACCAAGTACTCTCTTTCAATTACATTTGAATTGGAAGTGGTTTTTACTTTTGCGATGGCTTGATCAATATCAAGTTCTCTGTAATAATCAGTTATATAAGGATCATCAGATAGTTCTAAAAATAAGGTGCCTAAGGGTGCATAAGATTCTGAATACTTTCCTTGCATTTTTTTGATTAACTGGTCGGCCTTTTTATAATTATTGTCCTGTAATGCTTTTCTTACATCAGGTAAATGTTTATAGGCATTGGGATTCATATTTGCATTGACTGGCTCGCCAGACCAAAGCGTTAAATCATTAAGCAAAATTTTATCAATGGAAATGCCTCCAAACACGGTAGCACCTTGTGTTCCATTACCTAATAACAATGCTTCTTCAAAATATTTTGCAGGATTGTCATACCATAACTTTAAAGGGGCCTGTATACTTGGCGTGGCAACAGCAGCAATATTATTTGTTTTCTTGGCCCCCTTTTTTTGAGCAAAAGTCATTAAGGGTACAAATACAAATAAGACTAAAATGGTTTTCTTAAACATAATACAATAATAAAAGGCCTATAAAAGGCCGAAATTACGCATTAAATACTTTATATATTCTTTATCTAAATAATTAGTGAAAAGACAGTTGGCGAAAACTAGTTTACAATAGGAATGCTAGTTTTTTGAAATAGGCTAATAACTAAATGACAAAGTGGTTTAAAAAATGTAAGGCTATTATTTACTTTGTAAGTTGTGACTTATCGATATAGTCCTTACTTGGAGCATAAACAAACATACAAGAAGCCCCCTGAATGGTTTCAATAATTTCATGAACCTTATAATAAGGAACAGCAGGACATCCTAAACTTCTTCCAATAAATCCTTGTTGTCTTACGAGTTCATCACTTACATAATCAGCGCCATGTAAAACAATGGCCCTATGTTTTGCCTGATCGTTGATCCCTTCTTCCATGCCTTCAAGCTCGAGCGTAGTTCCATGTTTACCATAAAATATATTACCCGTAACATAAAATCCTAAACTGCTTTGAAATGAAGCATTTCTATTTGAAAAATTATTGGCATAAAGCCAACCAGAATTTTTCCCGTGTGCCACCAAAGTTTTAATGATTACTTCCTCCGCAACCATGTCAACCACATATAAACGTTGCTCATTACTTGGCTTACTATAATCAATGATGGTTAAAAAACGAACATTACTGATTCTTCCTTGCTCTTTTAGCTTTTCAAACCCTTTTATCGCCAGCTTGAATGCTTCTGAATTAATATTAAGCTTTTCGGATAACAACAGGGCTTTATCATCCGCTCCAACCACTGGCAAAGAAGCCGGATTAAAGGGCACAACCTTTGTAATACTGTTTGAACGAACAGCTAAAAAGGTGAAAAAGGATAATATAAAAAGTTGTTTCAACATTGATTTCGGGGTGCAAAGGTACGCCAAGAAAACTTTTTGAAATGTTAAAACAGTAAAAAGTATGTAAAAGAAATTATAAAATTATATTTATCAATGATTTATATATTTATATAAATCTTTAATTATGATTTTTTTCATTTCCATAAAGACATTTCTAGCCTTTTCAACGGTAGCCCGATTTCTTATGAAAGCAGTCACATTTAAATTTCAAATAACAAACAATGTTCATGTGTGCCTGGGGAAAATAGACTATTAGAACATACAAAAGGATACAATTGATTTTGTAAATGTTATAGTTTAGCCAAATGAAATATTTTACAATTTAATGATTGTAACTTTAATAAGCATTTAGCTACTCCAGAGAATCTTCACTTTAGGATCTGTTCTTCGCTTCGGGATCTTTCCTTCTCTTCAGCATATAAATAAAGAAATCTTGTTTGACTGAAACGTCAAAAAAAATGATGGCATATTTGCCATTGAATAGGCGAAATTAATATTCCAAATTGCATAATGTCTCACGATAAAGATATGGTAGTAAAGCTAATTGGTGAAAGAGTTAGAAAATTAAGAATTGACAACCATCTTACGTTAGAGAATTTGGCTTTCAAAGCGGATATGGATTACACTCAATTAAGTCGCATTGAACTAGGTAAAATAAATACAAGTCTTTTTCAAATACATAAAATTGCATTTGCACTTAACATTTCTACTGCTTCTATTTTAAATGTATTAGACTAATCATGAATGCCAAACCCGTGCATATTTTCAGACTCAACAGCGAATGCGAAAATGCGCTAATTGATTTTCCTTTTCATGACAATAATATCACCTGGATACAAGAACACAGTCTATTGTTTGCTAGCATTGAAAAATTAAATGAAGCAGTAATTCAGCAATTTTTTGAAAAAAATAATTATATACAACAATTCAAAATGTTGTACTTAATAAATGAGGTAAAGCATTAATTACTTTTTGTTGTAAATATTCTTGTAAAACTTTAATTGACCATTGTTGTCAAAGTCCACTAAGCTATACCAGATAATTACTTTAGTAGGAACCACTACTTTTTGAGGTTTAGGCCCCTTGTACTTTCCTGGTTTCTTGAAATCAAAGTTGTCAATTTCTTTTCTATTATTCATTAATAGCCATTTACCCATATCAATGGGCTTTTCCATTCTTACACAACCATGGCTATAAAATCGACTCGCATTTTTAAATAAACTTTTTTGTGGGGAGTCGTGCAAATAAATAGCCGAAGGGCTATCAAATTCAACCTTTAATAAACCTAGTGAATTAGAAGCACCCGAGCCCTGACGCACTGTATAAGGAAAATTACCTGCAGTAATCGTATTTACGTCAATCGTGCTTACATCAACTACTTTATCCTGTGCATTTAAAATAGTATAATTATTTCTTGCAAAATATGCTTTGTCATTTTTAAACTTAGGAATCATTTCATTTCGAATAATACTTCCCGGAACATGCCAGTAAGGATTCAATACCACTTTTTTTACATCTGAAGACAATGTAGTAGTTCTTGTTCCAGGTCGGCCTAACACAACCCTCATTGACATTGCCAATTTATTGCTGTCATAGGCATTTAGTTGTGCAGACGGAATATTTACAATGATGATTCTATTATTTTGTCTTATGGCACTTAACCATCTATAATCGTTTGCCGCTTTATATAATAATTGAATTTTGGCTGTATTGGGTTTTTCTGCGTTTTGATATGAATTCAAAGTATCTAAAATAGTAGCTACCTCTTTTGAACTTTGTGTAAAATAATTAACAAGACCCGCTAAATTGTTATTATTCGCATATTCATTTACAAGACTAGATACATTATATACACCCGGGTTATAGTGTGCCCCTTCAAATTCTAATTTTGGTGCTTTATTACCATAAGCCAAATTTTTAAAGAATTGATTGGCTACCTTTACCAATAAAGAATCCGCATTTACACCGGCGTTTAAAGCTTTTGTATAAGCTTCTTGATAATCATTTGTATTTAAAGCGAGTGTTTTTGCATTTTGAATTAAGCTATCTAATGTTTTTATTCTATCAGGATAACCCACAAAAATGCTGGTTGGCAAACTATCGGTTTGTGAAAATGCATTATTACCTATAGCAAGTAACAATAGCATTAGTATGGTTTTAATCGGTCTCATATTGCGGAAGTAAAGATAAATATATTAATTTTAATTTGCATAATTAAATAAAATGAAAATAAAAGGAATCGGGGTGCTTTTGGCTTGTTTTTTATATACGCAGCTTAGCGCACAAGCACCTAAACAACAAGGATTTAAAGTAATTCCCCTAGGGGTTTTGGGGGGATTAGATGAATCCAACCTTTCATCCTACTTGGTAGGGGCCCAAGGTACAGATGCTTTTATTTGTCTTGACGCCGGTACTATTCATGCTGGATTAATGAAAGCCTCCCAACATAAGCTGTTTAAAGAAAATGACCCGGCGCTCATTCAGCAACAAAACATTAAGGCTTACTTTATATCACATGGTCATTTAGATCACTTAGCTGGTTTGGTGTTAAATGCCCCCAATGATATCTCCAAACCAGTTTATGCTTTGCCCTCCGTGATTGATGTTTTAAAAAATAACTATTTCACTTGGAAGGGTTGGGCCAATTTTGCCAATGAAGGAGATAAACCTGCTCTGGGAAAATACCAATACCAATATTTAAATACTGAACAAGAAATTGAAGTACCCCAAACGGGACTCAAGGTTACTAGCTATTCATTGAGTCATGTTAATCCATATGAAAGTACCGCATTCCTTGTGAATAATAATAAGGAATACTTATTGTATTTTGGTGACACTGGTGCAGATACGGTTGAACGCTCCAATAAATTATTGAATGTATGGACTAAAATAGCCCCCTTAATAAAAAGCAAACAACTTAAAGCCATATTTATTGAAGTTTCATTTGACAATAGCTTGCCTGATAAGTCCTTATTTGGACATTTAAATCCAAGGTTACTAATGCAGGAAATGGATAAGCTATATAGTATTGCTGGAAATAATCTTAAAGAAGTGGCTATTGCCGTTACGCATATAAAACCTTGCTCAAATTGTACACAAAATATTAAACAGCAAATTGAAGCAGGTAATCATTTAGGACTGAAAATAATTTATCCAACACAGGGCGACTTAATCAATTTGAATTAATTTTTTTCCATTAATTTAAAGGAGGTGCTTGATGCTTTTTTCTTAACCAATAATACACCGGTATTCCAGTTGCCATTAAGCTGATACCCCAAATAGCTTCAAGCGGTTGATTGATGATTGTACTTATAAACAAACTCACACAAAATAAACAAAAAATGGCTGGCACAAAGGGATAGCCAATTACTTTGTAGGCTCTTACCATTTGGGGATGTTTTACCCGCATAATGATTACTCCCAATGCAGTACTTCCATAAAAAAGGAATGAAGCAAATACAAGCATATCCGTTAACTGATCAAATGTCCCAGTAAAAACCAATATGATGGCCCAGAAAGCTTGTATAAATAAAGCAATATCTGGCGTATTGTATTTAGGATGAACAGATGCTGCTTTTGAAAAAAACATTTTATCTCTCGCCATTGCATATAAAATTCTAGCTGACATTAAAATGCTACTATTGGTTGAATTCATCGTGGTTACTAAAATCAAGCCTGCTATTAAGGTCATACCCAATGTTCCACTAATTTTTCCTGCAACTTCGACTGCTGCAATTTTATTGGGAGTGGCATTTAAATCGATAAAAAAATCAATGGGCAATATATAAACAAATAGCGTGTTTAATAATACATAAGCTACAATCACGATAATCGTGCCCACCCCTAAAGCCAAGGGTAATATTTTTTTAGGGTTTTTTACTTCTTCTCCGATATAGGCAATATTATTCCAGCCTTCGTATCCCCAAAATGCACCAAGGCTTGCAATAAATAATGCTTTTAATAAATTCCATCCTTGCGGTACAGGATGACTACTGACTAAACTGGTTGTAGTTAAATTTTGTGTGCTTCCTTTGCCTGAAAAAAATCCAACAATCAAAAAGCTAAGGATACAAAAAAGCATTAAATAAGTGAGTAGGCTACTTAATTTTTCAGCGAACTGCACGCCCCGATAATTTAACAAGGTGAGCAATAAAATTAACACAGAAGCCAATAGCTTGATAGATAAATTTTGGAACAAGGCAATGCCCATAAAACTTTCATCGCTGCCCAATGTGGGTAAGGGTATTAAGCTATTCAAAGATTGGGCAAAAATATATGCGAGTGCCGAAATAGCTGCCGTTTTTATCACAGCAAAACTTGACCACCCATATAAAAAAGAAAAAAAACGGCCATACACTTTTTGAAAATAAAAATACTCACCGCCTGAATTTGGAAACATACTTACCATTTCGGCAGTACATAATGCACCTGCTAAACTTATTAAACCTGCCACTAACCAACAAAGTATAATTAACCAGGAACTTCCCAACTCTTGCGCCATTGGCGCAATTTTTTTAAACACCCCTGACCCAATAATTACACTCACTACCAAAAAAGTAGCAGCACTTAATCCAATTTTAGGTTTGAGTGTTTCCATTAAGCAATAAACTATTTTAATTGAATTTAAATAATTGAAAAGCCAAAGCCAGCGCCTGTATTGATACGCATTTCACCTTTCACAATTTCAAAGCCCCCTTTAACCAAGTCCTCAGCCAAATCCAAACTTCCATCTAAGTCAATATATTTTGTATTGGGGCATGCATAAGCAACATGTAATGCCGCGGTAATACTAATGATACTTTCATCATTACAACCCCAGAATAAATCAATAAGGGCGTTTTGAGCAATATTGGCTATTCCTAAAGCACCCACTATACCCCCGCATTTCATGAGTTTAATATTATAAATACCAAATGGCTTTTCATTGGAAGCAAAATGTAAAGCGGCTTGTGAATTTTTTAATGACTCATCTGCCGCTAATAATTTTCGATCAGGCCAATCTAAAGTGAACAATTCACTTTCAGTGCCCACAGGCATAGGTTGTTCGATCAATTCTAAGTCCATGCCTTTTGTGGCTGCAATAAATTTTTGCAAATCAGTAAAGCTATATCCCTGATTGGCATCTACTCTTATTTTAAATTGATGGCCATATTGCTCTTTTAACTTTACAACCCGTTCAATATCCTCATTCACCTCTAAGCCAGTTTTAACTTTCAAAATTTGAAAGCCCATTGCTTGATAAGCTTTTGCTTCCTGTAATGTATCCTGTACATTTTTAATTCCAATGGTTACCGAAGTGGGTAAGCTATTCATTTTTTGACCATAAAATTCCGCCACTGAAATACCCATATATTTTCCAAAAGCATCATGTAATGCAATATCAATCGCCGCTTGAGTGCCGGGTAAATGGGGGAAATGTTGAAACGTTTCAAAAATAATTTGCTGAAAATGTCTAATATCTCTACCCACAAAATTTTGCACAAATGCTGTTTGTAAATTGGCAACAGTTTGTTCGGTGGTTTCTCCCACCACCTCTTCCGCAGGACTTCCTGAACCATACCCAATCATCCCATTGGCAAGTTCTATTTCAAAAAACGCCAATTGCACATCTGAGAATGTATTATAAGCAATGGTATAGGGCTTGGTCAAAGCCATTTTTTTTAAATAAGATCGAACTGCTACAATTTTCATGTTAATTTATTTTATCAATGCTTTTAATACTGGCATTAATGGATCAACTCCTTCCTGTATTGGTAATAAAACGGGAATATTTAATTTTTGGGCATATTCTTTTTGATAAGCAAAGGCTTCTTCGGTAGTACATTCTTCGGTATTGACTGCAACTGCAATGACTTTAGAACCCAATTTTTCGATAATTTCTATTTCAGTTTCTACCGGCGGGATAGCTCCCCAGTGTTCATCGTTGTCAAAGTATTTTCTCTTTGGAGCGAATAATAAAACAACATACTTAGCATTACCTGAAATTAATAATTCAATACCACAAGGACCACTAGGATTGCGTAAAGAAGATTGTCCTTCTAAAAATAGGATATCGGCATTGGTTTCCTTCCAACAACTAACAATGGCATGTTCTAATTCACCTGATACAAAATCATTTAAAGTAGAATCGAAAACAAATCCATATTTGCCTCCTTGTAACCAACCTGTTTGACCGGTATAAATCATTTGACTATTTATACCTTTTGCTTCACAGGCTTGCCTTAACATTCTAGCAGTGGTTCTTTTTCCCATGGCACAATCCATGCCTATGACTGCCACAATGGGTGCTGTTACTTTAAATATATCGCCAGTCCAAAAATGAAGTTCTTCTCTGGATTTAGGTTTTCTAACATCAATGAGTTGCACTCCTTTTGATTTTGCCAATTCAACTAGGGCAGGCTTATCATTTAAGTACTCATGTAACCCATTCACAATTGAAATACCCGCATCAATTGC
>JACCDK010193940.1_pt1 | contig 10593 bp, 14 predicted proteins | sample 7445871 | NCBI WGS metagenome assembly JACCDK01 (sample SAMN15323436, study PRJNA562643) | freshwater metagenome | isolation source: river surface water | place: USA:Blue River Watershed | collected 2017-08-15
ATGTACAATACCTAATATATCTTCTGAACAATATTGGTATTGGATAATTGGAATTTGGGAAGCTATTTATTGGGGTAATTTATGGTTTGCAGAAATTGGGGTTTATAATAAATCTAATTTGAAATATGATTCAGGATTTTCTAAAAGTGATGTAATAGCACTTAAAATCATTAATTATATTTTTGGAATATATGTATTACTTATTGCGATTTATTATTGTTATATGTGGTATATTAAATAGTAAAGATTTAAAAAATAAATATTAATAAAATAAAAAAAAATGAGTGCATTAAATGACTTTTATGAAAACAGTAAATTTGAATTTACTGAATTAGAATTAGATGATATGGAAAGAGAATTTATAGAAATTATTTCTAATAAATTCGAAAACTCATCTGAAGTGGAGTTTGATTGTGGAGAAGGAAGTACAGAAGATGTATTTTGGCTGACTGAAATGAAAATTAATGTTAGCGAATACGACATTGTAGTTAGAGGAGATGATAATGGAGTTCCTGTTTTGGATATTGTAGTTAATTCTAATATTATTTCTAGTTATTATCCTAAAAATATTTCTGAATTAAATAAATGCGTAAATGAAATTTCTTAATAATAAATAATATCAACTATGGGACAAATTCTAAGAACAGCTTCAGGCGTGAAAATTGGAGAAATAAAAGATGAAGGAATTAAACTAGTTATTTATAGTGCTTCAAATGTTAGATTAGGGTATTATGATAAATCTAGTAATATAACTTATACCGCATCTAATGTTAAAGTTGGAATTGGTAATTTATTAACAACATTATTATAAAATTGAAATTTATGGATACTATTAAAGAAGTTTTTATTAATCTAAAGAGTCAAATTTTAGAAGGATGTGAGGATATTAATGCGCTAGCCATAGAGTATGGAATAGAGGAAGGTTATACTTGTTATTTTATGGTATTAGATCCAGACCATCAAAATTTTGATGAAAGCGTTTCAAGATTAGAAATGAACTATAATATGATTTCTGCTGGTTATTGTGATACACAGTTGGGATTTATTAAAGATTTAGGTGAGGTTGGAAGATTAGGTTTTTTTCAAGATGCTATTGAAGTAGATAAAATTAAAGAAATTCTTCAAGATGTATTATTTGATATAATTAAAGTTAACTAAATTGCAAATAGAAAAAAATAGAAAATCCATAGTGGAGTAGCAAAATAAAATAAAATAAAATATAATGAATATGTACACAATTAAAGTAATTCAGGGACCAAAAACTTTATTTTTTGATGAAAAGAATGGAAGAGAAATGGAATCAATTATCTCAATTAATGGAGATACAGAAATTAACAGTATAAAAATATGGTTAAACGCTGAAGAATCATCAAATGGTTCAAACATTTCCTTTAGAAATGAAAGCAACAAAGAGATTAAGTTAAAAGATAGTTGGGATGTTAGTACTCATGATATAGAGATTGAACAAGATATTTTTGATATCCTTGAAAAATTAGCATACGCAACATTATATGATGAATTAGGAAAAGAGGGAGATGAATTTACTTCTGAAGAAGTTTTAGAATGGGATTATTAAAATAAAAAAATATGTCAAATTTTCCAAAAATAGATTATCAGTATTGGTTTAATAATTACTCATGGGAAGGTTTTTCTTCAATGAGAGGTATGATATCAACAATGATTAATAAGCAATATATTGATTCAGATGTTACAGAACAAAATATAACAGATAAAATTGAAATTAAGATTATTCAATATTACAACAATCCAAATGATGATTTGCTATTTGAAATTTTTAAACTTATTCAAACTTGGGGTGGTAAAAGTGCTGGTCGACATACATTAAATATTGTTGAAAATTGGAATGAATGCAAAATTTTTAAATACCGAACATTTGTAGATACAATAAAGAATAATCAAATAGTTGAGTCATTCAACTACTTAATTAATAAAGAAAAAATTAAAGGTCTTTCCTATTCATTTGTTCCAAAACATATTTGTTTTTGGTCGGGTAAAGGAGTCAGAACAAATGGTTATCCAATATTAGACGATGTAATTGCTATTTTAGTCTATAATACTAAACCAGCAAAAAACGTTTCGTACGAGGACTTTATTAATGATATTTCAAATTTTGCCAAAAAGATTAACAAAGATTTATCTGAAGATGAGCAATTAACTATTGCTCAAATTGAAATGGCGCTCTTTGCATTTTCAGGGTATTATTGGAAAACTAGAAAAACAGGTACAAATGAGTTTAAAATAAATGATCTTCAGAATCATAAAGATTTTGAAGAAGCAATAAGAATTTCTAAAAGATAAATAATTAATAATTGAAGTAATGCGAAAATCTAATAATGATTAATAATAAATAAATAAAAAATGTACACTATAAAAGTAATTCAAGCACCCGAAGTCATCTATGATGACTATGATGAAAATTTTTGTAAAGAGTTGGAATCAATAGTTTCAATTAACGACAATAATTTTACTGTTAATATTGAAGGTACTGATTCTGGTTTTTTCATATCATATAAAAATAAAGATAATAAAAATTTAAAAGATAAAGACAGTATAGATTTTAATGAAATAACTGATATAGAAATAGACTTTGAAGATGATGTTATTAGTGTTTTAGAAAAAATAGCATATGCTACCTTTTATGAACAGTTAGGAAATAAAGGGGATGAATATACTTCAGAAGAAATATTATCTTGGAGTTTTTAATAATAACAATCTATAATTTTATAAATAAAAAAAAGTGATTTAATTTAATATTATAGTAGCACTTTTTTAAGTTTTAAGGAATTGAATATGTAATTATATTCAAATTAATGATGTTTTTGAATTTATTGACTTATCAGATGCATATTTAGAAAACCAGGAAGAGGAAGAAGATTATTATTAATTTTTAAATGATATTATTTGTAATATAGATTATTCTGAAGATTCTGAACACTTTAATTCTATATCCAATCCAAATGGTTCTGGAAATAATGAGGATGTTCTAATTGTTACTTATGAAGGAAAAGTAATTTTTGAAAATTAAAAATGCATAAAAAAAAAACACTTCTGAACTACAAAATAAAGTAGTTGGATGGGCTGGTCTGATATTTGTTTTTTTTAATTTATTATTTTTTCGTGAATTAAAAAAAAGAAATATTTTTATGAGGATTTATTTAATTGCTGTAATTGTTTATATCTGCCTATATGGAGTAAAATGTATAACTTAACAAAAATTTAATTAATTAAAATATGGGACAACGATTTTATTTAGATGAAAATAATTTAGAGGGTCAATTAAAAAGACTAAATACTAATCTTTACGAAATGATGGAATTCGCTTACATTCATGAGGATATAGTTAATATTATTGAACAGCTAATAGGAGAATGGGCGAAGGATAATTTAAAAGATGAATATCAAAAACTTATTGGATATTGGGATGAAATGAGTGAAGATGAAAAATCTATGTATGAAGGTGCTGAGGATTTCATTCAAATGGATTGCACAAGATGGTGGTTAGATTCATTTTCAGATGTTGAACTTGAATTAAAGAAAAAATTTATCGAAAGATTTAGATTGACTGTTGCAATTTGCATATTTAGTTCATCATATGATATTGATATTAATAGAGAGAAAATAGAAAGAGAATGGAATTAATAAATTCAGTATCCATTTATGAATAATAAAGTAATCGTAAAATTAGTATCACTTCCAATAAGTAAAGGAATAAGTGAAACTTATCCTTATCAAGAAGTATTAAGTTGCAAATTTAAAATATCAGGAAAGGTTCTTGAATGTAATGTTCAAAATGCTACAAACGAAAGTCCATACTCTATGGAAAATTATTATGATGGTGAAAATGTGTTTTTTGTTAAAAGTGATATCAATATTGATGAAGTATCAAGTCATTTAAGTAAGGCTCTTCTTAAGGGGGTTTTTGATGATTTTAGTGTTGGAGATACTTACATTATCGAGTTTGATGAAGAGGGTTGGATTATTTGATCTAACTCAAATAAAAACCTGCTACATAATTTAATAACTTATTAATACTAATTCATTATTTATTTTATCAAAACAATTACAATAGTTTACACCATTGTATTCAAAAAGATTTATCACTTTTAAAGTATTTGTTTCAAAACCAATTTTCACCTCATTTAGAGGTAATTTATAGCTATTCGGTGCAGCTGCAATGATATTGGTTTCCTTGCTCGAATTTTCGCATCTATACCCATAATTTTTTTTGTATTCAAGCTCTAAATAAAGTACCTCTTTAATTTGTTTTAAATCACGCTCAAGAGTTCGGTAGGAGATTATAATGTTATAGCTTCTTAAATGAGCCATAATCTCCTTTTTATTTTTATAATCAGAACTAATAAAATCTATTATTAGTTGAAGTCGGTGCATACCTTCGAAAAACGCCATCTTTTTTTATTTCAAAGATAATAAATTATAGACATATTTTGTCTATGCCATAAATAATTTTGGCCAAAAATCAATTATAAATTTAGTACAGATGAAGAAAAAGAAGATTCTTATTTTTTTAGATTTAGACCATACTCTTATTTATGGTTCTTATGCCGAAACCGAAACTGCTCAATTATTGTTTAGTCATAATAAATACCTCAAAGTATACAAGCGAAATCGTGCAGAAGAATTAATAGAGTTGTGCAAGCTTAAAGGTGATATTATAATTTACACTACTGCTTTAAGAAGTTATGCTAAAACAATCTCTATTAAATTAAATATAAATCCAATTGAATTGTGGAGCCGAAAAAATTGCAAAATGATTAATGGTAGACATAAAAAAATAGTGACTACCCAATGGTTGACACTTTATGATTTAATAATAATAATTGATGACAGTCCAAATGTGTGGCTAAATCAGGATGAAAAAATACTATTTCTAGTTCCAGAAGAGTTTAGGGGAGATGCAAAGGATTATGGATTAGAAAAAATTATTCAATCAATCAAATTATTAACATAGACATTAAATGGCAATGTATAATTATATATTTGTTTTCAATTAAAAATTAATTCTCATGAAAGTACTGTCAAAATCGCGTTTTAAATTGGGATTGGAATGTCCTAATAAGTTGTTTTTTACTAATAAAAATGAATATGCAAATAAGAAACAGGAAAATGATTTTTTGAAAGCCCTTGCTTCGGGAGGTTTTCAAGTAGAAGAATTAGCAAGGTTGCATTATCCTGAAGGTATTTTAATCAAAGATGTCAAGAATCATCAAGAATATGACTATGTTGAATTATCAAATAGAACAAGCAAGTTATTAGAGCAGGAAAATGTTGTGATATTTGAAGCTGCTTTTTTGTTTGAAAATTTATTTGTTCGAACAGATATTTTGGTAAAAAAAGGAAATCAAATAAGACTAATTGAAGTAAAAGCAAAGTCTATTGATTCAAATGAAAATAATTTATTTTGTAATAAAAGTGGGAACATAGATTCAAAGTGGAAACCTTATTTTTTTGATGTTGCTTTTCAGAAATATGTAATTCAAAAAGCTAATCCTAAATTTATTGTAACCCCATATTTAATGCTTGCGGATAAATCCAAACATGCTTCAATTGAAGGTCTAAATCAACATTTTAGAATAGTAAAAAATGCTGATGATAGAACCGGAATTAAAATTGTAAATCAAGAAGATTTAATTAATATTAAGAACAATTCTGTTCTTTCAGAAATTAAAATTGTAGATGAAATTAAATTGATTGAAGACGATAAAGAGCGATTATTAAAAGAATATTCTTTTTATGATTCTATTTCAGAATTATCCAAAAAATATGTTTCAAACGAATATTTTAATTATCCGTTACCTTATAATGCATGTAAAAAATGTGAGTTTAAAACAAATAAAGATAAAATAGAAGATAACGATAAAAAATCAGGTTTTGAATATTGTTGGAGTAAACAAATGAAATGGACCAATGAAGAATTAGAGTCTCCTAATGCATTTGAAATTTGGAATTTACACCATACAAAATTATCATCTTTTCAGGACCAAGGTAAAATTCTCCTTAAAGATATTAGTGACGAAGAGTTTGCACCCAAAAATCCTTCCAAGAAATCTTATCCTGGGATGAGTCAATATGAACGACAAATGGTGCAAAAGGAAAAATCGTTATTAAAAAACACTGAAATAACATTTTTAAAGGATGAATTAATTGAGGAGATAGCTAATTGGAAATTTCCATTGAATTTTATTGATTTTGAGACATCAATGGTAGCTTTACCATTTTATAAAGGTCAGAAGCCATATGAACAAGTTGCTTTTCAATTTTCACATCATATCTATCATAAAAGCGGTAAAATTGAACATGCAAATGAATATATTAATCTAAAGCCAGGTGACTTTCCAAATTTTGAATTTGTAAATGAACTAAAAAATGCATTAGAAAAAAATTCAGGAAGTATTTTTATGTTTTCTAATCATGAAAATACTGTTTTGAATCAAATACATGAGCAACTTTGTTATTCTAATTTTGAGTCAGATAAATTTAATAAAGCTGAATTAATTAATTTTATAGAATCTATAACTATTCTAAGAGATGAAGTAAATAAAAATAAAATTATCAGAAAAGGAGAGAGGGTAATGATTGATTTATGCCAAACAGTTAAAGATTATTATTATAATCCTTACACTAATGGATCAAACTCAATTAAAGATGTACTACCATCTATTTTTAAAACTAGTAAATTTATTATTGAAAAATATAGTAAGCCACTAGGTGAAATTAATATTACTTCAAAGCATTTTGATAAGACTAAAGTATGGATTGAAGTTGATGATAATCAAAAAGTTATAGACCCTTATAAGTCTTTACCAAAACCACATGAAGATTTTGACAATACCTATCAGTTAATTGGTGAAATTGAAGAGATAAATAATGGAGGTGCCGCATTAACGGCATATGGTAAAACGCAATACACTGATATGGATGAAAAAGAAAGAAATGATATTAAGGAAGCATTATTGAGATATTGTGAGTTAGATACTCTTGCTATGGTTATTATTTATGAACATTTAAAAGAGTTGTGTAATAAATAATTTATTGTGTCTATTAAAATATTTTTGTCATGAATAAGTTTCAATATATTTATTTTAAATATAAAATAGCAACCAAAATTTATATAATATTTATTTTCTATAATTATTGAACTTTTTCTATATTTATAACTCGTTAATTTTTATAAAACACAAAACAAAAATAAAATGATTCAAAAAATTAAAAAAAAATACGAAGATGATACTCATTCCGACGTTTATTATATAATAGACACCAATAAAGAATTTGAATTAACGTACAATGATATGTTTAATTTAAATCGTGAGAAATTAATGATTTCTATTAAAAAAAAATATCAAAACCATAAATATTATTTAAATGTTGGTCAAATAAATGCTAAAATAAAAAGTAGATTTTTTAAGAAAAATAATTGGGAAAATTTAAAAAAAAATTATTCATTTGAATTGACTGTAAATAATAATTTTAATTTAATAGAATTTAATAAAAATGATTTTAATTTTAATAATGTTGAAGAAGTTGAAGATATAAACATTTATGATATCAAAAGAAAAAACAGCAGAGTATGGTTTGGAATTGGAAACGAATTTGAAGGTTTTGTTTTTACATATGGTGATTATTTTTGTTTAAATAGAAATGGTAAAGTAGAAAATGGAGTAATAGAACAATTTGGAAGACCCGAAAATACTTGGAAGGATATTCAATTTTCTGATAACAAACTTCAATTAATTTTCAACGACTGTATTAATTTGGCTCTTGATCAATATTTTGAATGGGAAAAAAAATTAATCAGTAAAATTAACATTTCAGAAAAGAATTTATCCAATTCTAAAACTGATATTTTTTTAAAATTTGACAAGGATAATAATGGTGTTGTAGACTTCATTGAAGATGAAAATGATTTTAATAGATTATTTATTAAAAATCAAAAAAACATTACTGAAAAAGGGAAAGAATTTAATCAAAATTACATTCATAACTTTGTAAAAGTTGAAAACTTTTTAAAAGAGAAAAGAAAAAACATCCAACAAATATTTGAACAAATTAGATTTGTTGAAAAAGAATCAGAATTAAGTGAGTATGTTGAAATTCTAGAAAATGAAATTCATTTATACAATTTACTTTTGTTGAATTCAATTAGTCTTCTTGTATCTTTAATTGAAGATAATCAAATTACATATTACAACATATATGAAAAATTTGATAAATTAAATATATTTAATTCTAATTGGGAAAATGAAATTTCAAATAAATTAAATGATATAAATATAAATTTATATTTTATAATGAATGAAATTAGAATTATGGGAAATAAAATAGTAAAATCAATTGATGACTTAACTTTTATTACAAAAGAATCTATGAACCAAATTGATAAAAGACTAGGTGAAATAGATTCAACAATTAAGACAAACAACTTTCTAACACTAATAAATACTTACCAATCTTATAAAATTAATAAGAATACAAAAAACTTAAAAAATTAAATCAAATTAAGGTTCAATTAGAAGCCTCAAATGAAGTGGATAAGGAAACGCTTATCACTTTCATAAAAACATTAACTACTCCGCAAAATGACAAAGATTACATAGGAGAAAAATGGAATTCATCTAGAGGCATGGTTGATTTGTGTGTAGTGATAAAGGCTTATTATTATAATCCACATACAAAAGGAAGTAATTCCATAAAACAAATATTACCTGCTATTTTTAAAACTTCAAACTTAATTCGACAACAATATAGCAAACCTATTGGTGAAATTTATCTATCTTCAAAGAATTTTGGTCCCCAACATGTATGGTTGACAATTAATGAACAAGGGGAAGTTATTGACCCATATAAAATTTTAGGAAAGCCATTTGAAGAATGGAATGAAGATTTTGAAAGAATGACGGATATTGATGAAATAAATAATGGAGGGGCAGCACTTACTGCTTATGGTTTGACGCAATACACAAACATGAGTGATGAAGAGCGAAATAAATTAAAAGCTTCTTTGTTGAAATACTGTGAATTAGATACTATAGCTATGGTTATGATTTATGAACATATAAGAGAAATTTGTTATTAGTATTTTTTTTATTAGTTTTATAAAATAATACAATATAAAGCTATCAAAGTAATTTAAATAAAAAATGCATCCAGAAATTGAAAAACTAATAGATCTTGCCCTTGCAGATGGGCAAATAACAGAAAAAGAAAGAAAAGTAATTCTTAAAAAAGCTAATGAATTTGGTATTGATAGTGACGAAGTGGATATGATTCTTGACGCTAAGTTACATCAGATACAAACAAAAAATAAAGTTTCAAATAAAATTGAAGAAATTAAAAAGTGCCCATCTTGTGGAAACACAATAAGTGGTTTATCAAAAACTTGTTTGTGTGGGTACATTATTAATTCGGGTTCAATAAATGAATCAAAATCTTTAGAAAAATCAATTGAAATTTTAGAAAGTTTAATTGTACAAGTTAGAGGATTAAGTGGTTCATCATCTAAATCTACAATTCAGATTTTAATTGCAAGTGTTGAAAAAGAAATAAGATATATTAACACAAGATATTCAGATAATAAAGAAGTAAAAAAATTGATAATTGAATTAGAAAATTTATCTTCTAAATATATTCAAAAAGCACTAGTAACAAAGAAAAAAAGAGGAATAATTATTGCTGTAATTGTTTTTGTTTCTATATTAATTTACGGTTTATTAGTAATAAAAAGCAATAATATTATTTCAGAAAATGATGCTGTAGAATCAAATTTTATAAAAAAAATTGATTCAATTAGCAATCCGAAATTAAAACAAAAAATTTTAGATAATAAGAACATATATTTAACTAATTGGTCGGATTTTAAGAAATTTTTCTTTGAATATTATCCAGATTATAACGATGGCTATGTTATGTTTTTAAGTAAAAAATATAATTTTTCTGAAGAAGTTACCTATAAAATAGCAGATAATCAATTTAATAACATTGAAAAACAATTTAAAGAACCAATTGATTTTGTATTGTTTGATGATAAAAAAAATTTTAGAAGTCTTAAATCTACTGCAAAAGTTGATTCACTTTTCATATTAAAAATGATTTCAAACGAAAGATGGGTTTTAAAGAAAAAAATTGATGACAAAATTAATTCAATTCAAAATGTTGAATTTAAGTCCTATTTGACATCCATGAATGATGTAGATACTATTAAACAAAATGGATTGATTGAATGGAATAAAAATATAAAAAATTTTATTTTATTAAAACAAAATCCTGGCAGTCCTAATGAAATTGGTTTTATTGAAGATATGATGGCTACTTATCGTACAAATGAAAATATTGCTAAAAATTATTGTAATTGTAGGTTAGATTTTTTTCAAAAAAAATTCAAACAACCAATTGATTATTTTATTTACAGGGATTATAGCTATTACAATAATATTATTGATGATGACGACAAGGAAAATTCTATTTTTTGCAAAAATAAATTTAACTTAAAATAAAAATCCTAGAAAAAATGCATCTAGAAATTGAGAATTTAATAAATATGGCACTAGCCGATGG
>JACCDK010830374.1_pt1 | contig 10590 bp, 5 predicted proteins | sample 7445871 | NCBI WGS metagenome assembly JACCDK01 (sample SAMN15323436, study PRJNA562643) | freshwater metagenome | isolation source: river surface water | place: USA:Blue River Watershed | collected 2017-08-15
CATGGCGTCTTCGCCGAGGACCCACGGGTCTTCACCTATTCGATCCACGTCGGCAAGAACTACCCGTCCATCAAGACTCCGGGCACGATGGACGTAGAACTCCCACGCTACGTCTCCGGCGACGCCTACCTCGAAGCGCTCGCGGGCAGCCTCAAGAAGCCCATCCATGATTTCGCGCCGGACATCATCTTCTGGATCGCCGGGGCCGACCCTCATGAGGACGACCGCTTCGGACAGATGAAGCTGAACGACGGACATTTCGCCGACCGCGACGAGTACGTGCTCAGCCTAGTCACCCAGGCCGGCATTCCCACCGTCGTCCTCTACGGCGGCGGCTACAACCGGGATCGCGAACACACCGCCCGCCTCCACGCCACCACTGTCCTTCGAGCCGCAGCTTACGCTTAAAAGGGTCAGGCCACCAGGTGGTGCACGACCCCGCCTACAGCTCCATGACTTAAGGGGCCAGGCCCCTCGTAAGGCCAAAGACTCCAGCTTTCGATAAATTTGGGTAGGTTTTAAGCCCTTGAAGAGTAAATTTATACCTATTAAAACTGTTAAAAACAAAGACATGAAAGCCTTCGGGTGCATAGCCATTCTAGCCTTCAGCATCTTCTTCTACTGGGCGTTGTTGACCTGGCTTCCCTATCCTTGGGGCATAATCGTGATAATTTTTCTATTAGGCATTGGCTCTCTCGCTCGCAGATGAATCAACTCAGGGGAATAGCTTGGATTTAATGTCGTTAAAACAGACGCCAAACAATTCATGATTAGCACCACTTTCTTCAGTCCTAACTGCGAGGATGAAGCATTGACTAGGGTCGACTCGATCATGGCCCATGGTAAATCGAGATTGATGATGGCCGTATGCTACGTGACGGCCTACGGGGTCACCGAACTACTCAGCAGGCACATAGAATACCTGATGAAAGACGGTAGCTTCATCATCGTTGGAGACTCGCCGCCTACGGACGCACGCGCCCTCAATATACTCGCGGAAAAATCCCCCGATGGATTCGCCCATGTGAGGTACTACAAGGCGAGGGCAACAGGCTTCGAATGCGACAGTCCTCGCATGTCCGGCCTAATGCACGACAAACTCATCTACGCTGACGACGGAATCACTGCTAAAGTCTGGAATGGTAGTCATAATTTCACGAAAGCCGCCCTTAACGCCATCAACATCGAAGCGGCCACGATCACGGAAGGGTTGATCAATGAGCCGTTCTTCCAAGACGTCCGTAAGCACCTGATGACCTTACGCGACATAAGCATGGAAGGACCTATCCCAGAGCCGGAACTCGAAGAAGGCACGCCGCTTATCTATCTGGAAGCAAGCGCGACCGAGAAAGACCTTGAGCAGCTAAGGACCGGAACAATCAACGTCGCGGCCCACTTCCAGCACGAGAATTACGACGAGCTGTGCACGCCTCCGAAAGTCGTCGACCCTCAAGTCCGGCTGTTGATTTACCGCTCATCTCAACTCACTAACAAGGGCCCAGTTGCCAGACCCATCGCGGCCTTCAAATGCAGCATCTTCCAGCAAGGCTACACCAATAATCACGAATACCATAATGGAGATAACATCGAAGTTCCCGATGTGAAATTTGACATCGAGGAAACAGACGGTCCAATGAGTCCGCTCAAGTTGGTAAAGCCAAGAAGAAGGCGAAGCTCTTGGACTGTTTGCGGCCTTACGATACTCTCCGAAACAAGCATCGATGAGGAGGTGCACCTACCTCGCGCCGTGAAGCCACCACCTCGAATAACGGTTAATACAATCGACAGAAGGATCAGGCGTCTAACCGATTCAACCGAGCCGGAAGAAGTTGCTAAGCTTAAGATTCAAAAAGAACCCACGAACGACTTAAACGTGCAAGCCTACCCGGCCACACAGGCCTCCCTTGGACCAGTGCTGGAAGATATATTCCCAAAATCGCGTTATCGGATCAAATTCCGCAACATCTGGGGCCGATATCCCTTCATGCATGCAGGACAGTTCTACAAGCGTCGCCCGAAGCACCGCAGCAACTCAACCGACAGCGACATAACAGAACTACCTTGAGAACACTTCCTTGCGATGCCAGGCGAGGTGGACGGGGTCGGGGCGTAGAGTGGCTTGGGGGCGAAGGAGAGCGGGCGGCCGTGAAGGTCAGCTAGTTTGAAGTGAGGAGAATCAAGGGGTCAGGCCGCACCCACATCAGGGCGTACCTGAATTAGCCCCTCCCCTCTCCGCTACAAGGTGCGCTCGCTAAAAGGTGCGGCCTTACCCCGTGTTCAGCCACTTAGTTATACTGCCTTTCCCGTCACGACTCGCGGTAAGAGAATCAGGTATCGATGTAATCCGATGAGGGGTCGCTCCGGGTCAACGGATCAGCAGCCGGACTCACGCAAGGGATCGGGCGATTGGCGGAGCTGTCAGCCTCAAAGGAAAGACCATATGCTACGGCAAAGCGGCGCATCACAAAAGGGTCACTCAAGACCTGCGAAGGCTTGGTGAAACCCAAGGATACATGATCCAGCCCCTTGAAGTCTGAAGGAGGCATTAGCTGGAGAGTGTTAGGCTTAACATCCCAACCCATAGTGCGATAGAAATGCCTACATGCCTCCTCGTAGGGGTTCTTAACATACCCATTCCCCAGAAATATGTATTGGAAATCCTTGAAGTCGCTACCCTTTACAGCCGGCCAAAGCCTGGGATTACGCTCCATCTTCCCGTCAGGCCCCATAAGGTAAAGCGAACCCCAGTAGTGCAGGGAGCGCCAGATAACCGTGCCTAGATTCGTGGCGGTATCGTTATAAACCTGCTTGGATACAATTTCCCATTCTGACTCGAATGCATTCAAATCAAATGACGCTGGCAGCCCAGCCCTACGGCCTTCCTTGAGGTTAATGACCTGCTTGAAACTTAGCTCCGGGAAACGAGCCTTAAGCTTGACGTCAAAAACGGATGACCCCTGGAAGATAACCTCGTTCTCATATATCACGAAAGGTCTGCTGCTATTCCGCTGGACATGCACCAAGCTGACATCGACGGTACCTCCACCGACATCGACGATGAAGAAGAAACCTGAAGGAACAGACCTATTCATCAGGACTGTCTGGGAAATCGCGTAGGTTTCGGATACGCAGCGACATGATCTGTCAGCCATCGGAGGTTCGTCCAAACGAGACTGGATGTCTTCGACGCTCGGCAATGGCGCAAAGTCCAGCGGAGAACCTGGCACATGTCCCGAAGCAAGAAAATCGCGGTAGCGAGATAAGGCTACAGAGTAAGCGACCGATAACACCGAACCGAAGACGTCGCGGGGAGTCGAACCCAATGCCTGCTGATCAGAATGCCTATCCGGCATGCACATCTGAACCAATAGGCTCAGGTCGCCAAATGGAATGCGTCTGTCAGATGCCCAACGGTTGACCTTGTCCAACACATGAAACAGTACGTGGCTTAGATAGAGCGAGGCATTTAATTTTGCGTCAGAAAGCAAATCGTGATCTTGCGGAGATTCGATTGCTGCACGCAGCAGGCGGACTTTAAGATATCTACGCGTTCCCTGGTCGCGAAAAATGTCACGCTGGATGCTACCCTGAAATGGAGACTTGATGACCTTGTCAGCGTTGCCGTCGGCCTGAACATTGACGAAACTATCGACGAAATAAGTGTCCTTGCCGTTCAGGTGGAATGAAACGGGCCTAGACTCTCCATTTACATCATCACGAAAGACACACTTCGTGTAGGTCGTTCCAAAGTCTAGGCCTATGATGATGAAACGCTTCATGAGGTCTAAGCGTCAACCAAACAGCACAAGTCCGACGGCCGCCTCAGATCTAGACGTGTCGCGCACCTCGTTTTCCGCTAATTTCTTAGCCTCCTCGATCTTGGGTAGATACTTATCCAGGATCTTGGAGCGTTTGGTTTTCTGACCTGCGATCCGGCCCTTGATTCGATTGATGGCTTTCTGGCGAGCGATAGCTGGCAGCGAATAGTCCTCTTCGATAGCAGAAATCCGTTCCTCGGCCCTCTTGGTTGCTTCGGCTGGGCCGTTCAATTTCTGCTCCAGATGTTCCTCGATCTTCTTCAGCTGAATCTGGCAGAAAGTCCTGTCTTCACTGACGAACCGACGTTCCTCAGCGGCGAAAGCAGAGGCAGCCTCATCGACAAGCCGCATGATGCACTCCGCCTGGTTGGCTGGCTGTTCGATATCGTTAAGGTTTTCTCCGTTCTTGGATATCTCCAGGAACGCCTGCTCTGCAGAGTCCCCGGAGATGACATTGGACGTATCACGTGAATCAATGAGGAAATAGCGCATCACTTCACGATTACGACGCCCACGGAAATTCCACTTTTCTGCCAAACAGTAATAGAAACCTTCGGTCAGTGAGCCGGAGGCGACCTTGACCTTAAAGGTGGGATGCAGCCTTACGTTGTTGAGGCTGGCAGTAATCCAACGCACCATCGGAGAGGTACCGGTAAGAAGCACGACCGGAACTCCGGCATGCCTATCACCGACCTTCATCACCTCCTTGTCGAATGTCACCAACATGCGCTGATCGGTATGCCTGGGCGCAGCCTCGGGATGATTCTTTCTGCAGAACTCGGCGAAATTTCGGTAAGAAACATCCGAAAGACTCAATGAGTAAAGCCCTTCCCTGCCGGCCTCCAATGCGAACTGGGAACCAGCGCCTTCGTTGTCAAAAAAGTCTTTGATGTAAGTCAACAGCTCGTCCTGGGTCACATATCTGCTCAGCCTCCTGCCACGGTCGATCTGGGAACGAATGAAGTCGGTCAACCCTTCGAAGATTTCAGCCTTCTCCTCTAGCTGAAGCAGGTCCTTGGCCTTCTTGATCCGCTGTACCATCTGCTGCTCAAGCCACATCTCTCTTTCAGCGTCCGTCCGCTTATCATCGAACATGACCTCGATGAGTTTCGATGATTCAATTTCTTTCCCAAGAATGTCCTCCATCTCACCGATGGTGAGCTGGGCTTCGGCTATCTTTCCGTAGAGTTTCTCATAAACGCATGCGTCGATGGTTCCGGGCACCTTGAAGTGAATGATGGATAACCGCTCCGCTTTTTGGCCTACGCGGTCAATTCGACCTATGCGCTGCTCGACGCGCATAGGGTTCCAAGGGAGGTCATAGTTGATGACGCATCGGCAGAACTGAAGATTGATACCTTCACTACCCACCTCAGACGATAAAAGCACCCGCGGCCCCTCAACGGACCTGAAGTGATCGATAAGCTCCTGTCTTTCCGCGATGTCATCAATACCACCATGCAACACGCAGCAATGGACGCCCAACGCGGTTAGTCTTCGTTCCAGGTAGGCCAAGGTACCCCTGAAGTATGAGAAAACGACAACCTTCTGCTCCGTCTTCAGCATCCCATCCGGAGATAGTATCTTTGCTAGCTCTGCGAATTTTGTGTCATTTGACTCAAAATCAAATGAGGAAAACTCCGCGACTATCTTCTGGATTTGTGCCTCAAGGTCCCCCTGAGAATCTTGGACAGTATCATCTTCTTCATCATCGCCAGATTCAGACTGTAAAGCAGACCGTACCTCGTCGATATCTGCCAGCATACCCCGCTCTCTGTAGGTGTCGACCATGACCGGCATGCTGCTGGCCATACGAAGCTGAGGGCTGATCGAACCGAAGGCTAAGAATCGGCCATTCTCGACCTTGCCCGACTTTCCGGTGAGGCGTTTCCTGATGAGGCTAGTGACGGCCAGATAAAAGCGTCGCTCCTGCTCATTCATCGCAACCGTCAGCACGGTGACATCACGGACCGCAGGCATCTCCTTAACCTGACGACGGCGCGTCCTGGATATGATTTTGGAGAGGAGATTAAGCTGATCCGCCATCCGCTGCGCCTGGAAAAGCGATTCAGCGGCCTTTTCCTTATTCCCCTGAGCATCACTAGTCTTGATGGTGTCAAGCGACTCCCTGATCATGGCCAACAACGGGACGTCCTTCGCCAACCCGGAATTACCAACATCTGCGAAGCTAGACTCGACCTTGGCCCAATCAAGCGGCACGGCGGACAGCGCATTGGAAAGTTTGACGCTAGGTTGATTGTCACGGACAAGGTTATTGAACGCTCCGACGCTTTCGAACATGTCCGGGTCAAGGATGCTCAGCAGCGTATAAAGGTCTTCGCCAGTATTATTGATGGGTGTAGCCGACACGCACACCAGTCCCTCGACTGCCTTGGAATAAGCGAAGGCTGTACGACTATAATTCGATCTTTGATTCCTGAGGGTGTGAGCCTCATCAAAGATAGCCAGGTCGGCGAAAGGAAAAGACTCGGCCCAGTTCTCCATGGCGGCATAACATACGCCGGAATGACGCTGAGGCTCCTCCCCCTTTTCGATTCGCTCCAGGTCGTTGTTCGTAACACGCAGATTCGAGTAAGTGGCAATAAGGGCAAAGTGCGCAGAGCCACGACTCGTCTTAGTCTCCTCTATCCACGATCCCATCGCTTCGGCATCCACGATCTCTGCCTTGATGGAGAACTTGGTAAGGAGCTCTGATTTCCAATTATTCGCCAAGGTCTTAGGACAAAGCACGAGAAGTCTCCTCGCATTCTTTCGCATCCTAAGCTCCTGCCAGATCAAGCCGGCTTCGATGGTCTTACCCAGACCCACCTCATCAGCAAGGAGCAGGCGGTCGTTTATCGATTCGATGAATTTCAGTACCGGTTTGTACTGATAAGGCATGAATTCGATGTCGGCAGAATCCATGGCATAGATCATCTCGGAAAGCGTGAATTTTAGTTTCTCGCAGGTCATCAGCCTACGCAGATCCTTGGCTTGTCCAAATATCCCCTGACTCAACAAATCTGACGGCGAAGACCTTGCCGGGTCAGCAGCATGACGAAGATAACTTGCATAGACGTTTTCATGAGCATCAGGGAAAGCCACCTCCACTCGTAGACCCATGTGCCCTTGCGAAAACTTCCCAGTCACGATGCCGATACGTGCCGGATCGTTAACCCTGAAGACCCTGTCCCCCTCCTTGAATGTAGCCTCATCGCTCATGCAATGAGATAGAAACTAAGTACCGTCACCACACTGTAAAGAAACAAGACATACTATAGCTATACATACGCCAGGCCAAGGAGTCAGGCCGTGACGCAATCTCAATATCGCTGAAAGCGTCAGACCACTAGATACTAGCCTGACCCTTCTGGTGATGGCGGCGGTGCCAGGCGAGGTGGGCGGGGTCGGGACGGAGTTTTGCCTGGGGTGCGAAGGAGAGCGCGCGGCCGTGGAGGTCGGCGAGTTTGAAGTGGGATCCGCCAGGGAGGATGGACTCGGCGATGTCTGACTTGGACACGCGGATGCGGAGGTTGTCATCGACGGTCCAGAGACCGGCGTCGAAGAGATCATGGGCCGTCGGGGTCAGGGCGAGGCCGTTATCGGGGGTATCCGGGCCTCGCTTGGAGTGAGCATGGATGTGCGCGGCCTCCAGCGGCACGTAGGTCGACTTGGACGCAATGAGGCGGTAGCCAGTCAGGGCGCACGTGAAATGATAGCCCGAGATGACCGAGACCTTGAATCGGGCATCACGGCCCCGGCTAAGCTGGGCCTTGTAGGCGGCCTGGTCCTGGCGGACCTCGGACAGCCCTGCCGAAGACGGTATTGGCATGCCTAGGGCGGCGTATAAGGCCACTTGTTCATCCGCGGGGAAGTAGGTGGCTACAATCCGTCGTCGGGCCTCCTGGCGGAAACGGGGATCCATGAACGGGGCCAGCAAGACAGGATCTAGGCGCACTACCCTCTCCTCGTCACCCACGTGGGTATAAATCCCATCGGAAGCCAGATGCCGGAATGGAAGATTCAGATCGATGGCATTACCCCGGCGCGGGGCGCATATCGGGGAATAGGACCGAAACCGCAGGTTCAGCTGGGCGTCTTTATGAACAAGGCCATCCGAACCAACCAGCCCAGCCTCGAATAAGTCCAAGACCGCCAACACCAGCAGCGGCTTATTCGGCGCCATTCCTTTTCGGTCCTTAGCGACTTTCAGTCCAATTAACTGATTTAGCGCGGCATCAACCATACCAACAACCCTGCAACCCCAGCTGGCTGCCACAATAAAATATTAAACCAGCATAAACAATCTCCTGGATCTAAGATCCGGCAGCTCAAAGCTGAAGTCCATGAACGAGATCAGGCCAGGACTCTACGAGGCGATCATCACCCAGAGGCTTAGTGATGCGCTCAAGGCATCAGGACTGGAATATGAACGCGCCAAGCTTGGAAAAGACGACGCCCCCACCCTACTCGCTCAATTCCTCAACGCACTCACCCTTCAGACACTTGAGTCCGTCGACGAGGACGATGCCCGCACCAAGCAACTTGAGGTGGTTAACTCCATCTTAGCCACCCTTGAACGTTTTAATCCTGGACTTGCAGGCGACAAGGTCGAGATCAGCAGCGAATTCCTACAAGGAGTACGTGCCTTAGGTCGCAACGCACTACCGACGCCCCCGGCTACCCCGCTAAGCCAAAGCGCGCTATTTACCGGCGCAGCAGCAAAGCCTCAGCTAAGCAATGAACTGCTTGCCGAGATGCGCTCCGCTGACCGCGTGGACATCCTAGTCTCTTTTATCAAAAATTCCGGCCTACGGATCCTCGAGGAGGGATTTAAAGACCTCAGAAATCGCAATATACCGGTCAGAATCATTACAACGACCTACATGGGAGCTACCGATGCCGAGGCGATCGAGAGACTCTCCGGATACCCCAACGTGGAAATCAAGGTGTCTTACGACACTAACAGCACCCGACTGCACGCAAAGGCCTACTATTTCGAACGGGCCAGTGGCTTCTCAACCGCGTATGTCGGATCCTCCAACATGTCTAACCCCGCAATGACCGGGGGATTGGAATGGAATCTCAAGGCCACCCAAACTGATCTCCCCAACATACTAAGGGCCTTCGAAGGAGAATTTGGGACTTACTGGAATGACCCTCGATTCCAAACTTACCATCCGCAGAGGGATGCCAAGAAGCTCAAAGATGCGCTGATCGCCGGAAGAACAGAACCCACCCCAGGCCAATCGATCATTCTTTTCGACGTCACCCCACGGGCATACCAACAGCGGATCCTAGACACACTCGAAGCCGAGCGTTCGGTTCGCGGGTCCTATCGCAACCTCCTGGTAGCCGCGACGGGAACGGGAAAGACGGTGATCTCTGCCTTCGACTACAAAGCATTTTGCGACGCAAAAGGCGGAACGCGACCAAAGCTACTATTCCTCGCGCATAGAGAAGAAATCCTTAATCAGAGCCTACAGACCTATCGCCACGTGCTCAAGGATGCAGGTTTTGGCGAACTCATGGGTGGGTCAGCCGGCGAAGCCCAAAACATGGATCACCTCTTCTGCACGGTGCAGACCGCACAGTCGCGGCGTATCTGGGAAAAGCTCGGCCGCAACTACTACGACTTCATCGTCGTAGACGAGGCCCACCATTCAGCTGCCAATACTTACACCGAGATCCTTGGTGGTTTCGAACCGAAGATACTCCTCGGAATGACCGCCACCCCGGAGCGCATGGACGGCGACTCAATCTTACCGCTATTCAACAACCGGATCGCAGCCGAGCTTCGCCTGCCCGAAGCGCTGGAAGAAAAGCTCCTCTGCCCTTTCCAATACTTTTGCGTAGCCGACCCTGTCAGCATCGCCGACAACTCATTCTGGGAACAAGGGAAGTACAAGACCTCGGCACTCGAAAAAGCCTACGTCGACGATAACGCCACAGCGAATCAACGCCTTGGAGCGATCCTATCAGCCCTCGAACGCTACAGCTACGGAAACATCGGAGGGGTCAAAGGCTTGGGTTTCTGCGTCAGCATCAAGCATGCAGAGTTCATGGCCCAAAGCTTTAATGAGAAGGGAATCCCCTCAATTGCGCTCACAAGTCAGACAAACGATGAAGTCCGCAAGGCTGCCGTCCAGCGACTTAGATCAGGGGATCTGAAATTCATCTTCACCGTAGACCTATTCAACGAAGGGGTCGACATCCCCGAGGCAAACCTCGTCCTATTCCTGCGCCCAACAGACAGCCTGACCGTATTCCTGCAACAGCTTGGCCGAGGCCTACGCCATGCAAAAGGAAAGGAATGTCTCGTCGTGTTAGATTTCGTGGCGCAGATGCACAAGAAATACCGCGTTGATCGAAAGTTCGCCGCGCTACTCTCGGGTCGCCGCTTCAACATCAAGAAAGAGGTTGAGTCAGGTTTTCCGCATGTGCCAGCCGGTTGCTCCATCCAACTGGAAGCCCAGGCCATGGAGCAGGTTGTCGCCAACATCAAAGCGGCCTACTCGAACCTCAAGAACTACGTAAAGGAAACTGTAGCCACCTTCGAACAGGATACCGGAAAACGACTTACTTTTGGCAACTACATCCATACCTACGAAATCGACCCTGCCCGACTTCTTGACGTGAAATCGTGGAGCGCATGGAAGAACGACGCACTAGGTTTAGTCGCCGAACCGGAACCAGACTACGAACCCCTAAAGCAGGCCGCAGAACGCATAGCACAGGCAACCGGCCCCAACTATTTGAAGGCCATCAAAGG
>JACCDK010133012.1_pt1 | contig 10589 bp, 9 predicted proteins | sample 7445871 | NCBI WGS metagenome assembly JACCDK01 (sample SAMN15323436, study PRJNA562643) | freshwater metagenome | isolation source: river surface water | place: USA:Blue River Watershed | collected 2017-08-15
AGCACGCGGGTGAGTTCACCGCCCGAAACGATGTCGAAGCCGCAACCGGCGTTGGCAAACACCTGCAGCACCGCCAGGCTGGAGTTGGCCTTCATGGCGTAGCAGATCTGCGCCTTGCGGCCGGCAAAGCCGCGCTGGTAGGCGGCCAGGGCCGAGAGCATGGCGGCCTTGGAGTACACAAACAGGGGGGTGCCGTGTTCACGGGCCAGATCGGCCAGGCGCACGCCTTCGACACACAGTTGATGGTCTTGGTAGGCGATGAAAGGCTGGCCAGGCAGCGAGGTGAGGGAAGTCATGTTCAGCGGGCAGGTTCGGAAGCGGCAGGGCGGGCCGCCGGGACAGCAGGCTTTTGCCAGGGGTTGAGGGTTTGCGGGAGTGTGGCGCGGCCTTGCGACTCGGGGGTATTGGGCAGGACCAGCGGACCTTTTTGCCCGCAGCCGGCCAGCATCGCCGCACAGCCGGCAAGGACATGGGCGATGACTAGAATTCTTGCAATGCTCAACATCCGGCGATTGTAATGACCGACCTCGAATACATGGACCATGCCGAACGCCTGCTCTCGCAGGTGGAGACCGCGTGTGACCGCATCAACGACGAAACCGACGCCGACATCGACAACCAGCGCGTGGGGGGCATGGTCACCCTGACTTTTGCCAACCGCAGCCAAATCATCATCAACCTGCAAAAACCCTTGCACGAAGTCTGGCTGGCGGCGCGCTGCGGTGGCTTCCATTACAAGTTCGACGGCAGGCACTGGATGGACACCAAGGGCCAGGGCGAGTTTTGGGCCAGCCTCTCGCGCTATGCCAGCGAGCAATCGGGGCAGGCCCTGACGTTCGGGGGCTGAGGCGCCCCTCAGTTGCGGAACAGGTCGAGGATGCGGCGCTTCTCGTCGCCGGCCGGCAGGCTGGCTGGCTTGTCATCGCCCTTGTCGCCCAGACCCAGCGAGGTCACACCGCCGCGCGCGAATTCCTCATAGGCCCACTCGTTGCCGACCTGCACCAGGCCCTCGGGCACCGTGTATTCCGACACCGGCACCTGACGCAGCGCGGTCTGCATGAAGCTGATCCACACCGGCAGGCTCAGGCCGCCGCCGGTCTCGCGGTCGCCCAGCTTGCGCGGCGTGTCGTAACCGATCCAGACGATGCCGGTGATCTGCGGGTTGTAGCCGGCAAACCAGGCATCCATCGCGTCGTTGGTGGTGCCGGTTTTGCCATACAGGTCGGGGCGTTTGAGCGTGGCCTGGGCGCGGGCGGCGGTGCCCGAGCGGGTCACCTCCTGCAGCAGGCTGTTCATCAAAAAGGCGTTGCGCGCCGCGATGGCCCGCTGGCTTTCATCGGGTTGCGGCGGCGGCGGGCTTTCGACCAGCACCTTGCCCTTGGGGTCGGTGATGCGGGTGATCAGGTGCGGCTGCACCAGGTAGCCGCCATTGGCAAAGACGGAATAGGCGGTGGCCATTTGCATCGGGGTGACCGATCCGGCGCCCAGCGCCATGGTCAGGTAGGCCGGGTGCTTGTCCTCGTCAAAGCCAAAGCGGGTGACCCATTCCTGTGCGTTGCGCGCCCCCACGGCTTGCAGCACCCGGATCGAAACCATGTTCTTGGATTTGGCCAGACCGGTGCGCAGGCTCATCGGCCCTTCGAACTTGCCGTCGTAGTTCTTGGGCTCCCAGGGCTGGCCGCCGGTCACGCCGCCGTCAAAAAACAGGGGGGAGTCGTTGACCAGGGTGGCTGCGGTGAAGCCTTTTTCGAGCGCGGCCGAGTAGATGAAGGGCTTGAAGCTCGAGCCCGGCTGGCGCCAGGCCTGGGTGACGTGGTTGAACTTGTTCTTGGCAAAGTCAAAGCCCCCCACCAGCGCACGCACGGCACCGGTCTGCGGGTGCAGGGCGACAAAGGCGCCTTCGACCTCGGGCCGCTGGGTGATCTCGTAGCCGCCTTTGGGCACTTGCACAATGCGCACCACCGCGCCGCGGCGCAGACGAATCGCCGGCGCGGCCTTGTCCGACAGGCCGGACTGCACCGGCTTGAGGCCTTCGCCCGTGATCTCGATGTTGTCGCCGTTGCCGCGGGTGACCACCACCTTTTTCGGGCTGGCTTCCAGCACCACGGCGCTCAGCAGATCGCCGTTGTCGGGGTGGTCGTCCAGCACATCGTCGATGGCGTCTTCCATCTTTTTCGGATCGCTGGGCAGATCGATGAATTTTTCGGGGCCGCGGTAAATCTGGCGGCGTTCGTAATCCATGATGCCCTGTCGCAGCGCCACATAGGCCGCGCGCTGCTCTTCGGCCACCAGCGTGGTGTAAACGTCCAGGCCGCGGGTGTAGGTTTCCGGTCCGTACTGGGCATAGACCATCTGGCGCACGGTTTCGGCCACGTACTCGGCATGCAGGATCTTCTTGTCGGCCGAGCTGCGCAGCTGCAGCGGCTCGACCTTGGCGGCCTTGGCTTGCGCCGCCGAGATGAAGCCGTTTTCTTCCTTGCGCTCGATGATGTAGAGCTGGCGGGAACGGGCGCGCTTGGGGTTGGCGAACGGGTTGTAGGCCGAGGGCGCCTTGGGCAAGCCCGCCAGCATGGCCGCTTCGGCGATGCTCAGGTCCTTGAGCGATTTGCCGAAATAGGTTTCAGCCGCCGAGGCAAAGCCGTAGGCCCGGTTGCCCAGGAAGATCTGGTTCATGTAGATCTCCAGGATCTGGTCCTTGGAGAGCATGTGTTCGAGTTTGTAGGTCAGCAGGATCTCGTAGATCTTGCGGGTGTAGGTCTTCTCTGAGGAGAGGTACACATTGCGGGCCACCTGCATGGTGATGGTCGATGCGCCCTGGCTCTTCATGCGGCCGATGTTGGCCAGACCGGCGCGCAGGATGCCCAGGTAATCGACGCCGCCGTGCTGGTAAAAGCGCGCGTCTTCGATCGACAGCACCGCGTCCTTCATGACCTTGGGGATCTCGGCGATCGGTGTCAGGTTGCGGCGCTCTTCGCCGAATTCGCCCATCAGCACGCCGTCGGCGGTGAACACCCGCAGGGGCAGCTTGGGCCGGTAATCGGCCAGGTCCGAAATGTCGGGCAGGTTCGGATAGGCCACCACCATGGCCAAGCCGGCCACCAGCACGATCGACATCAGCCCGGCAACGATCAGGCCCAGCACCCAGAGCACGATCTTGAGCAGCCAATGGCCCAGGCCCCGGGCAGGCGCCGGTGCAGGTGAGCGGGGGGGTGGGGGTGGCGTGGACTTGGCGGACATAGGACCTTCATGGGCCGCGCCGCAAGGGCGTCATGCGATCCAGGATTATAAAAATCTTGGGCCCCTCCGGACTTATGCATCCGAAAAAAATGAATTCCAAATTACTCAATTATTGATTGAAAGGCGTTTTCTGCCCCACTAAAAAATGAGGCGCACCAGCCCTCAAGGCTTAGGACAGGGAGGAGACCCGGCATGCCATGGAAACAAGTCGCCTGGGCTTGGCGGATGGGGCGCCGACAGCGTTCGAGTGCCTGGGGCGCCCTGCTCGATCGGCACGACCTGCTGCTGGCCGCTTTGTCCTTGCAGCAGACCGGGGGCGTCCGCGTGGTGGTGTTCGAGCACCTTCACGCGCCCGAGGGGCTGGTGCACCTGTCCGAACAGGACGACTGGCTGGCGCAGGGCCTGCAAGGCCTGCGCGGACGTTGGCCTGCCACAGCCAAAACCCTGGCGCTGGCGCTGGGTGAAGAGCGCTGCCGTCAAGGCGTTCTGGAGGGCGTGCCCCGGCGCGATCCGCAGCGCCTGCTCGGCGAAGTGCGGCTCGAGGCCGCGGCGGTTTGGGGTGTCGGGCCCGATGCGGTGGGCTTTGATTTCCGCACCGAGGACCCGGGCGGCGAGGCCGGTTTGCAGGTGCACTGGGCGGCTGGCCTGCTGGAGCCATTGCAAGACTGGCAACGCCATGTGCGCAACGCCGGCTGGCGTTTGCCCCTGGTCGAACCCGAGATGCAGGCGGCCCTGCGCGCGGCGACCTGCTTGAGCGAGGACACCCTGAGGCATTGGGCCGTCTCGCCACAGGATTGGCAGTTCAGTCTCGCGCCCCAGCGCCCTGGGGCCGAGCTGCCCTGGCCGCGCTTGCAGGCCAGCCCCCTGTGGCGACCGCTGGTGGCCTGTGGCGCCGCGCTGGGGGCCCTGTCTTGAATCCCCCGCCGCTCAACCTGTTGCGCTACCCCAGCCGCATTCCCCGGTTCGATGCCGGGCTGCGCCGCCAGGCCCTGTGGGCCTTGCTGGTGGGCGCGCTGGCGGGCTCGGGCCTGCTGGTCTGGCAAAACCAAAGGCACGCGCAGTTGCAGGCCGAGCGCGAGCGTACGCAGGCCCGTGTGCAAATGCAGTTGCGCCAGCAGGCCGAGCGGCGGCAGGCCTTGACGCTGGCGCAGTCGCAGGCCCGGCTGATCGAGAGGGCGCAGGCCTGGCAAGCCCAGCGCCAGCAATTTTTGCAATTGCATGCGCAATTGCAGCAGCAGGCCAGGGAGGGTGGCTTGCGTCTGCAGCGCTGGCAGGCCGATGGGCACAAGCTCACGCTGCAACTGTGGTTGCCGCATCCCGAGCGGGTGCCGGTACTGGTCAGCGCCCTCTCGCACGCCTCGCCACAGCCGTGGACGCTGCAAAGCATGGCGGGCCCCGGCGACGCCGCCGGCTTGGAGGTGGTGCTGGAGGCCGCCTGGCCGGCTGCTCCTGCTGCTGGTGCGGGAAGGCGCCCCCCATGATGGCCGGGCGCTTCGCAGGGGGCTTGGGGCCGCAGGCGCGCCACCGCTTGCTGGTGTGGGGTCTGGCCGCGCTGGCCGGGGCCTTGCCCCCGTGGCTGTGGGGCTGGCCGCAGCGCTCGGCCCTGGCCCAGCTGGAGGACGAGCTGGCGCAGTGGCGCACCCGTTCGCTGTCTTTGCCGCCCGACCCGGCGCCGCCGCCGGCCACCCTGGCGCCACCCGACTGGCCGGCACCTGAGCAAGCCACCTCGGTCTGGAACTGGTTGCGGCAAGGCGCGCAAGCCCATGGCCTGCAGGTGCTGGCCCTGCAAGCTTCGGCCCCGCAAGTTTCCGCTGAGGGCGCGGATTTGGCAGAGCTGCCGGTGCGCTTGCGTTTGCTGGGCCCATGGCCGGATTGGCTCGCGTTTGTGGCCGTGCTCGATGCGCAGGCGCCCTGGTGGGTGATCGACCAGTGGCAGGTGGTGCCCGACGCGCAGCTTGCCGGCCAGGTGCGCATCGATGTGCAGGGCCGCGTGGGCCTGCAGCCGCAGACCGACCCGGCCCGATCGCCGATGCCGCGGGTCTGGCCCGCCTGGCCGCAGGCGCGTGTAGCGGCGGGCGCTGACGCTGGCATTTTTGCCTTCGTTCCGCTGGGCAGCGCGGCCGCTGCCCCCAGCGCGCCTGTCTCATCCGGCCCTGCAGCCGCATCCGCCCCCGCACCGGAAGCCAGTGCCCCATGGTCGGCCGACCCGAGCACATGGCCGGTGCAGCAATTGCAGCTCTTGGGCGTGTGGTCGCAGGCCGGGGTGACCCATGCGGTGCTGGGGCGGGGGCTGGCGCAGGTGACGGTCAGCCCCGGCCAGCGCATCGGCCGCGAGGCCTACCGGGTCCGGCGCATCTGGGCGACGGGCGTGGAATTGCAGGCCCCCGGCGCCGCGGGCCGCGAAGCGGTGCTGACCTTGACCTGGACAGGAGGGCCGTGATGGCCAGCAGCAGCGCGTGGCAGAGGGCGATCATCGGCATGGCCGCGGGCTGCGGCATGGCCTGGGCCCAGGTGCCCGGCGCGGCCGGCCTGCAGGCGGGGCCCGACAGCCCGCCGATCAGCCTGAATTTTCAGAACACCGAAGTGCGTGCGCTGATGCAGGTCTTCGCCGACTTAACCGGGCTCAATTTCGTCACCACCGAAGGGGTCAGTGGACAAGTTTCGGTGCGTCTGCACAACCTGCCCTGGCCGCAGGCGCTGCAGGTGGTCCTGCAGGCCAAGGGCCTGGCGGCCCGGCAAGAGGGTAAGGTGGTGTGGGTGGCCCCCCAGGACGAGTGGCTCCAGCGTGAAAAGAAATGGCTGGAGGCCCAGGCCGCGCTCGAAGGCGTCAGCCCTTTGCAGGTGCTGGCCTTGCGCTTGCAGTACGCACGGGCCAGCGAGGTGGCCGTCCGACTGCAGGGCGCCAATGCGGCAGGCGGCAGTGCCGGCCTGGCGGCCGGGCGCTGGCTGAGCCCGCGTGGCAGCGTCATGGCCGAGCCGCGCACCAACCAACTCTTTCTGAGCGACGTGCCGTCGCGGCTGGCCGAGTTGCAGAAGATCGTAGCGCGGCTCGATGTGCCGGTGCGGCAGGTGCTGATCGAGGCGCGGATCGTCGAGGCCGACGACCAGTTCGGGCAGTCGCTGGGCGTGCGCCTGGGCGTGGGGGCGTCGCGCACGGTATCGCTCAACGGCCAGCCCACAGCGCTCGGGCAGCTGGGCGCGACCAACGCCACCACCGGTGCGGGGGCGGTCAGCGGCAACCAGGTGGCCCTGCCTGCCGGTGCAGCCGGACAGACGCTGGTGACGCCCGCCAGTGTGGCGGTGTCGCTGTTCAGTGCCTCGGCCGACCGCTTCATCAATCTGGAGCTGTCGGCGCTGGAGGCGCAGGGCCGCGGCAAGGTGGTCTCGCGCCCGCGGGTGATCACCTCCGACCAGACCAAGGCCCTGATCGAGCAGGGCACCGAGCTGCCGTACCAGACGGCCGCCACCAGCGGGGGCAGCACCCTCACATCCATCCAGTTTCGCAAGGCCAACCTCAAGCTGGAGGTCACCCCCCACATCACGCCCGAAGGATCGCTGGTGCTCGATGTGGACGTCAACCGCGACAGCGTCGGCCCGCTCACCGCCGCCGGTTATGCCATCAACACCAAGCATGTGAAAACCCAGGTCCGGGTGCAGGACGGCGGCACGGTGGTGCTCGGGGGCATCTTCGAAGACAGCGACCAGAACGACCAGGCCAAGGTGCCCGCGCTGGGCCAAGTGCCCGGCCTGGGCTGGCTGTTCCGCAACCGCCAGCAACTGCGCAAGCGCAGCGAGCTGCTGGTCTTCCTCACGCCCCGCGTGCTGACCGAAGCGAGCCCGGCGGCCGAGATGGTGGGGCCGGTGGGGGCCCAGCCCGACCCCCGGCCCTGACACCGGCCAGGGCGGAGCGCTCGCATACACTTGGAGGCTTTGGTGCGCATCGGGCCAGGCCCGCATGCCGCTTTCGTGTGCGAGACGGTCTTGAACATCACCTTCGTCGGCCTGCCGGGTTCGGGCAAAACCACCATCGGTCGCCAGCTGGCCCGGCGTCTGGGGCTGCCCTTCGTCGATTCGGACCACGTCATCGAGCAAAGGCTGGGCTGCTCGATCCGCGAATACTTCGCGCGTGAAGGTGAAGAAGCCTTCCGCGACGTCGAGCAGGCGGTGCTCGACGACCTCAGCCTGCACCACCAGGGGGTGCTGTCCACCGGCGGCGGCGCGGTGCTGCGCGCAAGCAACCGCCAGCACCTGCACGAGCGTGGCCACGTGATCTACCTGCGCAGCCTCCCCGAAGACGTGTTCCGCCGCCTGCGCCACGACAGCGCGCGGCCCTTGCTGCAGGTGAACGATCCCTTGGCGCGGCTGCGCGCGCTCTACGAGGCCCGCGACCCGCTGTACCGGGCCACCGCCCATTTCGTGCTGGAGACGGGCCGCCCCTCGGTGGCCTCGCTGGTCCACAAGACCATCATGCAGCTCGAACTCTCGGGGGTGCTGCCCTTCCAGGCGCCCAGCGCCTGATCAGGTTTCGGCCGCCTCGATCAGAAAGCGCATGCGTTTTTGCCCCTGCCACTCGTCGGCGTCGAGCCGATAGGCGATCTTGGCGCGCGCAGGCAAGGGCTCGGTGCGGTTGAACCAGATGCCGTCCACCGGCTGGCCCTGGTGCCGCAGCTTGAGGGACAGGTGCTTGTCGCCGACCAGGCGCTGAGACAACACCTCGACCTCTTCGCAAAACACGGGTGGCGCAAAGCCCTGGCCCCAGACGGCCGCGTGCAGCATGTCCACCAGTTCTGTGCGGCGGTATTCGGCAGGCAGCGGGCCATCGGTGTCCAGGCGGCGTTGCAGCGTGGCCTCGTCCAGCCATTCCAGTGCCACCTGCTGGAGGGTCTGTTCAAACACCTCCAGGTGTTCTTCGGCCACGGTGCAGCCGGCCGCCATGGCGTGGCCACCAAAGCGCAGCAGCACACCGGGGGCGCGCTTGGCCACCAGGTCCAGCGCATCGCGCAGGTGAAAGCCCGCAATCGAACGCCCCGAGCCCTTGAGTTCGTGCTCCTTGCCCGGTGCGGTGCTGGCGGCAAACACAAAGGTCGGGCGGTGCAGCTTGTCCTTCAGGCGCGAGGCCACGATGCCGACCACGCCCTCATGGAAGTCGGGGTCGAACACGCAGATGGCGGGGGGCGGGGTTTCCCCTTCTTCAAACAGAGACTCGGCCATCTCCAGGGCCATCTCGCGCATATCGCCCTCGATCACGCGGCGTTCGCGGTTGATGGCGTCGAGCTGATGGGCCAGCGCATCGGCCCGGCCCGGGTCGTCGGTCAGCAGGCATTCGATGCCCAGGGTCATGTCGGCCAGCCGGCCCGCGGCGTTGATGCGCGGCCCCAGCGCAAAACCGAAGTCGAAGGTGGTGGCACGCGCGCTCTCGCGGCCCGCCACGCGAAACAGCGCCGCCATGCCCGGCGGCAGGGCGCCCGCCCGCACGCGCCGCAGGCCCTGCGCCACCAGGCGGCGGTTGTTGGCATCGAGCCGCACCACGTCGGCCACGGTGCCCAGGGCGATCAGGGGCAGCAGGGCATCGAGTCGGGGCTGCTGGGCCGCATCGAAGCGGCCGCGCTGGCGCAGTTCGGCGCGCAGCGCGAGCAGCACATAAAACACCACGCCCACACCGGCCATCGATTTGCTGGGGAAGTCGCAGCCGGGCTGGTTGGGGTTGACGATCACGTCGGCCGGGGGCAGCTGCTCGCCAGGCAGGTGGTGGTCGGTCACCAGCACCTGCAGGCCCAGCGCCTGTGCCGCCGTCACCCCCTCGATGCTGGCGATGCCGTTGTCCACCGTGATCAGCAGGTCGGCGCCCTGCGCCTTCACGCGCTGGGCGATCGGCGCGGTCAGGCCATAACCGTCGACCACGCGGTCGGGCACCAGGTAAGCGACCTGCCGCGCGCCCAGCATGCGCAGGCCGCGCACCGCCACCGCGCAGGCGGTGGCGCCGTCGCAGTCGTAGTCGGCCACGATGCACAGGCGGCGCTCGGCGGCGATGGCATCGGCCAGCAGGCGGGCAGCCGCCTGCGCTCCCCGCAGATCGCCGGGCGGCAGCAGCCGGGTCAGGGCATCGTCAAGTTCATCCGGGGCCTGCACCCCGCGCGCGGCATACAGCCGGGCCAGCAGGGGGTGGATGCCCGATTGCTCCAGCGCCCAGGCGCTGCGGGGCGGCACGTCGCGGGTCAGCAGTTTCATGCGGGGATCAGCGCCCGCAGGGCTGCCGTGGTGTCGGGACGAGAGAAAGCCTGGCGCCAGCGGGCCAGCCAGCCCTGTGGCCGCGCCTGCCAGGTCTGGGCGGCCGATTCGCTGCACAAGGTCAGCCGCAGTTCGGCGGTGTCGGGCTCGGGCAGCTGCGCATCGAGCGCCTGCCAGGCCGCGCGCCAGGCCGGCGCGTCGGCACGCAGGGCGGCCTCACGCAGCACGGTGTGGCATTGCACGCTGCGGTCCGGGGCGACCGGCCCGGGCAGGCGGCCCACACCATGCACCCAGAAGGCATTGACCGGCAGCTGACCGCGCGCCAGCCGCGCATCGTTGACCGGGTGGTTGTAGGCCAGCATCTGCATTTCGCTTTGCAGCCGGACCAGCGCGGCGGGCAGACCGGCCGTGATCCATGGGCGCACATTGGCCCCGATCACGCGGTCCAGCGAGGGCGCGGCCCAGCCCTCAAACAAATCGCCCTGGGCGTGCCAATGCAGGGCGTCGTGCCAGCGCATCTGCAGACCGTCTTCTTGCAGGTAAGGCATCAGCATGTCCATCAGCGCCCGCGATTCCTCGTCGCTCAGGGCGAGCCGGGCCGGGTCCAGCATGAAGACCTGGTCCATGCCGATCTGCCAGTGGCAGGGCGTGATCCAGGCCTGGGGCTGGGCGTTGGCGCTGCCGCTTTGCCAGGCGGCCCAGGGCAACGGTGCCTCGGGGTTCCAGTCCAGCGCGCGGGCCAGCGCGCGTTCGTGGGGCATGGCCGCCGGGGGCCGGTCCCCTTCCGGATCGAGGTCTTGCGCGACAGGCTGCAAGCGGTTCAGCAGGGCCGAGAGCCGGGGCAGGTACAGGCCCTCGAGCGCATCGGGAGGCAGTTGGGCGCTGGCGGCGTAGGCGATGATGCAGTGCATGGCCTGCGATTGTCGCAGGCCATGGGCGCCTCCATCGGCGTGCCCCGAGCCGGATTGGTCACAATAGGGGCATGTCGTTTTTCCGTTCCTGGCCTTACGAACTGGTGCTGGGCTGGCGCTACACCCGCGCGGGCCGAGCCACACGACGCAACGGCTTCATTTCCTTCATCTCCGGTGTGTCCATGCTGGGCATCGCCCTGGGGGTGGCCGCGC
>JACCDK011124641.1_pt1 | contig 10587 bp, 9 predicted proteins | sample 7445871 | NCBI WGS metagenome assembly JACCDK01 (sample SAMN15323436, study PRJNA562643) | freshwater metagenome | isolation source: river surface water | place: USA:Blue River Watershed | collected 2017-08-15
AAAAACTTGTACCATCGATAACGTTTAGTTCATACCCTCGAACTAGGTCATTAGCATAACCAAAACCCCTTTGATTTGCATATGGGATATACGTATCACGGCTAATTTTTGCTTTCACTTGACTTGCTAAGAAGAATTTATTTCCCAAGTCGAAAAAATAAGCCGCAGATGCACTGGATTCCCAAAAATCGACTTGTTCTCGAGGAGAAAGTCCATATTTCGTAAAGCTTATATCTAGCTTTCTTCCTCTTAGAGGGTAGTTTATGAAGTCCCGATAGTCATAAGAGAATGAATATTCTAGCTGACTAAAGTTCTGATTGAGTTGGCCTTGGCCAAAGTAGGCCGGATTTAGTAGAGCGATACTTTTATCAATGCTGGCATGGGTGTATTTATATTCGATTCGTTGGAAGTCATAAAATCGAAACCTTTTCCGAAATTCGATACTTCCAGTCCATTTTTCTGCGATAAATTGATTTGATTTTTTGTAGGCAAGTGTATCTGAAATAGTTTTATAGGGTACGTTTTTAAGTGAAGTATATTGCCAATTCAATAGTAATCCAATGGTCTTTTTTCTGTCGAGGTAAGGATTTTGGTATACGAATTCATACTTGTTATTGAATCCAGTTTCAGCATTTAAGAACACTTTTTCATTGCGTCCCATAAAATTGTTATGCCTAAAATTGAGCCCATATATAGCCCTATCAAAATCCTTTCCCCGAGACCACCAGTCATTAAAATTTCGATCTGCCAATTGGAATAAAGGATAGGCCAAAACATACCATTGTTCTAAAAATTCAAAAATGACACTTATCCTTCCATTGGGAAGTTGATGGTAATCAGATTTCACCCAAATGAACAGATTTGTGTTCATCAACTTTCTTCGATTGAATTCAATTCGATTAGGTAATTCTGAAACTTGGAGTGAATCTCGCTCGAAAAAATCGAGCTCTCTGCGTAAAATACTCAATTTTGTGCGCTCGTTCCCTTTGAAAATGATTGTATCTACGGCTATAGATTGACCTAAAGCTGGATGCGTTATTCCAATGACAATAAGAAATATACAATAAACGGCTAATCGGTACTTTGAACGCATTGTACCAATTTACACAAAACTTGCTGCTTCAGAAATTAAATTATTCGAAAATAATCGATTCATTTAGGGCATACCACGGTTCGATTCGACTATTCACTTTTTGTTCAATTTCCATCCGTCTAATTTTTAATGTGGGTGTTATGCACTTATTCTCTACTGTCCATTCCTCCTTTAATATGACAAGCTTTTGAATATGTTCGTATTTTTTGAAATGTGGATTGATTTGATTGCGCAATGCTTCAAAGGCTTCTGTTGCCTGACTTACAGATAAAGATTTTGCGTATTGGCTTGGAACAATCAATGCGATAGGCTGAGGCAAATTTATTCCTACCACACAAACTTGCTCAACAAGGTTACTCAGAGACAATTGGTTTTCAATCGGCGCAGGCGAAACATATTGACCTTTAGCCGTTTTGAAATTGTCTTTTACTCGGCCAATAATCTTTAAAAAATTGTCGGCATCAATTTCCCCCATGTCACCTGTTTTCAGCCATTCGCCATCATATAATTCAGCTGTAATTTGGTCAGCTTTATAGTACCCAGTTGTATTATACGCAGATCTCATTTGTATTTCACTGGTTTCAGGATCGATTCGTGTTTCACAAATTGGATGTACTTTGCCTACAAACCCAAGACGGATGTCATGGCGGGGCATAAAGGTATTGAGACCCATGTTTTCGGTCATTCCGTAAGCCTCTTGGATAAATAGCCCTATTCTCTGAAACCAAGCACTTAATTCTGGCGGCATGGGGGCGGCACCTGTCAACAAGAAGTAGGATTTGTCGAGGCCAAGTCCTTTTTGAATTTTTTTCTTGATTAGGTAATTAAGCACCGGGATTTTCAACAATAAATTTAATTTCTTTTCGCCCCCTATCTTTTGAAGAATTCCTTCTTGAAATTTGGCCCAAATACGTGGTACAGCTAAGAAGTGCGTTGGTCGAGTGGAGGCTAAATTTTGCTGAAAGCTAGTTAGATTCTCGACAAAATATATGGTTCCGCCAGCGGCTATTCCTGCAAATTCAACGATATTTCGTTCCGCAATGTGACACAATGGGAGGTATGAAATAAACCGCGTGTTTCGTTTTTCTAAGTAAGCTAAATCACGAGCTAAATTTAATGCGATAGTAATTGCTTTGTAGGTAAGCATCACACCTTTTGGCGTACCCGTGGTACCTGAAGTGTAGACAATAGTCGCAATTGAGTCAGGTTGGTTTAAAGCTGCCACTTCTAATGTTTCTCCTGAATCAATAACTTTTTGCCAGGAGGTTCCCGTTTTGCAAGGGCTGTCAGGGGTATAAATGACATGGATATGCGCGGGAATCCCCCGTTTTATTTCATCCCAGTTATCTAGTTTGCCAACGACCAAAATTTGACAATCGGAATGCGCAAGCACTTGATTGAATTGCTCGCTGGTTAAAGTAGGGTAAAATGGAACAGATATGGCTCCAGCATATTCGATTGCAAGATCTGAAAGAATCCAATGTGCGGAATTTTTCGACAAAATTCCGATATGTTGAGGTTTATCTGCTTCAAGCGTGTTCTTAAAATAACCGGCTATTTTTTTGACTTGAATAGCTGAATCTGCGTACGAGTAATCAGTATAGCGGTCGCCATAGGGTTGCTTTAAGAAAATATTGGAGGGAGTATACTCGGCCCAATGCAGAAAATTGGCCAAATTGCTTTGATAGGTTTGAATCACGCGGTTCAGAGATTTTATTCGCTAAAAATAAAATTTAATTCTTTGATATCATAACCTTTTACCTGCCCATCTACTTCGATTTGTATGAGTCCTTTCGCATCCACTTCGAGTATCTTTCCATTAAAATCACCAGCGCTGTCACGAAATGTGTGCCATTCTTGGTTTCTAAATAGATTTTTGTGGTAATTTTTGTCAATCAGTTGAAATTCTCGTTTGGTGAACTGATCATAGTGCTTTTCGATACCCAGAGAAATATATTCAAACACATTTGACATATTAATTATATGTTGAGCAGGGGTCCATTGGCGCAGCGATGTTGCGCGTATACCTTCAAATGAAGTTTGGTTAATATTTAGACCAATACCAATAATTGCAAATGCCCATTTACCTGATTGGAAATTACTTTCAATGAGAATACCTCCAAGTTTGAATTCGTCAATGTAGATGTCATTAGGCCATTTTATTGATGCGGGGATTGGATGGCCAACTTCCTGCTGGGCCCAATTTTGGACTCCTTCTACTACTCCTAGCGCTACGCATTTACTTAAGTAGAATTGCTCGGAGAGTAATTCATGTGGCGGCTTCAGAACGTAGGATACAAGTAGATTTTGGTTTGGTTCGGCAAGCCATTGGTTTCCTCTTTGTCCTTTTCCGGCCGTTTGGTGTCCAGCTATCCAGGCAAATCCTTCAGGCAAATTGAGCGTTAATGACTCTTCAAAAGCAAGCACATTCGTGGACGCGCAGGACTCGATATATTTTGTGAATTTGCCTATGAACCGTGAGGGGGCTTGGTAATTGTTCAACTTTTCTTTGTAATTTTAGCTTTACAAGAACAAATTTAATTGTTTATTCGTTATACGGTCTTGAATGATTCCGTTTATTATTTTTTAAAACATATTTATGGCCAAAAGTACCCTAAAAACCCCCACCACGGAAGCATCTGAAGAATTAGCAAATTGGGTGGTGAAAGGAATGCAAGAAAAGAAGGCACAAGAGATCGTCGTGATGGACTTGCGTGAAGTACACAATGCATTTACAGATTTTTTTGTTGTTTGTTCTGGTACATCTGATACTCAGATTGAAGCGATTGCGGATTCAGTAGATAAAGAAGTTTGGGAATCAGGTAAGATTCATGTTCACACAGTAGAAGGGAAAGCGAATCGCGAGTGGATTTTAATGGATTATTATGATGTCATCGTTCACGTTTTTTTAAAGGATAAGCGTGAATTTTTCAAATTAGAGGAACTGTGGGGGGACGCGAAGTTCACGTACATCCCAGAAGCATAATTTTTTCAAATATCGAACTTTAATTGCTTCGATGTGTGTTAATAGCCCAAATTAAACAAACTAATGGCAAAACAAGGAAACAGTTTTAAAAACAAAAAACTATCGGGGATGCCCCCACGTTTACCCAAAAAACCAGTTGGAGGAATGCAGAGTTGGATGATTATCGGTCTAATGATTGCGATGGTCAGTATGTTTTTCTTCACCAAACAACGCACATTACAAGAGATTAATCAGCGTCAATTTGAGTCTATGGTGATTCAAAAAGAGGTAGAGTCGGTTGTTATTGTCAATGATAAGTTAGTTGAGGTAAGTTTAAAGCCAAGTTTTGTTTCTAAGTATTTCAAAAATTCGCCTCAAGGGTTAATTCCTGTAAAACAAGGTCCCCATTTCGAATTTTCAATTATTTCAAAAGAAGGTTTTGAACATTTTTTAGAGGATAGGCAAAAAGATTTTCCTCGAAATGAGCGCATCTTTGCTACGCCTGAGACACGTACAGGTCCATTGGACTGGTTGGGAACATGGGGTTTCTTTATCTTGATGGGTCTTAGTTTTTACTTTTTGTTTTTCCGAATGGGAGGAAGTGGTGGTGGAGGCGGCCAGATTTTCAATATTGGACGCAGTCGAGCAACATTAATTGAAGGCGAGTCAAAAGTGAAAGTTACCTTTGATGATGTAGCTGGACTTGATGAGGCTAAAGAGGAAATTCAAGAGATTGTTGAGTTCTTAAAATTCCCTAAGAAGTTTACGGATTTAGGTGGTAAAATTCCAAAGGGGGCACTTTTAGTTGGCCCTCCAGGTACCGGTAAGACCTTGTTAGCCAAAGCAGTAGCAGGTGAAGCTGGTGTACCATTTTTCTCCTTATCAGGTTCTGATTTTGTAGAGATGTTTGTTGGTGTAGGTGCTGCGCGTGTTCGAGATTTATTCAAGCAAGCCAAAGAGAAAGCGCCTTGTATTATTTTTATCGATGAAATCGATGCGGTAGGTCGTTCTCGAGGACGTGGACAGATGCCAGGTTCGAATGATGAGCGCGAAAATACGCTTAATTCATTGTTGGTTGAAATGGATGGATTTGCAACGGATTCGGGTATTATCATCATGGCGGCAACTAACCGTCCCGATGTCTTGGATGCTGCTTTGTTACGTCCAGGTCGTTTTGATCGTCAAATCTCAATTGACAAACCTGATATTATTGGACGTGAAGCGATTTTTAAGGTTCATTTAAAACCTTTGAAATTAGCTGCCGATATTGACCCTAAAGAGTTGTCGGCGCAGACTCCAGGTTTTGCTGGGGCAGAGATTGCCAATGTATGTAATGAGGCTGCTTTAATAGCTGCTCGTCGTAGCAAGTCAGCAGTGGATATGGACGATTTTCAAGAGGCAATGGATCGTGTAATTGGTGGTTTAGAAAAGAAGAATAAAATCATTAATCCATTAGAAAAGAAAATTGTAGCTTTTCATGAAGCGGGTCATGCGATTGCTGGTTGGTTTTTAGAGCATGCTAATCCATTGGTCAAAGTTTCGATTGTACCACGAGGGGTAGCAGCATTGGGTTATGCGCAGTATTTACCTAAAGAGCAATTTTTATATCGTACGGAACAATTAATGGACGAGATGTGCGTGACATTGGGTGGCCGAGCAGCAGAGGAAATTGTGTTTGGCAAGATTTCTACGGGAGCGCAGAATGATTTAGAGCGAATTACTAAATTGGCTTATTCGATGGTTACTGTGTATGGTATGAATGAAAAATTGGGTAATATTTCATATTACGATTCTAAAGGTTCAGATTATCAATTCAATAAGCCGTATTCGGAGACTACAGCTCGCGAAATCGATGAAGAGGTACGTAAAATTATTGCAGAGGCATATACGCGAACTAAGAAGTTATTGCAATCTAAAAAAGACAAGTTGACCATTTTGGCTGAGCAACTTTTGGAAAAAGAGGTTTTGTTCCAAAGTGATTTAGAGGCCTTAGTTGGACCACGGCCTTTTGAACAGTTAACATCTTACCAAGAGTTCATTAAAGGAGAAACGGAGAAGAAGCGTCAGGATGCTAAAGATGAGCGCCAGTTAGCTGAGGAGAAGAAGCAAACAGCAAAGAAAACTGTTGTTAAATCTAAAGAAGTGGAGACTAAACCTACTCCGGTTAAGAAAGCAGCTCCGAGAAAGCGGAGTCCTAAAAAAGAAGATTAGCCAATGGGGTGGGAATTCCCGCCCCATTTTTTTTGTATATGATTACCTTGCAAATCCCTGAGGGAAAAAAAATTTATTGTATTTCAGATATGCATTTAGGCTTTCCTAATGCGGAAGAGTCGCGTATTCGAGAAAACCAATTAATCGCTTGGATGGATCAAATTTCAAGTGAAGCATCTGACCTATTTTTGGTGGGTGATATTTTTGATTTCTGGTTTGAATATAAGCTCGTTGTCCCGAAAGGCTTTATTCGATTTTTGGGAAAGCTAGCATCTTTGGCTGACACGGGTGTACGTATACATGTGTTTGTAGGCAATCATGATCTTTGGATGAATGATTATTTAAGTGATGAGTGCAACGCTAAAATATATCGGGAATTGACAGATTTCGAATTTCAGTTTACAAATCATGTTACGCGTGTTTGTATAGGACATGGTGATGGTATAGGTCCAGGAGATTATGGATATAAACTACTTAAAAAGATATTCCTGAATCCAGTAGCGCAATTTTTGTTTCGTTATTTACACCCTGATTTTGGGGTAGGATTGGCTCATTTATGGTCAGGTACTCGAAAAACTACTGCCATTAAAAATGGAGAGGTGTTGTTTAATTCAGAAACAGACTATATCGTTTTGGCCATTAAAGAGCGTATGTTAGCTGACCAATCAACTCAAAAAGGAATACAAGCTTATATTTGTGGTCATCGGCATCATGCGGTTAATTTACCTTTAGATGCTGGTGTTTCATATTACAACTTGGGAGATTGGTTCAGTCCAGAATTTAGACAAGCATATGTATTGCAAATAAGTGGATCGGGTTTTGATTTTGTGAAATTTCAGCCTTTTTGCTAATTTTTCTCGTATATTGAGACTTTATTGTTAACCAAGCAACTTTATGTCTCAATTTCACACACGTCTTGAAGTAATGTCTGAGCTATCCAAAAATATGGATAGTTACATGAAGGATTTTTTAAATCCCATTGATTCTAATTGGCAGCCTTCAGATATGCTCCCGGATTCCACCAAGGACAATTTTTTCCAAGAAGTGAAATTGTTGCAAGAGGCAGCGAATGAATTGCCGTATGATTATTGGGCGGTTTTGATTGGAGATACTATCACGGAAGAGGCTTTGCCTACCTATGAATCATGGTTATTGGGTATGGAGACGGTGGATCAATTGGATCAAGAGAATGGATGGGTTAAATGGATTCGTAATTGGACAGCAGAGGAGAATCGTCACGGCAAGTTGTTGGGAACCTATCTTTATTTGTCGGGTAAAGTTGATATGCGTGCAGTAGCAATTTCCACACAGCACTTAATTGCTGATGGTTTTGATATTGGAACTTCTGCAGATCCGTATCGTAATTTTGTATATACTTCTTTTCAAGAGTGGGCGACTAATATTTCTCACCGCAGAACGGCATCTCTGGCGAAGCAGCATGGCAATTCGAACTTGTCGCGCATGTGTGCTCAGATTGCTGCAGATGAATTGCGTCATGCAAAAGCGTATAAGGCTTTTGTTTCGGAAATATTCAAATTGGACCCATCTGAAATGATGTTGGCCTTTGCTGACATGATGAAAAAGAAAATTGTGATGCCTGCTCACTTTCTTCGTGAGATGAATGGGGCCAAGAGTTCATTGTTTGATCATTTCTCTGATGCTGCTCAGCGTATCGGCGTATATACTACATTAGATTATACGACCATTATGCGAGGTTTAATTGAAGATTGGGATTTAGAAGGTATTCGTGGTTTGAATGATCAGGCAGAAAAGGCTAGAGACTATGTGATTAGTTTGCCTGCGCGTTTAGAGCGCTTAGCGGAGCGCGTAAAAGTTCCTGAATTAGCCTATCCGTTTAGCTGGATCGTTTAGTAATATGCCTCAAAAGTTATCATTGGATGAGTTAAATCGGCTCGATGTTAATGCCTTTAAGCAGGTAGAAAAGTTCCCATTTGTATTCGTATTGGATGATATTCGAAGTATGAATAATATCGGGTCGGCATTTAGAACAGCTGATTCATTTCGTTGTACACATGTTTTTTTATGTGGAATTACTGCCCAGCCTCCACATAGGGAGATTTCAAAGACTGCCTTAGGGGCGGATGAATCGGTAAATTGGTCGTATTTTGAATCACCAGAAAAGTGTTTTGACCATTTGGTTGAACGTGGTTATGAAATTTATTGTATCGAACAAGTTGACCAATCAATACCCTTGCAGGATTTCGTTCCATTAGGAGGCAAGAAATATGCATTTGTGTTTGGTAATGAGGTTTTTGGGGTAAATGATGTTTGGATTAATCAATCAAAAGGATCTATAGAAATACCTCAGTTTGGTACAAAGCACTCATTAAATGTGTCTGTAACCATGGGCATTGTTGCTTGGGATTTTATATCTAAATCTGTTCTTTAAAAATTCTAATATTAAATTTTTGAGATTCCTTAAAAACTTAATACATATAAATTTTTTGTTCTCGTTAGTTTACCTAGATTTAGCTAATATTTAACTTTAACATAATGAACGGTCAGAAAAAAACTTTAGCAAACCAATTGGCATCTATCATATTGCCTAAATTAAAGGGTTTGTCAGAAAAAAATGCGAAGAAGGTTTTGTCAACAGTAGAAAAGGCTTCAGGAGATATCGCTAAGAAATATGTTAATTTGGTTCAAGAGCAAGAAAAAGAGGCGGCAAAAGCAAAAGCTAAAGCAGATCGTGTAAAGAAAAAAGCTGCTGAAAAAGAAGCTAAGAAAAAGGAGAAGTTGGCTAAGAAAGCTGCTGAAATCAAGAAGGTGGCTCAATTAATGGCTAAGGAAGCTGCAGCTGCACCAGCAAAACCTACAGCAAAACCTGCTGTTAAAACTCCTGCAAAACCTAAGGCAAAAGTGATTAAATAATAATTAGGACATTTATCCTATTCATCAAGCGTTCATCCCAATATCAACTTGGGGCGAACGCTTTTTTTTATCTTTGAATACTCATTCATGATAAACACTTATGTTATTATCTATACGAAATTTAGGGAAGCGTTATGCGGATCACGTAGCATTGTCGGATGTGAACTTGGAAATTCCCAAAGGGAAGATTTTTGGTTTATTAGGTCCTAATGGGGCTGGGAAAACATCCTTAATTAGAATAATTACTCAAATCACGGGACCAGATACTGGCGAGATCCTTTTTGATGGAGAGCCTCTAAGGTTAGCGCATGCGGATCAAATAGGTTATTTACCTGAGGAACGCGGTTTGTATAAGAAGATGAAGGTAGGTGAGCAACTCTTGTATTTGGCCCAATTAAAGGGAATGCCCAAGGATGACGCAATTACTAAATTGAAGGAATGGTTTATTCGCTTGGATATTAAGGAGTGGTGGAATAAGCCGGTTGATGATTTATCCAAAGGAATGCAGCAAAAGACTCAATTTATTGCCACGGTGGTACATGAGCCGAAATTGCTGATTTTGGATGAGCCATTTTCGGGTTTTGATCCCATCAATGCCAATATGTTGAAGGATGAGATTTTAGCCATCAAAGCACGTGGTACAACTGTGTTGTTTTCTACGCATCGGATGGAGTCTGTGGAAGAGTTATGTGATGAGATAGCCTTGATTAATCATGCGCGGGTGGTGTTGTCGGGTAATAAAGATGAAGTCCAAAATCGATATAAGAAGAATCAATTCTCGATTCGTTTTGAGGGGGAGTTATTGTCGATTCCTGGGATTGAGATTGTTTCCCATGAATCTGCAGGTCATGCAATATTGCGTTTTTCGGCAGGAATGGGAACCAATGAGGCGATTGCCTTATTGATTCAGCATATTCGTTTGTTGGAATTCAAGGAAGTCATTCCCTCTTTTAATGATATTTTTATTCAAGTAGTTAGCGAAACCAATTGATATGAATAAGATTTTACTGGTTATTCAGCGTGAATACGTAACGCGTGTGTTGAAAAAATCCTTTTGGATTTCATCTTTGTTGGCTCCCGTTTTAATCACAGCCATTTACGCGATTCCTATCTGGTTAGCCATGAAAGATAAGGAGCAGAAGAAAATCGCAATTTTCGATCAAAGTCATTTGTTGAAATCGGCCGATTTGCAAGATAAGGAGTTGGTATTCACCTTTACAAATGTGCCTGAAAAGTCCTTCAAGACCCAGTTTGCCAAGTCAGGTTATGATGCTTTTGTGAGTATTCCAGTGGATGTTTTAACAAATCCGAAAGGTGTACATATTTATTCATCAAAGAATATTGGACTTAATTTAAAGGAATCGGTAGAGCGCTTGATTCAGAATAAAGTGCGACAGGAACTGATGTATAAGGCCGGGATTTCTGC
>JACCDK010930296.1_pt1 | contig 10586 bp, 9 predicted proteins | sample 7445871 | NCBI WGS metagenome assembly JACCDK01 (sample SAMN15323436, study PRJNA562643) | freshwater metagenome | isolation source: river surface water | place: USA:Blue River Watershed | collected 2017-08-15
ACTACTCGTTTTATTGCTTTTTGTAAGTACCTCTATATTGGCTCAAAATCCTTTTGAAAAGGAGATTTTGGCTTACGAGAAACAGGACTCTTTGTCGATGCCTGCCAAAGGGCAGATTTTGTTTATTGGAAGTTCGAGTTTTCGTTTGTGGAAATCATTTGAGGCCGACATGAAAGGTCTTCCTGCTTCGTTTAATCGAGGATTTGGGGGATCTACTTTGGCAGATGCCTTGTATTATTTTGATCGCTTGGTGGTGAAATACCAGCCGAAATGGGTTATTATGTATGAGGGGGATAATGATTTAGCCAAGGGAAAATTACCACAGCAGATCGCGGCGGAATATGATGAATTCAAGGCCCGTTTGAAAAAGCAGGTGCCGGGTGCGAAATTGGTTTTTGTGGCGGCACGTCCGAGTTTGGCACGGGTCGCTATGGTGGAAAAGCAGAAGGAGTTGAATGCCTTGATTAAGGCCAAAGGGGATTATTTCATCGATATGCATTCTCCTTTTTATTTAGCGGATGGGAGTTTAATGACAGATATCTTTGTGGCCGACAAGCTGCATTTGAATGAGAAGGGATATGTCATTTTCGCAAATCAAATTCGTCAATTTGTTCAAACAACAATTAAGTAAATGGAGAAGCAAGAGCAATGGTTGCCTGGGATTTCTGTGGATTGTGTGATATTCGGATTTCATGAGAATTCCTTGAAAGTTTTGCTTTTGAAATTTAAGAAGACGCCTGTTTGGGCCTTGGCGGGAGGTTTTGTGGGGCCGGAAGAGGATGTCGATCAAGCAGCTCAACGTATTTTAGCGGAGCGGACTGGACTGTCCGATATTTTTTTAGAGCAGTTTTACACCTTTGGGGATTTAGCACGCAATTATCGGGCGGTGGATGAACATCGGGATGTAAACAATGCGATGGGCGGTTCGCCTTCTAAAATAGAATGGGTTGATCAGCGATTTATCACCATCGGCTATTATGCCTTGGTGGATTATTCCAAAGTTGTGGTTAATCCGGGGGGAGTTTCGGATGCGTCCGAGTGGATGGATGTTGCCGCTTTGCCTAAATTGTTCTTGGATCATAATCGGATTGTGTTAAAAGCGCTCGAATCGTTGCGTCGTAATTTGGATGAGAAATTGGTTGCCTTTGAGTTGTTGGGGGATACGTTTACGATGTCCGACTTGCAAATGGTCTATGAAACGATATTAGGGAAGCGTTTGGTGCGAACGAATTTTCAGCGAAAGATATTGAGTTTGGATATACTAGTGCGTATAGAGAAAAAATATACGGGAGGGGCGCATAAGGCTCCGTATTTATATCGCTTGAAAAAGTAAATGCATTAAAAAAGGCCATCTACAGATGGCCTTTTTTGTTATCCCATGTTGTGGTAGACGTTCTGCACATCGTCGTCCTCTTCGAGGCGTTCAATGAGCTTCTCCACATCTGCCACTTGGGCATCAGATAATTCCTTGGTTTCGTTGGGAATGCGCTCAAAATCGGCCCCCAACAATTCAAATCCCTGTCCTTCGAGGTATTTCTGAATCCCACCAAAAGCGGTGAATTCGCCATAAATATTGATTTGATTCGTTTCGTCGTCTAAGAATACCTCGTCTACGCCTAAATCAATTAATTCAAATTCTAATTCTTCTAAATCGATTTCCGGTTTAGCTGCGATTTTGAATACGGATTTGCGGGTAAAGATGAAATCAAGCATCCCAGTCGTTCCCAAAGATCCCCCACATTTCGTAAAGGATGAACGGATATTGGCCACAGTACGGTTGATGTTATCGGTGGTTGTTTCTACCAAAATCGCAATGCCATGTTGTGCATAACCCTCGTAAACAATCTCTTTGTAATCTTCTTGATCTTTGGAGGTAGCACGTTTGATGGCCCGTTCTACGTTTTCCTTGGGCATGTTGACCGCCTTTGCATTTTGTATAATCGCTCTTAAGCGAGAATTCGAAGTTGGGTCTCCACCTCCTGCTTTCACGGCGATGACAATGTCTTTCCCGATTTTCGTGAAGGTTTTGGCCATTTGGCCCCAACGTTTAAATTTTCTTGCTTTCCGGAATTCAAAGGCTCTTCCCATGCGTTTTTCGATTTATTATGCTGCAAAAATAATCAAGCCCTATAAGACCCACAAGTCTCATGGTAAAATAACTTACCTTTGTTTGTTAACCGATGTCTGAACAAATGAAAAGAATTCTCTTGATTGTCTGTTTGCTTATCTATTCTTTCTCGTCTGAGGCACAGAAAATCAATGAGCATTTTCAGATGAACATTCAAAAAACAACCGGGCGATTGCAGATTGATGGGGTTTTGAACGAACCAGCTTGGTTGGACGCGGCGGCGGTGAGTGATTTCATGATGTGTAATCCCTTCGATTCTTTGTGTGCGCAGGTGCGAACGGATGTCAAGATGGCCTACGATGATAAATACTTGTATATCTCGGCGGAGTGTTTTTTAAAGGAGCCTGGGGCTTTCGTGGTGGAGTCTATGAAGCGTGATTTTTCCTTTGGGGTCAACGACAATTTTTTGGTATTTATTGACACTTTTGAGGATAAGACGACCGGTTTTGCGTTTGGCGCTAATGCTGCGGGTGCGCAATGGGATGGACAGATGTCGGAGGGTGCGCGCGTTAACCTAAATTGGGATAATAAATGGGAGTCTGCGACGACCTACAAGACGGACTCATGGATATTTGAGGCAGCTATTCCTTTTAAATCCATTCGATATAAGGATAATGTCAAGCGCTGGGGGATTAATTTCTCTCGCTATGATTTGAAGGCCAAAGAGAAGTCGGCCTGGGCGCCCGTTCCCCGTCAATTTCCTACTGCTTCCTTGGCTTATGCGGGCGTATTAGTTTGGGATACACCTCCGCCAGCGGCTAAAAAGAATATTTCGGTGATCCCTTATGTTTTGTCGGGCTTGAGTGCCAATTACGAATCGAAGGATCCGACGCTCATTCGAAATCAGGTTGGGGGAGATATCAAAGTGGCAATAAATTCTGGTTTGAATTTGGACATGACGTTGAATCCGGATTTTTCACAAGTGGATGTGGATCGCCAGCAAACAAATTTGGATCGATTTGAATTGTTTTATCCGGAGAAGCGGCAGTTTTTTATCGAGAATTCCGATTTGTTTGATGGGTTTGGGACGGAGAATATTCGGCCATTTTTCTCGAGACGGATTGGTTTGGCATTGAATAATAAGACAGGAATCTATGAGCAGACGCCGATTACGTATGGGGCGCGATTAAGTGGCAAATTGAATCCTGATTGGCGGATTGGGGCATTGAATGTACAGTCGCAACGGAATGATCTGCGAGGAGTTCCTACCCAAAATTATTCCATGATTGCATTTCAACGGAAATTGTTTGCGCGATCGAATGTTGGTGTTTACATGGTGAATAAGGAATCATTTATTGATACGGATTTGCAACGTGCCAATAAATTCCAGCCATTTAATCGTGACATTGGGTTTGAGTATAATTTAGCATCGAAGGATAATTTTTGGACAGGTACTTTGTTTTATGCCAAATCGATAAGTCCGCAAAGTGTAGGGCAGGATTTTGCCCAGGCGGCATCTTTGGCTTATGCGGATAACAACTGGGCCTTTTCGATTAAACAGCAATGGGTAGGAGAAAATTACAATCCCGAAGTGGGTTATGTACCGCGTGTGAATTATTTACAAATTCAGCCAGAGGCGGGCAAGATTTTTTACCCGAAAAATAAGTCGACCAATGTGTTTTACACAAGTCTCAAGATGATGTCGGTGTCCTATTGGAATAACCAGGGCGATTATACGGAGAACACGACATTTTTGGCGTATGATGGTACCATGAAGGATCGTTCCACTTTCGGGGTATATTTATCTTATGACTATGTGAAATTACAATACAATTTCGATGCGACGCGTATGGGGAATACGGCGCTATTAAAAGGTACGGATCATGATTGGTATGCCGTGAATGCACGTTATGGTTCTTCGCCGATTAAATTATTTACCTATTCCTTGACATCGCGATTTGGTGGGTATTTTGGAAACGGTTGGCGAACGGGTATGACGGCTGATATTGGATATCGATTCCAGCCTTATGGCTCGATTTCGATGGCGGTCGATTTTAATGACATACAGGATGTGGAAATACCAGGGACCGCACAAATGTTGGCTAAAAAAGTATCGTCTCGGTTTTGGATTATTCGTCCTAAAATTGATATAACTTTTTCCAACAAATTGTTTTTTGCGACCTTTTTTCAGTTGAACCAACAAACAAAAAACGTCAATCTAAATGCCCGTTTACAGTGGCGGTATAAGCCGGCCTCTGACTTGTTTTTAGTTTACACGGATAATTATTTTCCAGAAATCATGAAAATTCGTAACCGGGCCATCGTGTTAAAACTAAATTATTGGCTTAATTTGTAATCTCAATAAACATACATAACCATGAAAAAGTATTTAGCAATTTTGTTTAGTGTGATGACATTTGGTGCATTTGCTCAAAAGGCGCCTGCTTCACCTCCAGCGGTCGTAATTCAGAAAGTAGGAACGACTGAAGTAATGATTAGATATGCACAACCCGCTGTGAAAGGTCGTTTGGTATTTGGCGATAAGGCAGCTAAACCATTGGTTCCATACGGTGAAGTTTGGCGTACGGGTGCGAATGAGGCAACCACCATCGAGTTTTCTTCGGATGTGACGGTACAAGGTAAGCCTTTGGCGAAAGGAGTTTATTCGTTGTTTACGATTCCTGGCCCAACGGAGTGGACGGTCATCTTTAATAGCGACGCAAAACAATGGGGAGCTTATACCTACAAGGCGGAAAAGGATGTGCTGCGTGTAACTGGAAAAGTTAGTGAGCATGCGATGACAGAAAAGTTCACTATAGGGGTTTCGCCTAGTGGCCAAATTACGATGGATTGGGATAAAGCATCCGTTTCCATTTATGTGAAATAAGGAATTTGAATTCCATTTGAAAAGCGACTCCAAATGAGTCGCTTTTTTATTGCGTAATTTCAATTGTTTCTCTATTTTTACTCGTATGTGAGGTTTATCCTCGAATAATCAAATCGAATTTTATGAAAAAAGTATTAATCGCTGAGGACAGTTCTGTTATTCAAAATTTAGCCCGTAAGATTTTAGAATTTCAAAATTTTGAAATTCATGCGGTGAAAAATGGCCAACAAGTTTTGGATGAATTGGCTAAAGCAGATTTTGATATCTTATTATTGGATATCAACATGCCTGTCATGGATGGAATGGATTGCGCCAAAGCGGTTCGTGCTTTAGCTGATCCGAAAAAAGCAGCGATTCCGATGATTGCCATTACGGGTAACGCACGTAATTATACGACGGAAGATTTTAAGGCAGTGGGTTTTGATGATTTCTTGGCGAAGCCTTTGAACTTTGTCGCATTGGTCTCACAAGTCAACGCATTAACTGAATAAATCGATGTCCCCAATCCAGGTACGCTTTTTAGGGACTGGAACTTCGCAGGGGATTCCCATGATCGCTTGTAGTTGTGAAGTATGTAGCTCGGAAGATTTAAAAGATCAACGGCTACGTGTTTCGATGCATATTGAGGTATCAGGTAAGAGTTTCATCATTGATACGGGCCCAGATTTTCGCCAACAAATTCTTCGGGCTGGAATCCGTCATTTAGATGCCGTTTTGTTTACCCATGAGCACAAGGACCATACAGCAGGTCTTGATGATGTTCGGGGATTTAATTTTGCCCAGCAAAGTGCCATTCCCTTGTATGCAAGGCGACAAGTAATTGATCAGTTAAAGCGCGAATTTGCTTATGCATTTGGGGAGCACAAGTATCCGGGAGTTCCCGAAATTGATGTGTATGAAATCGACGATAAGCCTTTTGTCATCGAAGGCGTTGAGGTGATCCCCATCTTGGTCAAGCACTACTTTTTGGATGTTTTAGGGTTTCGATTTGGGGACTTTACCTACATTACCGATGCGAATTTTATTGCTGATGATGAATTAGAGAAAGTGAAAGGGAGCAAAGTTTTGGTTATCAATGCATTGCGTAAGACCCAACACATTTCGCATTTTACATTGGATGAGGCGCTCGCGGTCATAGAAAAAGTTAAGCCCGAGCGAGCATATATTACCCACATAAGTCACATGATGGGTCTGCATGCGGAAGTGCAAAGGGAATTGCCACCTCATGTTTTTTTAGCTTATGATGGCCTTAGCCTAACGATTGAATGATGAAAGCGGTACTCTTTGATATGGATGGAGTCGTGGTGGATAATTTACCATATCACGTAGATGCATGGTTGTTGTTTTGTGAGCGTCATGGTATTCCGTTAACCCGCGAGGTATTTTACCAGGAGTTAAATGGGATGAATTCCAAAGATACATTCGAATGGTTGTATCAGCGGGAAATGTCGCGAGAGGAGATAGAGGTCTTGGAGGAAGAAAAAGAGCTTTTATACCGAGCTTTTTATCGGGATCAGATGAAGCCTGCCAATGGCTTGTTGGTATTTTTGAAATTATTGCATTCCAATGGAATTAAGACGGCCCTTGCTACCTCGGCAGGACCTGGAAATATTGATTTCATTTTGGATGGCCTTGGAATTCGGAATCAGTTTGATGCAGTCATCGGTGGGGCTGAGGTAAAAAAAGGAAAACCGGATCCGGAGATTTATTTGAAGGCAGCAGCCATGGTTCAGGTTGAACCCTCCGATTGTTGGGTCATCGAGGATTCGCTGCAAGGGATTTCATCGGGCTTGAATGCCGGTATGCGGGTAGTCGGCATTACGACCTCCCACACGTCGAAGGAATTAGCTCATACTCAGTTGATTGCGGCGGATTTCGTCGATTTGTTTGAAAAATTACAGGCAATAAGTGCCTGACACCACTAACTTCGTGTTATGAAAAAATACATCATCTCTTTCATTTTATTTTTGGCTGTTTTGAATGGTCTTTTTGCTCAAAAGCTAAAAATGGAATTTAAGCCGGGAATTATGGTAGAGGAGTATACCCCAGAAAAATCGGGAATTCATCGGGAATTACCTGAGGGGTATTCGCAGCGGATTTTAGAAGAAATCCAGAATAGAAACGCGCGTGTGAAGCAATCCCCGCAGGCGAATCAAGCGGGGACCAAGGTGATTTTGACATACGAGGAATCATCTCAATTAACGGCGGATGTACGTGTTATTTTTGAGCGTGCAGCCAATTTATGGGCAAATTCATTGAATTCAGATGTGCCCATTCAAATTTATGTTCGTTGGAAATCTTTGGCATCAGGTGTTTTGGGAAGTGCAGGCTCTTCCACAAACGTTCGAAATTTTATTGGTTGTAATCGACTTAATACCTGGTATCCAATCGCATTAGCTGAGAAGATGGCACATAAAAATTTGAATGGCAATAATCCAGATATCGTGGCAACCTTTAATTCGGATTTTACGGATTGGTACACAGGTTTGGAAGGTGTTCCTAAGGTGAATCAAATCGACTTGTATTCTGTTGTTCTTCATGAGTTTGGCCATGGCTTGGGATTTATTGGTCAAATCAATGAATCCTCATCTGATAATACCATTGCTGGTTTTGCTTTCCCAGGAATCTTTGACCAATTCATTGCTAATTCATCCGGGGATCGGTTAGCGGATTCAACGAAATTTGAAAACCCATCCGCCGAGATTAAAACTCAAATCACATCCAATAATTTATTTTTATCATCCCCAAGTATCCTCCGTTTAAATGGGGATAAGGCGAAATTATATGCGCCCACAACCTATTCGGCGGGATCTAGTGTGTACCACGTTGATCAAGTCAAGTACAAAGTGGGAGATATCAATGCGCTTATGACGCCCCAGATTGCGCGTGGTGAGGTTACCCGGGATGTTGGTCCGATTGTTCTTGGGGCATTCAATGATTTTGGGTGGTATTCGTCTAGTATTATTGCTGAGAATTTTTCTGATACAGAAGATACCAGTAAGGATATCGTTTTTTCAGCGAAGGTTTACTCGGATACATTGATTAATGAATCTTCAGTTAAGTTAATGATGGCCATTGATAAAAGCATCTTATCGGCCACTTCGATGCCTCTTGTCAAATCGGGGAATACCTATACCTATACTTTACCGAAGTCTCCGAATCGTCGTCAAATCAATTATTACTGGACTGCAAATGATGCTGGAGGGAAAAAATTCACGACTCCGGCGGAGGCGCCCGTGATTCCCGGAACGAATTTTGGTAGCTATTTTGATTTTGTGGTAGGCGCTGACACGGTGAAGCCGGTGGTCATTTACGCGAACCCACTAAAGTATATTTTTACATCGCAAACGAAGATTGATTTACCCACTTTGTTAACCTCGGATAATCTTGGCATATCAGCTGTTTATTTGGAGTACTCGATTAATGGAGCCTCATTTGTTCGTCAAAATTTCACCAAAATCGCAGGAGATTCCTTTAGCTATAGCAATGCCTTTAATTTTGCGCCAGGACAATTGAAGTCGGGCGATGTCATTCGCTACCGGGTGGTGGTGGAGGATGCCGCCAAAATCGCGAATGTTGTCTATCGTCCATCTTCAGGCTATTATGAGTTTAAAGTGTTGGCTCTAGCTTCGTCAGTGCCGACCTATTTGCAGAATTTCGACAGCAATGCATCGTCTGATTTTTATTTAAAAGGATTTAGTATTACCCAAGACCTGGGTTTTTCGACGCCGGCCCTTCATTCCGAACATCCTTATGCCGACGGTACGGAAGAGTCTTACGACGGCGCGGGTGGTTCCGATAAATTTACCAATAATGATGCGATTTTATTGAAACCGATTAAAGTAGCGTCAACTAATCCGAAGATAGTTTTTGATCAAATCGTTTTGGTAGAGCCTGGGGAGCCGGGGGAAAAATTCTTGAATCCGGATGGGACGGTTAACCGAAGCTTTTATGATTACGTGGTGGTTCAAGGTTCCAGCGATCAGGGGAAGACTTGGTTTAATTTTTCCGATGGCTGGGATTCAAATTTAAATTCAGCTTGGGTGGCACGTTGGAATAGTGCTAGCGATAGAGCGGGAAATTCAACGGCTGTGCCAAGTAGCTCTTTGATTAAAAGTCAGGAAATAGATATGTTGGCCTCAGGCAAGTTTAACGTCAATGATGAGGTGATTATTCGCTTTCGACTTCATGCGGATGTGGGTGCACATGGTTGGGGCTGGGCAATTGATAATTTGAAAATTCAACCCCCGAAGGTCGATCCAATCTTAGCTGTGGAGCCGAGTGCCTTCCTATCGGGTTTGCAAATTTCTCCCAACCCGAGTTCAGGGCGTGTTCAGGTAAGTTATAGTCAGAAAGATGAATTTAACGGGGTTCAGGTGCGCGTCATCGATTTACAAGGCAAGTCTGTTTTTAATCAATCTTATGTGACGCAAGGCAATAAATTTGAACAAAGTTTAGAGTTAGGTTATTTGAGTTCGGGTACCTATTCCTTGCAATTACAGGTTCAAAATCAATGGGTTTTGAAGCGATTTGTACTTGTTAAATAGGGGAGTAAAGGCCTTTTTTATTTATCTTTGCAAACATTTAATTTAGTCGTATGTCTTGGTTTACAAGAAAAGATAAAGGGATTCAAACTCCCACCGAATTTAAACGTGAGGCGCCTGATGGACTTTGGTATCAATGTCCTTCGTGTAAGAAAGCCTTACATACGCGTGAGCACCGCTTGTTTTCATATACCTGCTCAAGTTGCAATTATCATGAGAAGATTGGCTCACAGGAGTACTTTGAGTTGTTGTTTGATCAATCCCGTTACACGGAATTAGATCCTATGTTAAGCTCCGGTGATCCATTAAATTTTACGGATACGAAGAAATACACCGATCGTGTCAAAGCGACCGAATACAAAACGGGGTTGAAGGATGCTGTTCGTGCAGCTTATGGGGAGATGAATGGCCAAGCCATTACAATTGCTGCGATGGATTTTAGCTTTATCGGTGGTTCCATGGGTTCCGTTGTAGGGGAAAAAATTTCGCGCGCCATTGATCACTCCTTGAAAACAGGGACTCCTTTCCTGATGATTTCCCGATCGGGTGGAGCCCGCATGATGGAGGCGGGTTTTTCTTTAATGCAGATGGCGAAGACTTCAGCGCGTTTAGCCTTATTGGCTGAGGCGAAGATCCCATACATCTCTTTATTGACCGATCCTACGACAGGTGGAGTTACTGCTTCTTTTGCCATGCTGGGAGACTTTAATATCGCTGAGCCGGGAGCGCTTATCGGTTTTGCCGGTCCGCGTGTGATTAAGGAGACGATTGGGAAGGATTTGCCGAAGGGTTTCCAAAGTGCCGACTTTGTTTTGGATCATGGTTTCTTAGATTTTATTGTCGACCGAAAGGATATGAAAGACAAATTAAGTGCCCTACTCGGGATGCTGAAAAAATAAGAAAAAGCCCTGCCGAAAGACAGGGCTTTTTTATGGCCCAATAAAAAAGCCTAACAGGAAGTTAGGCTTTTCAATGTATGATTGGTGTTTGCTTATTCAGCTGTTGCAGCAGCGGCTGCCGCTTTACCACGCGTTTTCTTTTCTTTCTCGGGTGCTGGGATTGGATCTTCAACACCGGCTAGAATACG
>JACCDK010195459.1_pt1 | contig 10581 bp, 11 predicted proteins | sample 7445871 | NCBI WGS metagenome assembly JACCDK01 (sample SAMN15323436, study PRJNA562643) | freshwater metagenome | isolation source: river surface water | place: USA:Blue River Watershed | collected 2017-08-15
GGTGGGCCATATGGCCCGGGCGGTGGCCGAAGGGCGGCAGGCCTATTGGGTTTGCCCCTTGGTCGAGGACAGTGAGGTGCTCGACTATGCCAGCGCCGAGGCGCGCTTTGCCAGCCTGCGGGCGGCTTTGGGTGACTGTGTTGGTCTTGTGCATGGGCAGATGGCCCCGGCTGACAAAGACGCCGCCATGGCGCGGTTCGTGGCGGGTGAGACCAAGGTTTTGGTCGCCACCACGGTGATCGAAGTCGGTGTCAACGTGCCCAATGCCTCGATCATGGTGATCGAACGGGCCGAGATTTTTGGGCTCGCCCAGCTCCATCAGTTGCGCGGGCGTGTCGGTCGCGGGAGTGCCGCCTCGACGTGCCTCTTGATGTATCAAGCCCCCTTGTCAGAAAGCGGCGAGCGGCGCTTGACCGTGCTGCGCGACACCGAGGATGGCTTTCGCATCGCCGAAGAAGATCTGGCGATGCGCGGGGCAGGCGACCTGATCGGCACGGCGCAATCCGGCCTGCCGCGCTTTCGTGTGGCGGATCTGGAGCGGCAGGCGGGTCTGATGGCGATTGCCCAGACGGATGCGCGCCGTCTCTTGGCTGATGACCCCACGCTCGACAGCCCGCGCGGGCGCGCGGCGCGGCATCTGTTGTGGCTGTTGGATCAGGACCGCGCGATTCGGCTTTTGTCGGTGGGTTGAGGGCCGTTTGAGGCGCTTGGGTTTGGTGGTGAACAGGCGTATTTTTGTTGCCCGACCACAAACATCCTTAGCCAAAATGCCGCTTTGTTCTCAAATGTTCTCATAAAGTTCTTGACGCATTGCGAATCTCATGAGAACAATACGGCAACAACCACGGGAGACAGCCATGCTGACTGAGATTGCCGAAATCGTGAATCGTTCGCGCGCCACGCTGATCGAAGATGCCGCCGGTGTGCTGTCGCTGTTTGTGATGCTTTATGCCGGGCTGACGCTGTCCGGCGCCTTCTGATCTGTTCTGCCTGCGATCTTTGCCCATCGGTGGCGCGCATCTGTCCCCAAGGGATGCGCCGCTAGGCCAGCCCCGGCCCGCCGATGACAGATACGCGCCTGACCGTCGTCTCCCTTTAGGGGGCGGCGGTTTTTTTATGCCCCGGTGCTTTCGGCCGCGATCATCGCCTCGCAGGCAGCCTCCAGCGGGAGGAGGATTGAGGCGTGGCGGTTCTTATACTCGCGCGCCGGGATCAGCACCTCGTAGCCCTCAAAGGGCGCCGCAGGCACGGGGCCTGCGTCTTTGAGCATGGCACGCAGGCTGTCACGCGCCGCCTCAAGCTCGGCGCGTTGCTTGCCAACCAGCACACGCCCCAGAACCGAAGCGGAGGCTTGGCCAAGTGCGCAAGCTTTGACGTCCTGTGCAAACTCGGTGATCCGACCGTCCTTCACCACCACATCCACCGTGACGGTTGACCCACACAGGGGCGAGCGTTTCTTTGCACTGCCCATCGGCGCCGAAAGTCGGCCCTGATGCGGGATCGAGGCCGCGAGTTCCAAAATCCGGCCCGAGTAAAGCTTGATCAGATCGCTGTCGGCCATAGACTTCCCCTTCGACTGCCTATGAGATAGGCCGCAATTCACCCGCCGCCAAGGACCAACCCGATGCCCTTTGATCCTGCAAGCCTAAAGTATGATGCCAACGGCCTGATCCCCTGCATCGCGCAAGACCATCAGACGGGCGAGGTGTTGATGTTTGCCTGGATGAACGCGACAAGTCTCGCGCGCACGCTGGAGACCGGCAATGTCACCTATTGGAGCCGGTCGCGTCAGGCGTTTTGGGCCAAGGGCGAAACATCGGGCCATGTTCAGCGGCTGGTGGAGTTGCGGTTGGATTGCGACCGCGATTGCCTGTTGGCGCTTGTGACTCAAGAGGGGCCAGCCTGTCATACCAACCGCCGGTCATGCTTTTACACCGCCCTGCGGGACGGCGAAGAGGTTGAGATCCTGACGCCCATGGCATGAGGTCGCCGCCCGCGGCCTGTCGGCAGCCGTCGCCAAAGCTGCGGTCTTGATCAGTCGAGGGTGATCCGGGCTGATCCGGCGGTCATGACCCCTTTGGCCTGATCAAGGCGCAAATGGGCCAGCGCATGTGTCCCGGATTGGGTGAAAAGCCGCCCCACCACCTTACCTGCGGCCAGAACATCGGTTCCCACCGGGGCCTGCCCGTCAATCGTCACCCGCGTCAGACCCTTGCGCAGTTCGGTCTTGTGCTTCATCCGCGCAGTGACTTCCTGACCCACATAGCAGCCCTTGCGGAAGTTCACGCCATGCAGCCGTTCAAATCCGTTTTCCAACAGATAGCTGTCATCGGGGATCAGCTCGATCCCGCTTTCGGGTATCACATGGGCGACGCGGATCGCGTCCCAATCGATCTGCGGCGCATCCCCGAGGCTGCGATAGGCCCGCCAGCCCAGCGCCTCATGGCGCGGGTCGGGCAGGGCATCTGCGGGGGTCTCACCCAGCCCACGAATGGCCATCAGTGCGCTAGGGCCAAAGGCCACGTCGCTGCGCAGTTTGTACATGGTCAGGCGGCGCAGGGTGGTGTCGGCCAAGCTCTCGTTGATGTCGAGCAAGAGCATCTCGCCGGTGCTCACCACAAAGAAGTCAGCCAGATACTTGCCTTGCGGCGTCAAAAGCGCGGTCCAGACGATGCCGGGTGCCTTGGCCAGCGGCAGCACGTCATTCGAAGTCAGCCCCTGCAAAAAAGGCAGCGCATCGGCCCCGGAGATCTGAAAGATGCGGCGATCCGAGGCGGTTTCGCCTGACGTCCTATCCATGGCTTAGCCCTTGAATTGTAGCTGATAAAGCCGCGCGTAAAGCCCGTTCTGCGCGATCAGCGCGTCATGCGTGCCCTCTTCAACCACGCGGCCTTGGTCCATAACAAGGATATGGTTGGCCGCCCGCACTGTCGCAAGCCTGTGGGCGATGATCAGCGTCGTGCGCCCCTGCGCGGCCTTGGACAGGGCATCGGCCACGGCAGCTTCGGACTGGGCGTCCAAAGCGCTGGTGGCCTCATCCAAGAGCAGTACGGGGCGGTCCTGCGCCAAGGCGCGGGCGATGGCCACGCGCTGGCGTTGACCGCCTGACAAGGCCGAGCCGCGCGGGCCGACCGGGGTGTCGATCCCTTGCGACAGTTGCGGCAGGAAATCAGCCACATGGGCGTCATGGCAGGCGGCCTGCAGTGCCGCATCGGGCAGGTCCCGCCCCAGCGCGATGTTTTCGCGCAAGGTTTCATCAAACAAAGCCGAGTCCTGCGTCACACTGGCAAAAAGGCGGCGCTGGTCCGACAGGGCGAGGGTGGACGCGTCGATCCCACCGATCAGGACTTTGCCCGCCGCTGGGTCCAATAGCCCGGTCAACAGCTGGAACACCGTCGATTTGCCCGCACCCGAGGCGCCGACAATCGCGGTGGTCGCCCCGGCTGGCGCGGTAAAACTTAGGCCCCGCAGGATGGGCTGGTCGCCATAGGCAAAGGTAACGGCGTCAAAGCGGATTTCGGGCGCGCCGGGGGCGGGAAGCGCTGCGCTGGTGGCGGGGCGGGTCTGAACGGGCTGGGTGTCAAACAGTTCATAGATCCGCTCCAGACTGGCCGCGGCCACCTGCCATGTGCCCGACAGATCGCCCAAACGGCGCAGGGGCTGAAAGGTCAGCGACATGGCGGTGAAGAAGGACATGAATTCGCCGGTGGTGCGTTCGCCACTGGCAATCTCTCCACCGGCCATCAATAGAACGGCGAAAAAGCCAAAACCTGTGACAAAATCCATCATCCCGGGCATCAGCGCGCGCCCGGCCATGATCTTGACCTCTGCCCGGCGGATGAGGCCAAGGACGCGGTCGAACCGTCCGGCCTGATAGGCCTCCATCCGGTTCAGTTTGACCGCTTGAATGCCGTGAAAAATCTCATCCAGCCGGGTTGCGCGCAGTCCGGCCTGATCGCGCAGATGGGTGGTCTTGCGCCGGATATAGCGCTGCACGGCCACCGACGGCAGAATGAGAAGGGGGGCGCCGACAAGGGCGGCCAGCGTCCAGACCGGATCGATCGACAGCGCCACGGCAAACAGAAAGATCAGGCTGAAGAAGTCGCGGCCAATCCCGGTGACCACCGCGCTCCACAGGCTTTGCACGGCCAGCGTGTCACCTTGCACCCGTTCAATCAGCGCGCCGGGGGCGTTGTGCTGAAAGAACGCACCCTCCAGCGTCAGGAGATGGCGGAGCAGTGCCGATTGCATGGCCGCCGCGACCTTTTGGGTCACCGCCGAAATGACCGTGCGTGAGGCGATGGTTGACAGCCCCCGCACCGCGAACAGGCCAAAGATGATAAGCCCCACCGCCAGAAGCGGACCTTGGCCGCCGGTTTTGAACACCTGATCGAACAAGGGTTCGATCGCACGGGCCAGCGCGCCCAATGTGGCCCCTTCGATCAACATCAGGCCAAAGGCCAGCGCGATCATGCCAGTTTCGGGCCGCAGGTAATCGCGCCAGAAGCGGCGAAACAGGCGGGGCTTTGGGGGCGGCAGGTCGGTCAAGCAGGGCCTGTGGTGCAACTACGGTGGGGTCAAGGTCTAGCCGGGGCGGGCGGTGCTGTCCAGAAGCCGCGCGGCGACGGTCCTCCAGATCGGGGGGCCAGATAAGCGGGCCAGATGAGGCCAGCGCGGGGGCAAGGTTGACGGGGCGCGGGGGGCAAGCTAGCCCTTGGCTCAGAATGCCGCAAAAGGACGCAAGATGCCCGCCATCGTCAATCTGTCCCATGGCCGCCCCTATCTTGCGATCCCCGGCCCCTCGGTCGTGCCCGACCGCGTGCAGCGCGCCATGCATCGCGCCGCCCCTAACATTTACGAGGGCGAGTTGCACAGCCTGACTGCGTCGCTTTGGCCCGATCTGCGGGCTGTTGCGGGCACGGTGCACAACGTGGCCTGCTATATCGGCAATGGCCATGCTTTGTGGGAAGCGGTGAACACCAACCTGTTTTCACGCGGCGATAAGGTCTTGGTGCTGGCCTCTGGGGCTTTTGGCTTGGGCTGGGCCAATGTGGCAAGTGCCATGGGTGTGGATGTCGAGATCATGGATTTCGGCCGCAGTTCCGCCCCCGACATGGCACGTGTCGAGGCGCGTTTGCGCGCTGATGCAGGGGCGCAGATCGTCGCCGTCCTGACCACCCATGTTGACACCGCCACCACGGCCCGCACCGATGTTGTCGCGTTGCGCGCGGCGATGGACCGCGCCGGGCATCCAGCACTTCTGGCGGTGGATTGCATCGCCTCGATGGGCTGCGATGAGTTTCGTATGGATGACTGGGGCGTCGATGTTGCCTTCGCGGCGAGCCAAAAGGGGCTTTTGCTGCCGCCCGGCATCGGCTTTGTCTGGTTTTCCGAAAAGGCACGCGCCGTGGGCCGCAAGGCAAACTTGCGCACGCCCTATTGGGATTGGACGCCGCGCGCCGATGGGCCAGAGTTTTGGCAGTATTGGCATGGCACGGCACCGACGCATCATCTTTATGGCCTGCGCGAGGCGCTGACCATGCTGTTGCATGAAGAGGGGCTGGCGAATGTCTGGGCCCGGCATGAGACATTGGCCCGCACCGTTTGGGCCGCCTTTGATGCTTGGGGGCAGGGGCATGACCGCATCGCGTTGAACATCGCCGACCCCGCATCGCGGGCGCGGGCGGTGACCTCGGCCCGGCTGGGCGCACCCGATGGCCAAGCGCTGCGCCAATGGTGCGAGGGGCTGGCGGGGGTCACCTTGGGGATTGGGCTGGGCATGGCCACGCCCGAAGACCCCCAAAGCACAGGGCATCTTCGGGTGGCCCATATGGGCCATGTGAACGCCCATATGACGCTGGGCGCGCTTGCGGTGATGGAGGCGGGGATGCAGGCCCTGTCCATTCCGCATGGCAAGGGCGCCTTAGAGGCGGCAACGGCGGTGGTGGCCGGGGCCATGCGCGCATGAACCAAGCCAAACGCCCGATCATTGGGGTTGCCCTGATGCTGGGGGCCATGGCGGTTTTGCCTGGCATTGATGTGATTGCAAAACTTCTTGGCCAGCAGGGCATGCCGATCTTGCAAGTGGTCTGGGCGCGGCTGGCGCTTGGGGCGCTGATGACGCTGCCCTTTGCCTTGCGGATTGCGGGGCCCAAGGCGCTTTGGCCGGACCGGCCTTGGTATCACACCTTGCGCGCGGCCTTTCTGGTGGCGGCGACCTTCTTCTTTTTCCTGTCGCTGAAATGGCTGCCGATTGCCGACGCCTTGGCGATCTTCTTTGTGCAGCCCCTGATCGTGACCGTCCTGTCGGCCTTTGTCCTGCGCGAGGCGGTGGGTCCGCGTCGTTGGATCGCGGTGGCGGTGGGCTTTATCGGCACCCTCATCATCATCCGCCCCGGCATTGCCGAGTTGAACCCCGGGTCATGGCTGGCGTTTGGGGCGGGGGTCACTCTGGCCTTCTATTTCGTGATGACGCGGGCGATTTCGGGCCGCGCCCATGCCATGGTGACCATGTTCCAGACCTCGCTTTTGGGCGGGTTGATCCTATCGGCGGGGATCTGGTGGGTTTGGATCTGGCCCAGTCCGACGCAATGGGCGATGCTTGCGGCGCTTGCCTTTATTGGGACTGCTGGCCATCTCTTGATCGTGCGGGCCTATGACCACGCCGAAGCGTCGTTGCTGGCCCCCTTGGCCTATACCGAGATGATCACCTCGGTCGCGCTCGGGTGGTTGTTCTTCAGCGATTTCCCCGATGCCTACACCTTCCTTGGCGTGGCGATCCTGATTTCCTGCGCGATCTACATTTCCATGCGGGAACGTGCCAACGGCCAAGTCCCCGCGCCAAAAGCGCAAGCGCAACCCTAAAGCGCCTGCGCGGGGTGGTTAGTGCCCGTGCTTGGCCAGCCAGTCCTGCATCCAAGCGATTTCAGCCTCTTGAGCAGCGATCACCGCTTCGGCGAGCTTGCGCACCTCGGGGTCCTTGCCGTGTTCCAACACGATGCGCGCCATATCGACCGCGCTCTGATGATGCGGGATCATGCCTCGGATAAAGTCAATGTCGGCGTCCCCGGTGAAGGCAATAGCCATGCCTTCGTGCATCGCGGCATTGGCCTGCATGAAGGCCATAGTCGCGGGCGTCTCGGCCCCGGTCATTTGATGCCCGGCGTGGGGGTCGACGGTGGTTTCTGCAAGGGCTGAGCTGGCAGAGAACAGGCTGGCGGCAACGATGAGGGTGCGGATCATGCGGGGCTCCTGAGGCGGGGTTCAGGTCCCACCATGCAGGCCGTGCCGCACAGGATGCAAATCACCCTTGGGTGAGCCTGCGACAGCGCTTTGACGCCCAAGGTTTCTTTACCCGGATTTCTGCACGTCTAGGGCTTCACCTTGGGGACTTGCCTTTCTATGCTGCGCGCAACGAGGAAAAGCAGGTTGACCATGGCACAGCCAAAACGGCCCCCGAAACGGCCTACGGTGGGGATCATCTCGAACTCCTACCAGATGAACGACCGCTATGAGGTGCATGCCTCGGGCCACATCAATTCGATCGCGGTCGCCGAGGTGGCGCGTTGTCTGCCGGTGATCCTGCCCTCGGACCCGCGTCTGGTGACGGTGGATGAGCTTTTGGACACGTTCGATGGGTTCTTGCTGACGGGCGGCCAGCCGAATGTACACCCGTCCGAGTATGGTGAGCCGGAAACCCCGGCGCATGGGGCTTTTGACCGCAACCGCGATGCCATTACGCTGCCCTTGATCCGGGCCTGCGTTGATCGCGGCCAGCCGTTCTTGGGCATCTGCCGGGGCTTTCAAGAGATCAACGTCGCGATGGGCGGCAGCCTCTATCCCGAAATTCGCGAGCTTCCGGGCCGCATGAACCACCGCATGCCTCCCGAGGGCAGCTTGGAAGAGGTCTTCGCGCTCCGCCATGCGGTGCGGTTTGCCGAAGGCGGGGTGTTTCACCGGCTGATGGGGGCCGATGAGGTGATGACCAACACGCTCCATGGCCAAGGCATTGCCCGCCCCGGCGCGCGGATCGTGATTGATGGCCATGCGCCTGACGGGACGCCCGAGGCGATTTATGTCAAGGATGCGCCGGGCTTTACGCTGGCGGTCCAGTGGCATCCGGAATGGAACGCCGCCAACGACCCGGTCTCGCGCCCGTTGTTCACCGCCTTTGGGCAGGCGGTGCGCGACTGGTCTGAGCGGGACTGATGCCAGTCGCGCTTTACACCTTTGGCCAGTTCATCCTCCCCTCTGAACACCCGGACAATCGGGGTTTTCATGACCGCAATGACGCCAATCTGGCGGCGGTGGACCGGGCCGAGGGTCTGATCGGCCGATCAGGCTATGAGGGCGATCTGGGGCCGGAAAGCTGGGGGCCGCAGGTTTTCCCGCGGTTCTGGCAAGACCCGTTCGGTGATGGTTGGGCGCCGTCCACCTTGTCATGGTGGCGCGATCTGGAATCGATCTGGGCCTATACCTATTCCGGTATCCATGCCGAGGCCCTGGCCAAAGGGCGAACCTGGTTCCGCAAGGGCGATTGGCCGCCGCTGGTGATGTGGTGGAGCGAGATGCGCCCCGATTGGGTCGAGGGCGTGGCGCGGCATGAGCAGCTGCACGACCACGGCGCCAGCGCGCACGCCTTTGGCTTTCGTCAGGCATTTGACGCGGCGGGACGGCATGCTGCGCCAGACCGCGCGCGGGTGCGAGAGATTGCGGCCCGGAATGCCACCAATGACCTTGCCTCGCGCGCCGGGCACCCGACCTTTGAGGATGATGCGCGCGATTGGGCGGGCGGGGGTAAGGCGGGCCTAAGCCGTCCTTAGTGTCAGGCCGTCAAAGGTGGCGGCAAGGACGGCATGGGCGGCGGCGCGTTGCGCCTCTGTCCCGCCCTCACAGCCCGCAAGCCACAGCGCCTGCGCCATCACCGCGCCGTTCAGGAGATGGGCGGTTGCCACCGGATCAAGCGGGCGCAGACGGTCTGCAGCGATCAACGCGGCCAGTTCCTCAACGATGATCGAGAAGCCGCTCTCCATCAGGATATCCATCGCCCGTGCGCCCATCACCGCCGGGGCGTCGCGAAAGAGGATGCGGGCGTTTTCAGGCCGCAGCGCAAGGTCAAGATAGGCGTGATAGCAGGCGGTTAGGCCCCCCCATGCATCGGGTTCCGCTTCGTAGATGCGGTCCAGTTCAATGGCAATCTCGGCATCGACGGCGCGAAAGACGGCCTCGAACAGCCCGGCCTTGTTCTTAAAATGGTGGTGAAGCGCCCCGCGGGTGACGCCTGCTTCAGCCGCCAGCGCATCGAGCGAGACATGGGCAAAGCCTAGAATGGCAAAAGCGTGCCGCGCCGTGGCGACAAGGCGGTTGGCGGTTTGCTCCGCAGCTTCAGCCCGCGCTTGCGGGCGTGGTGTTGCGGTGGGAATAGGTGGGGCGGTGGTTGACATACAATCCGTATGTAAGTTAGGAGCTTGCATACGCACCGTATGTGAAATGAAGGGATGGGGCAAGTGCAGGGCCGGGGATTGATCAGGGCGATCTGGCACGAGGTGCCGGGCATGGTCGTCTTGGCCTTGCCCATTGTGATTGGTCTTGCCGCATCAACCCTGATCGGGGTGACAGATTCTGTCATGTTGGCCCCTTTGGGGCCTGTGCCTTTGGCGGCTGTCGGTCTGACAGGTGCCGTGGCCGTGCTGTTTTACGCGGCGATCTATGGTCTTTTGTCGGCCTTGTCGGTGCGGATCGGTGCCGCTTGGGGGGCGGGGGCGGGCCTTGCGATCCCGGGCATGTTGCGGTCGGGTCTTGCCTTGGGGCTGTTGGTGGGAGTGGGCTCGGCCCTTATCATGGCCGCGCTCTGGCCTTTGCTCCCGCTTTTGGGCCAGCCTGATGAGGTGGTCGGCGCGATGCGGGGCTATTGGCTCTGGATCTGCGCCTTCTTGATCCCGTTTTCGGTTCTGACCGCCTTCAAGGCGGCCTTTGAGGCTGCTGACAAACCGTGGCTTGGAACGGCTTTTGCCTTTCTGGGCGTGGTGATCAACGTCCCGCTGAACTATGCGCTGATCTGGGGGATCGGCCCTTTGCCCGAGCTTGGGCTGACCGGGGCAGGGCTGGCCTCGTTTCTGGCCGAGACGATGGCGCTGGGGGCCGCGTTTCTATGGTGGGGTTATGCGCCGTCGATGCGGCGTCTGCGGCTGCGGCGCAATGTGTCGCTAAGCGAGATGCGCCTGACCTTCCGCGAAGGTGCGCCACTTGGGGCGATGTATGTAGTCGAGACCGCCTCGGTCAGCGTGGCGACGCTGATGATCGGTGCTTTTGGCACGGTGGCCTTGGCAGGCAATCAGGTGGCCCAGTCGGTGGGCGGGGTGCTTTATATGCTGCCCTTGGGCGTGGCCGGGGCTGTCGCGATCCGCGTGGCGCAAGAGCGCGGGGCGCAGAACATGGGCGCCCTGCGGCCGATCGCGCTGGCAGCGGTCGTGGTGGCGGGCCTTTGGCTTGTAACGGCGGCATTGGTCTTGGCGCTGCAAGGGGCTGCAATCGCCCGGCTTGTCACCGATGACCCCGCGGTGGTGGCTGTTGCGGCTGCGA
>JACCDK010935452.1_pt1 | contig 10580 bp, 10 predicted proteins | sample 7445871 | NCBI WGS metagenome assembly JACCDK01 (sample SAMN15323436, study PRJNA562643) | freshwater metagenome | isolation source: river surface water | place: USA:Blue River Watershed | collected 2017-08-15
TCACCACGGTAACGAGAGCCAGCAACAAGTGCACCAAGATCTAGTGAGTAGAGCTGCTTATCCTTCAAAGTTTCAGGAACATCGTTCTTTGCAATTGCCTGCGCAAGGCCTTCAACAACTGCAGTCTTACCAACACCTGGTTCACCGATAAGTACTGGGTTGTTCTTGGTTCGGCGAGAAAGAATTTGCATCACGCGTTCGATCTCAAGATCGCGACCAATTACTGGGTCAAGCTTTCCTTCGCGCGCTGCCGCGGTGAGGTTGCGACCAAATTGATCAAGAACGAGTGAGGTAGATGGGGTTCCCTCAGCTGGCCCACCTTGTGTAACAGCTTCCTTGCCCTGATAGCCAGAGAGAAGTTGAATTACCTGTTGGCGAACGCGATTGAGATCGGCGCCTAACTTAACGAGAACTTGCGCGGCGACGCCTTCACCTTCACGGATAAGTCCAAGAAGAATGTGCTCTGTGCCGATGTAGTTATGGCCGAGCTGCAAAGCTTCGCGAAGTGAGAGTTCAAGAACTTTCTTTGCGCGTGGAGTAAATGGAATATGTCCGCTTGGTGCTTGCTGTCCTTGCCCAATTATTTCTTCAACTTGTGCGCGAACGCCTTCGAGTGAGATGCCAAGTGATTCAAGACCTTTAGCGGCGACGCCTTCACCTTCGTGGATGAGACCAAGGAGGATGTGCTCTGTGCCAATGTAGTTGTGGTTGAGCATGCGTGCTTCTTCTTGAGCCAAGACAACTACTCGTCTGGCTCGATCGGTAAAGCGCTCAAACATGGCGGGCTCCTTCTACTTGATCTGATCGTGCTGTGAATCTGCCGTAAGCCTATAACCCAGCGTAGGGAAGGTGCGAGGTGAAGGGCTTTCAGGTCATAGAACCCCAGATATGGGGCTGGTATTCCCGCAGGTGCCCAAATATCGGGCTAGAGGGTCAAGAGCATGCGGGTATTGCCCAAGGTATTGGGCTTTACCGACTCAAGATCAAGGAACTCTGCGGTTCCAGCGTCATATGAGTGCAAGAGCTGGGCATAGACATCAGGTGCAACCGGAGTTCCTTCAATCTCTTCAAAACCATGTTTTCCAAAGAAATCTGTTTGGAAGGTAAGGCAGAAGATTCGAGACACACCGATTTCGCGTGCACGTTCAATGATGCGTTGCAAAATTTGATGTCCAATTCCTTGCTTATGCAAACTTCTCTCAACAGCAACTGTGCGAACTTCGGCAAGGTCTTCCCAGAGAATGTGGAGAGCTCCGCAACCAATCACCTTGCCATCAAGTTCGGCAACGGTAAATTCCTGAACGCTTTCAAAGAGCGTGACAGTTTCTTTGGCAAGCATCTGACCAGGCGCAGCATAAGAATCTACAAGTTCGCGGATTGTTTTTACATCAGAAGTTCGGGCGGGGCGAATAACCAGCATTATTAATCAACTTCGGGCTTTACTAGCGGGAAGAGAATAGTTTCGCGAATACCTAGACCGGTAAGAGCCATAAGCAAGCGATCAACGCCCATTCCCATTCCACCCATTGGTGGCATTCCAAATTCCATTGCGCGTAAGAAATCTTCATCTACCTGCATCGCTTCAAGATCGCCCTTAGCGCCAAGTTGTGCCTGTTCGATTAAGCGATCGCGTTGAATGACCGGGTCTACCAATTCAGAGTAACCAGTGGCTAACTCAAAACCATCAACGTAGAGATCCCACTTTTCAACAACTCCAGGAATTTCGCGGTGAGCACGCACAAGTGGAGATGTATCCACTGGATAGCCCATAACAAATGTTGGCTCGATTAACTTATCTTGCGCTACGTGCTCAAAGATTTCCTCGGCGAGCTTGCCAGTAACCCACTTAGGGTCAATCTTCATACCAAGTTTGGTGGCAATCTTCTTGAGGTCATCCATAGAAGTAAGCGCCGTTACCTGCTCGCCAACACCTTCAGAGATTGCGTCATAGAGTGAAATCTCTTTCCAGGTGCCACCAAGATCTGCTTGGCGTCCGTCGTAATGTGTCACAACATGCGAACCTGCTACCGCCATCGCAGCATTTTGAATGAGTGAGCGAGTGACATCTGCAATCGAGCGCCAATCTCCATACGCCATATATGACTCAACCATTGCAAACTCTGGTGAATGCGAGGAATCGGCACCTTCATTTCGGAAGTTACGATTAATCTCAAATACTCGCTCAATACCACCGACTACACATCTTTTAAGAAAAAGCTCGGGTGCAATGCGCATATACAAATCCATGTCATAGGCATTGCTGAAAGTTTTAAATGGACGAGCTGCAGCTCCACCATGCATCACCTGCAGCATTGGTGTTTCTACCTCAATGAACTCTTGGTTGTTAAAGGTTTCGCGAAGTGAACGCATCACAGTCGGGCGCATACGCGCGGCGCTGCGGGCCTCTGGGCGGACAATCAGATCAACATAACGCATACGAACGCGAGTCTCTTCTGACATTGGTTTGTGATCATTTGGCAGCGGGCGGAGCGACTTTGATGCAAGTGCCCAAGAAGTTGCCAAAATTGAAAGTTCGCCACGTTTTGAGGTAATGATTTCGCCAGTTACAGAGACGATGTCACCCAAATCGATATCTGACTTCCATGCATCAAGAGATTCTTGTCCTACCTTGTCGAGCGATAACATCGCTTGCAACTCTGTGCCATCGCCTTCTCGTAGCGTTGCAAAACAGAGTTTGCCGGTATCGCGCTTAAAGATAATTCGTCCAGTAAGACTTTCGGTATCTCCAGTAGCAACATCAACTTCTAGGTCTACATACTTATCGCGAATCTCTTTTAGCGACTTAGTACGCGCTACTGCGACTGGATATGGCTCAATTCCACGCTCAATAAGGTTGGTGCGCTTCTCGCGACGAATCCGAAGTTGCTCGGGTAGGTCATCCTCTGGCGCAGGCGTGTTCTCAGCTGTCATAGTGCAAGGAGTCTACCCCTGCACGACTAAGCGAGGTTCTTTTCGTGTATCAGGCGAAGTCCAATTAGCGTCAAATCTGGCTCATGTTCATCAATAGTTTCAGCTACGCCAATGATCAGCGGCGCAAGACCACCAGTTGCAATCACTGTGGGGGTTGCTTCGTAGCTCTGCGCCAATTCATCAATGATGCGCTCAACTAATCCATCTACTTGGCCGGCAAATCCAAAGATTGTTCCAGATTGCAGTGCTTCAACTGTGTTCTTACCAATTACGCTCTTAGGACGCACTAGTTCAACTTTGCGAAGCTGCGCAGCGCGCGCTGCCAGAGCATCAACTGAGATTTCAATACCCGGTGCAAGCGCTCCCCCAAGAAATTCACCTTTAGGTGAGACAACATCAAGATTTGTAGAAGTTCCAAAGTCGACCACAATGGCCGGACCACCAAAGAGAGTATGCGCGGCAAGCGTGTTGACGATTCTATCTGCGCCAATTTCCTTTGGATTATCAACGAGCAATTGCACACCAGTCTTCGTTCCTGGTTCAACAATTGTTGTTGGAATGTGTTGAAAGTACTCAGCCATCATTGTGCGTAGCTCACGCAGCGTTGCGGGGACTGTTGAGCAGATGGAAAGTCCAGTAAGTGAATATCCGCTAATGAGTGCGCTGTATTGCAACCACAATTCATCGGCTGTTGTACGTGGGTCAGTTTTAACTCGCCAAGACTTCACCAAATCTTTGCCTTCAAAGATTCCAAGGACGGTGTTTGTGTTTCCGACATCGATTGTTAATAGCATTGCTACTCCACTCTCAGATCTAGACCAATATCAAGTACAGGTGCGCTATGTGTCAGCGCTCCGATTGCCAAGAAATCAACTCCAGAGAGCGCATATGACTTGGCATTTTCTAGCGAAATTCCACCGGATGCTTCTAACTTGCAGCTGCCCGCAGCGATTGCCACAGCCTCTGCACATTGCTGTGGACTCATATTGTCGAGCAAGACTAAGTCAGGTTTAAGAGGAAGAACGTCTTTTAACTGATCGAGGGTATCCACCTCGATCTCAATCGGTGCGTTTGGAAATTTCGCACGTACTTGCGAGAAGGCGGCAACTACACCACCGGCTGCGGCGATGTGATTATCTTTAATCAGCGCAGCATCACTAAGAGACATGCGGTGATTTGTTCCGCCACCCATACGCACTGCGTACTTTTCTAGCTGTCGCATCCCTGGAGTTGTCTTACGGGTATCGCGAATTGCACATTGAGTACCTGCAACCTCATCTACCCAACGACGAGTGAGGGTTGCAATTCCACTTAAATGTCCAAGGAAGTTAAGTGCGGTGCGTTCTGCCAGCAAAATCGCGCGTGTATCGCCTCGGACAGTCAACAGGAGTGCGCCTGCTTCAACGTGTGTGCCATCTTGAACTAGGACAGATATATCTGTGAGACCAACTTCAACCAAAACAGCTTTTGCCATCTCAATTCCTGCGATAACCCCAGCTTTGCGCGCCACAAAATCAGCGACAACTTTTTCGATGCCGGACACTGTTGCCACAGAGGTGATGTCTTCACCACCTTGTAGATCTTCTGCAAGTGCGCGCTTAATCAAATCTTGATCAATCATGGCTTACCTACTTCCTGATACCCGCTGGTCCAATACCCAGTCTGATCTAACTGCTGCACAATGCGCTTCTTCCATAAATCACTTGTCTCAGGAAAGTCTTCACGCCAATGTGATCCACGAGTCTCTTGGCGAATAAGTGCTGCCTTAAGGATTGCCTGTGCCAACTGGAAGAGATTTGTCGTCTCCCATGCTTCAACGCATGGTTGGTCACTCTTTTTATCTTCGATACGCGTTAAGTCAGAGCTCGTCTTTAGAAGCGAATCAGAAGAGCGCAATACTCCGGCACCTTGGCTCATACTTACTTGAATATCGTGGCGAACAGATGGATCAAGCAGAATTGCAGGCGAGACATTTTCAACTGGCTCAGTCTGCTCTGGCAGGTGCGCTGCAATATCTGCAGCGATGCGTGCACTAAAGACCAAGCCTTCTAGAAGGGAGTTAGAGGCAAGGCGATTGGCACCGTGCACTCCAGAACATGCAGTTTCACCACAGGCATAAAGCCCGGCCACACTTGTACGACCATCGAGATCTACGCGAACGCCTCCTGATGCATAGTGCGAAGCAGGTGCAACAGGAATTAGCTCTTTAAGTGGATTAATTCCGTGTGAAATGCACGAGGCATAAATAGTTGGAAAGCGCTCTTGGAATCCTTCTAGGTGTCTGACATCAAGCCAGACGTGATGCTTCTTTGTCTTATTCATTACTCGCATAATTGAGATTGCAACAACATCTCGCGGAGCTAACTCTGCAAGCGGATGAATATCCTTCATAAATCTCTCGCCAGCATGGTCGAGTAAGTAGGCGCCTTCACCACGAACCGCTTCGCTAATCAACGGTTGTTGGCCTTCAGAGTTATCACCTAACCACAAGACTGTCGGGTGGAATTGAATAAATTCCACATCAGCAACTTTGGCGCCGGCTCGTAGTGCAAGTGCAACTCCATCTCCGGTTGATACAGATGGATTGGTAGTTTGCGCGAATACCTGGCCTAAACCACCAGTTGCAAGAACTACGGCTCGACCGAGTGCACGACCGACGCCGTCTCGGCTTCCTGCACCAATCACGTGCAAGGTAACTCCACAGACTTCGCCGATATCGTTCTTGAGTGCGTCTAAGACAAGAGCATGTTCTACTACTTCTATTTCAGGATCATTTTGGACTGCAGCCAGCAGCGCACGTGAAACTTCTGCTCCAGTTGCATCCCCTCCTGCATGGAGAATGCGGTTTCTTAAATGTCCACCTTCACGAGTAAGTGCAATCTCACCACTTGCTTCTTTATCAAAGATTGCGCCACGTTCGATTAGTTTGCGAACCGCCTCTGGCCCTTCAGTAACAAGAACTCGCACCGCATCAACATCACAGAGTCCTGCACCTGCAACAAGAGTGTCTTTCTCATGCGCTTCGGGTGAATCTCCATCACCAAGGGCTGCAGCGATTCCACCTTGTGCCCACTTAGTTGAACCTTCGTCAACGCTAGCTTTAGTGACAAGAAGAACTGATAAACCATATGTGCGACATTGCAACGCAGTTGTAAGACCTGCGATTCCTGAACCTACGACTATTACGTCAGCGCGCGCAGTCCATCCTGGTGAAGGGGCTAAAAGCTTCATGCGCGTGATTCCATTCGCATATTGTCAATCAAACGGACTCCATTTATCCAGCCAGCGACTATCGCTCGAACGTTCTGAGTACCAGGTTGAGCGTGAGTGAAATCAACTTCATCGATAAAGTCAGCGTAGTCGAGTTGAAAGAGCGGCTCTTTGGACAAGAGTTGGCGCAGTTGATCTTCTGAGCTCGCCTCCTTAAGAGCACTGAAAATTATGGTAGCCGCTTTTCTTCCCTCTTCTGTCAATCGCGTATTGCGAGATGAGGCGGCCATTCCATCTGGCTCACGAAAGGTTGGCGCAGTGACTATCTCTACGCCAGCTGCAATCGTCTTGATTAGAAATAGTTGTTGAAAATCTTTCTCGCCAAAGATTGCGTACTTCGGTTTGAGTAAATCAAAGAAGCGACGCACAACAGTGACCACTCCATCAAAGTGTCCAGGACGAGATGCGCCTTCATAAATATCACCAATCGGCCCAGCAGATAGCGTTGTAAACCCTTCGGGATAGATTTCGTGAAAATTCGGTAGCCATAGATGTGTTACGCCTGCAGCTTCTGCAATCTCAATATCAACATCTGGTGTGCGTGGGTAGAGCGCTAAATCTCGCGCGCTCTCAAATTGCAGTGGGTTAACAAAAATACTTGCGACCACATTTTCAGAGTAACTCTTGGCTAAGGTAAACAATGATGCATGGCCTGCATGGAGCGCTCCCATAGTTGGTACAAATGCGCAGGCAGAAGGAAGCTCTTGTGCACTTGTTACTACTTTCATGGCTCCAGTCCTTCCAGGTACCGGGCAGGCAGTGAACTAATTCTAAGGCGTTACGGCAATTGCTCCAAAAGATCAGAAATCTTCCCGTGTGTAAGCAGAATTGCATCTGGCTCAATCTCAAACCAGGGTTCAAGGACAAATCGTCTTTCGTGTGCACGTGGGTGTGGAAGTTCAAGTTCAGTAGAAGCGCTTAAGAGTGAACCATATTGAATAAGGTCCAGATCAATTGTTCTTGGACCCCACTGCACAGTTCGCTCTCTTCCTAAACTCTTCTCAATTCCTTGCAGTACTGCGAGTAAATCGAGCGCAGGTAGTTCAGATTCAAGGATGCAAACTGCATTTAGATAATCGGGTTGTTCTGGGCCGCCGACAGGCTTAGTAACAAAATAACTTGAGACAGCCTTTACCTCAGTTGCTTCACGTAGCAGAGCTACTGCTAAATCCATCTGCTCGCGAGGACTTCCAATATTTGCGCCTAGGGCAACTACAGCCTTCATCGCGTGATTGTTACCGAAATATCTGCTACCTCTGAAGAGACGGGCGCCTTGGGTTTATGAACAGTTACTTCAATTGAAGTGATTTCTGGATGCTTCGATTTAATTCGGTCTGCAATTCTGCCGGCCAACCTTTCAATCAACTGCACTCGCTCACCGGTAATCTCTTCAACAACTAAATCAGTCAGTGCTCCGTAGTCGATGGTGTCAGCTAAATCATCGGTTCTACTTGCCTTTGATAAGTCCAAAGTTATCTCTAAGTCAACGAAGAAATCTTGACCATTCTTCGCTTCGTGATCAAAGACCCCGTGATATCCAAAACCCCAAATCCCTTTAAGGTTGATGCGATCGCTCATTTTTTCGCTACCTCAACGTTGGCTTTCACGCCATGAACCCTGACTCCCCAGATTCCTTTTCCGACCAATGACTGAGTTACAGAGACTGTTGCCTCTTCGCGATCATCAGGGCTATCTCCACCTAAGAAGCGCTTACGTGAATGTCCAATCAGGACCGGATAGCCAAGTGCAACAAATTCCTCGATGCGATTGAGGATTTCCCAGTTATGTTCAGGATCCTTAGCAAAACCAATTCCCGGATCAAGAATAATGTTCTCGCGCCTAATTCCGGCAGCAAGAGCTTTATCCAACTGCATGGTGACCTCTGCAATCACCTCGACTACTACATCGCCATAAACAGCTTTAGTATTCATATCTTTGGAATGTCCACGCCAATGCATCAAGGTGTATTTGCAGCCAAGTTCAGCCACAGTTGCAAACATATCTGGGTCGGCTGCTCCTCCACTGACATCATTAACTATGTTGGCACCTGCTTCGACAGCTAACCGAGCAGTGCTAGCTCGCATTGTGTCGATGCTGATATCCACCTTACTTTCAGCGAGTGCACGAATGACTGGCAATACGCGAGCCTGTTCTTCCTCTTCAGAAACTCGATCTGCTCCTGGGCGCGTGGATTCACCACCAACATCAATAATGTCTACGCCCTCATCAATCATTTCAAATCCGCGAGCAATTGCGATTTGAGTGTCGAAGTTTAAACCGCCGTCAGCAAACGAATCTGGCGTAACGTTGAGGATTCCCATGACCAACATGGCAGCTATCGATTCGTTATTAAGCTAATAGCTTCAGCTCGAGTTGTGGCATCACGTAGTACTCCACGTACTGCCGAAGTTGTTGTGCGAGCTTGAGATTTGCGCACACCACGCATAGACATACAAAGGTGTTCGCAATCAATAATCACGATAACGCCCATGGGATTCAAGATTTCAACCAGAGCATCAGCAATCTGAGTAGTAAGGCGCTCTTGTACTTGTGGGCGGCGAGCAAATAAATCAACTAGGCGAGCAACTTTTGAAAGCCCAGTAATTTTTCCACTTGGGATATAACCAACATGTGCAACGCCATGAAATGGAGTCAGGTGGTGTTCGCAATGTGAAAAGACTTCGATGTCGCGAATAATGACTAACTCTTCATGGCCAATATCAAAAGTAGTTGTAAGAACATCTTGTGGACGCTGCCATAGCCCTTCAAAGTTCTCTTTAAATGCACGAGCTACACGCGCTGGCGTATCTTGCAGGCCTTCACGCTCTGGATTTTCACCAAGTGCTAAGAGAAGTTCGCGGACCGCTTTTTCAGCGCGCTCTTGATCGTATGGGTGCGACGCTCGTCCATCATCTGGCCCCATTGAGACAGAGGAAATCTCACTCACTTGAAGTTGTTTTCTTCACGCGACGTGGCTTCTTTGGTGCATCTTCTGCAACAACGCGCTCTGGGATATCAACTGGTGGCTTTGTTGACGGAACTCGTGTTGAGGAACCAGTCCATGCAGGACGCTTTGGCCAAGCTGTGACCTTGGCGAAGATTTCAGCAATCTCTTCTTTATTGAGAGTCTCTTTCTCGAGAAGCTGCAGAACCATTTCATCCAAAATTGTGCGATTAGCTTCAAGGATTTCGTAGGCCTCTTGGTGCGCCTTTTCAATGAGCTTGCGAATCTCGGCGTCAACTACAGCAGCCACGTTTTCAGAGTAATCGCGTTGATGTCCGTAATCTCGGCCCATAAATGGCGCAGAGCTATCGGCGCCTAACTTGATTGCACCGATGGCTTCAGTCATTCCATATTGAGTGACCATCGCGCGTGCAAGAGCAGTCGCTTTTTCAATGTCATTAGAGGCACCTGTAGATGGATCATGGAAGATGAGTTCTTCAGCTGCGCGACCACCAAGTGAGTATGCGAGTTGATCCAGCAATTGATTACGAGTAGTTGAGTACTTGTCATCATCAGGTAAGACCATGGTGTAACCAAGCGCGCGACCTCGCGGCATGATGGTGATCTTGTGAACCGGATCAGTATGTGGAAGCGCATGAGCAACGAGCGCATGTCCAGCCTCGTGATACGCAGTGACGCGACGTTCTTCTTCAGACATTAGCCTTGATTTACGTTGTGGACCAGCCATCACGCGATCAATTGCCTCATCTAACTGAGGTTTGGTAATCGTTTTCAAACCCTCGCGCGCAGTCAGGAGGGCTGCTTCGTTGAGTACATTTGCAAGATCTGCACCGGTAAAGCCTGGTGTGCGACGAGCGTAGGCAATGAGTTCAATCTCTTTAGCGATTGGCTTATCTTTCGCATGAACTTTAAGAATATCTTCGCGTCCCTTGAGGTCAGGTCGTTCGACAGGAATCTGACGATCAAAGCGACCAGGACGAAGTAGCGCAGGATCTAGAACATCTGGACGGTTCGTTGCAGCAATGAGAATTACCTGACCATTTGCTTCAAAGCCATCCATCTCAACGAGTAACTGGTTAAGAGTCTGTTCACGTTCATCGTGACCGCCACCCATGCCTGCGCCACGTTGTCGACCGACTGCATCAATTTCATCAACAAAGATAATCGCGGGCGCATTTGCTTTCGCTTGAGTAAAAAGATCGCGTACGCGCGCTGCACCAACGCCAACAAACATTTCAACGAAATCAGAACCTGAGATTGAATAGAACGGCACCTTTGCTTCTCCGGCAACTGCTCGCGCCAAGAGAGTTTTACCTGTTCCTGGTGGGCCGTAGAGAAGTACTCCCTTTGGAATCTTCGCGCCAAGAAGTGCGTACTTACCTGGGTCAGCTAAGAAGTCCTTGATCTCTTCTAA
>JACCDK010922971.1_pt1 | contig 10575 bp, 10 predicted proteins | sample 7445871 | NCBI WGS metagenome assembly JACCDK01 (sample SAMN15323436, study PRJNA562643) | freshwater metagenome | isolation source: river surface water | place: USA:Blue River Watershed | collected 2017-08-15
GATGCCAAAGGGAAAGGCGTAGGTACCGAGATCACCGCCTTTGTGAATGATTTCCAGGGAATGATCAGCTTGACTTCCGATGCCACGGGTGACTTTGTAATGGAGAATATGGAGTTTTATGGATCCTTGCGCTTGGGGTTGGTGGCTGCGGACAAAAAAGGGCGACCGCTCATGGTCCAACTTCAAGAACAGCTGAAGGCGCCTGTGGTCTTGCCTCAAGCCCCTTATTTTCCTAAAGTCACCACTTTGGCAACGCCAGCGAAAATCCAGGAACCGGAAGTAGCCAATCCAGAGCCAAAGAAGGAAAAGGTGCAACAAAAAGCGATCTATGGCAATCCGGATTTCATCATTGAAGGAGAAAAGTTGACCAAAACAGGCAGTACGACAGACCTGGTGAATAGCTTGGTAGGAAATATTCCTGGGGCTCAGGTGACCCTCGTTGGAGGCACGGGCCAACAAACAATCCGACTTCGAGGGGGAGCAGTTTCAGCTTTTGGTTCGATGGAACCGGTGGTGATGGTGGATGGGGTAGTCCTCGTTGGAGGAGGCATGTCAACTGCGGCCGATAATATTCGCACCATCAACCCCTTCGATATCGATCGGGTGGAGGTAGTCTCTCGAATGGTGCCCATGCTTGGAGACCAAGGACGAAACGGAGTCATTGCCATATACCTTAAAGATAAAATGGACGAAGGGCAGGAGAATCCCTTGGAAGGAAAGGGGATTGTCACGTATACGCTAGAGGGCTTCCAAGTACCGAGTAACTTTACGCCACGAACCCATGGGCCAGATAGCCCAATGGGTGAGAAGGATGATCGCCAAACCCTATATTGGAATCCCTACCTAGTCACCAATGAAAAGGGAGAACTCTTGCTTTCTTTTTTCTCCAATGACTTAGGAGGGCCAGTGGTCATCGAAGTTCGTGGTTTGACTGTGGAAGGCAACCCGATTCAGGGCACCTTTGTCTTGAATAAAAAATAGCAAAAACAAAAAATTGATAGCTTCGCTTATGGATAAAAAGTGGTTGGTGCTGGTCTTATTCCTCTTACCTGGATTGGCTTGGGCGCAGTTGAGCCTCGGGATCCGTGGGGGGCTGAGTAGTAGTTCCTACAGCTACCAGGCCACTCCAGGTACACGTGTCAAAAAGGTGGAGGGAATTGCTGCACCTACGTTTGCGCTGGTACTGGAGTATTTTGACTCCAAAAATGCAGGTGTTGAGCTGAATATCCAGCAGATCAGCCTTGGCTTCAACCAAGTCAACGATGCAGGGAAGGTCAATCAAACCGAGTTTACCTACCTCAAAATCCCAGTGTTAGCTAGCATCTTTGCAGGGCGCTCCGGACGATTTCAAATCAAATTTGGTCCCCACTTTGGGGTGCTACGACAGGCGGAGGATTTGACCCGGGAGTATTCGGGCGCTACTCCCAAAGAATTACCTACCTTTGGACAGCCTGCCGATTCCCCCAAAAAGGGCATGTATGGCTTGACTGGGGGCGCAGGGATCTCCAAACTCTTTGGGAAGTCCACCCTGTCTGCAGAGGCTCGTTTTGCGTATGACTTTACCAATCCAGAGTCCCAGGATCGGATTTTTGACATGAGTTCGACCAACCTTGAGTTTACGCTAGCCTACTTGTTTCGGGTCAAGGAACGCAAGTCAAAAACTCCTTGAAGGAAGCTTTGGCAAGCTTGATTGGAGTCGATACCTTTATAGACAATTCTTTTCGATGTACGCATGAAAATACAGGTGATCAACGGTCCTAACCTCAACTTGCTCGGCAAGCGAGAGCCAGAAGTGTACGGCAGTGAATCTTTTGAAAGTTATTTTGTACAGTTACAGGCGCAATTTCCTGAGGTCGAACTCTTCTACTTTCAAAGCAATGTGGAAGGTGAGTTGATCAACAAAATTCAGGAGGTAGGCTTTTCTGTAGATGGCATTATTTTGAATGCGGGAGGCTACACCCATACTTCGGTAGCCCTATCCGATGCAGTGGCTGCTGTCACTACTCCTACGGTGGAGGTACACATTTCTAATTTGTACAAAAGAGAAGAATTTCGTCACAAAAGCATCCTTTCCAAGTCCTGTGTGGGCATGATTGCTGGCTTAGGATTGAGAGGCTATGCGCTAGCCGTACAGTATTTTCTAAATCCCGCTACCCGATGATCACTTTTGCTCCTGGACCTTCCAAGGTGTACGATGCGCTGCCGCAGTACCTTCAGGACGCCTGTGCGGAAGGGATATTGAGTGCCAACCACCGCAGTTCGGTGTTTATGAATTTGTATCGGGAAACGGAGCAACTTTTCCGAGAGAAGTTGAACTTGCCCGCTGACTATACCCTGCTTTTTACTTCATCGGCAACCGAAAGTTGGGAACTTATTTCTCAGTCCCTCGTAGAGCAGTCCAGTTACCACTTGTATTCGGGTTCCTTTGGTAAAAAATGGCTAGAGTATGCCCAGTACATTCTTCCTGCCACCCAAGGACACAAGCTCGAGGCCAATCAGTCTATTCCAGTAGATCAATTGCAGGTAGGTCCTGAGGTCGACCTGATGGCAGTCACGCAAAACGAAACAGCCAATGCCTCTCAGGTGCCCATGTCCGTAATTAGGGAACTGGCAGCGCGCTATCCAGACAAGATGATCGCTGTGGATACCACCTCTTCCATGGGAGGTATCGCCCTAGATTTTTCGTTGGCAGACGTATGGTATGCGTCTGTTCAAAAATGCTTTGGACTGCCTGCAGGCTTGGGAATTCTCTTGCTTTCGGGCAAGGCCAAAGAAAAAGTAGCCCGTAAGGGGGAAAAAGGGCGTTACAACAGCCTCAGCTTTATGCTCGAAAATGCAGCCAGTTACCAGACACACTACACCCCCAATGTGTTGGGGATTTACCTGCTGAATCGCGTGTTGAAAGACATGGAGCCCATCGCGCAGGTGGATGTGAGATTGAGAGCCCGAATGGCAACCTTGGAAGAAGCGGTATCGCAGTCTGCAACCTTTGACCTGCTCGTTGACAATGCCGCAACTCGAAGTACGACTGTACTTGCGGTTTCGGGCAAGGAAGAGGCCATTGTGGCTGTGAAAAAAGCAGCCGAAAAGGAAGGAATGCAGCTCGGGGGAGGCTATGGCCCACTCAAGTCCACAAGTTTTCGAATCGCCAATTTTCCGGCAATCACGGATGCAGAATTTATGCGCTTGGTAGACTTTTTAAAACAGTATTAAGCCTGTTCTAAATCCTTATTCATAAAAAAAGTCCCGTACGAACTACGGGACTTTTTTTTGGGGATTAGAATGTTTATTCCTTTTCCGCAGGGCTAGCATCCGTTTCGACACCTTCCAAAACTTCGCCTTCCTTGCTGGCGATGACCGCTGCGACCACTACGTCGCCAGTGATGTTGACTACGGTCCTAAACATGTCTAGAATTCGATCTGGAGCCATGATTAGGGCAATGCCTGCTGCTGGGATACCGATGGCTTCGAGCACAACGATGAGCATGATCAAGCCTGCGCCGGGCACGCCTGCCGATCCTACTGCAGCCAAAGTGGAGGTCAATACAATCATTACTTGTTGGCCGAAGGTGAGTTCCATGCCTAGCGCCTGGGCTATAAATACGGCGGCCACACTTTGATAAAGGCTAGTACCGTTCATGTTTACTGTGGCTCCTAGGGGAAGCACAAAACTGGAGATGTTTTCAGATACGCCCAACTCCTCTTCCGTAATCTTCATGGTTACGGGTAGGGTAGCATTACTGGAACTGGTAGAAAAGGCGAGTAGTTGCGCAGGTCGGATGGCACGGAAAAAGTGACCTACCGGGACCTTGGTCATGAACTTGAGTAAAAGTGGGAACATAACTACCATGACAACAAAAAGGCCACCCAGGACGATCAAACTGTACTTGAGCAAAGCCAAAAGTAGCGTTAGGGCGGAATCAGGATCGTCACCTGCAATTTCCACGATCAAGGAAGCCATCAAGGCAAATACACCGTAAGGGGCAATGACCATGATGTAGTTTACAATTTGGGTAATCACCTCGTTGAATCCGTCAAAGAAGGCCATGACCGGTTCGGCTTTTGATCTAGGAATTTGCAACAGGGCAATGCCCGCTAGGATGGCAAAGAATACCACTTGCAGCATGGCGGCATTGTCTGTAGTAGCCAAAAAGAAGTTTTGCGGCACCATATCGATCAAGGGCTGCAGTGGGCTCTGTTCCTGAAACTGCGAGGCTGAAGCTGCACGTTTTCCAGCATCTCCTTCATACAAGGCCATGAGGTTTTCACGAGTAGAATCAGGAAGCGCTGCTCCGGGTTGGAATACATTCACGAGGGTCAAACCGATGCAAATAGACACCACGGTGGTGGCTAAAAACAAAAATAGCGTGCGCCCACCTATTCGGCTCAACTTGGAGATATCCCCCAGGTTGGATACGCCGATGATCAAGGAGGCCAATACGAGTGGCATGGCAATCATCTTCAACCCATTGATGAAAATGGTACCTATGGGTTTGATGTAATCCAAGGTAATCCACTTGGGCATTCCCGTCTTAATGGAGACAAGGCCAAAGATCAGACCAAGAACCAGTCCGATGATAATTTGCGTGTGTAAGGGTATTTTTTTCAAAACTGGGTTGGGTTAAAGGGCTTCAAGTTTATTGGTTTTGGAAAGAAGAAGGTAGTCGGCAAGCACTAGTGCTGCCATTGCTTCTACAATGGGTACGGCTCTGGGTACGACACAGGGATCGTGTCGGCCTTTGCCGCTGACGGTGACGGCCTCTCCAGCCGTATTGACCGAAGATTGGTCTTGCATCAAGGTAGCTACTGGCTTAAAAGCCACGCGGAAGTAAATATCTTCTCCGTTACTGATGCCTCCTTGGATCCCACCAGAATGGTTGGTGAGGGTGTGAATTTTACCCTCTCGCTGTTCAAAGGCATCGTTGTGTTGGGAGCCTCGGAGTTTTACTCCTTCAAAGCCGCTGCCGTATTCAAAGCCTTTGACGGCATTTATACTCAGCATGGCCTTTCCTAGTTCGGCATGGAGTCGGTCAAATACGGGTTCTCCCAATCCTGGAGGGCAATTTTTGATCACACAGGAGACGATTCCCCCAACGGTGTCGCGGTCCTTGCGAACTTGGTCGATGTGCGCAATCATGGTTTCCGCCACCACTGGATCCGGGCAGCGTACGATAGTATCCTCAGTCAAGCCCAAGTTGAGCTCGGTATAGGGTTTTTCTACTCGGATTTCCCCTACCTGGGAAACGTAGGCTTGGATGGTAATCCCTTTGGTGGCGAGAAGCTGCTTGGCAATGGCTCCACCTGCTACGCGAGCGGCCGTTTCACGGGCACTGGATCTACCTCCCCCGCGGTAGTCGCGGTGCCCATATTTTTCAAAGTAGGTGTAGTCGGCGTGAGAAGGGCGAAAAGCAGTTGCGATGTGTGCGTAGTCCTTGCTTTTCTGATCTTCATTGGGAATTAAGATGCCAATCGGGGTACCGGTGGTTTTTCCTTCAAATACTCCAGAGAGTAATTCGATTTCGTCCTCTTCTTTGCGTTGGGTGGTGATTTTGGATTGGCCGGGCTTGCGGCGCTGCATTTCCATCCGAATTTTTTCCAGATCAAGGGCTAAGCCTGCTGGGCAGCCATCTAGGATTGCTCCTAGGGCTTTTCCATGCGACTCACCAAAAGTGGTGAGTCTAAAAAGCTTTCCAAATGTATTGCCCATTACTTTTTTCGGAAGATGATTACTGCCAAGAGAATTAGTGCGCCCAGCAGTAATACATTGATTGCGGTGGTAAAATAGTACTTATATCGCTGGTTTAAAAATTGGTTGCTTTCAGTGGCGATTTTATCGTAGATCCCTCCCAATCGTTGTCCAGAAAGGGCTTCATTCACCTTTGATTCTCCGGTCACCTTAATGATTGCTTGGGGCTTGAGCGTATCGTATACTTCGCGATCCGGATCAAAGTAGATCCAATTGAAATATTGATCCAGCGGGTATTCCCCTGCTTCGTTTAAGGTGATGAAGTAGTCAAATTCTTTGATTCCCGACACTCGGCCGTAGCCGCGGTTGATCTGCTGTCGAACGTTGGGATCAAAGGCGTTTAAATTGGCGCCTGGAAGTCTTTTTGGTGCGGCTAGGGAGTTGATATTGCCTATCCCAGCAATTCCAAAATTATAGGCAAAGCCTTCCCCAGTTTTAGCGTTTAGGGTCGTGATGTTTTCTCGCAGTTGAAAGACGCCAACGGCTACCTCACTTTTTAAAGGGTGTGGAGGCAAGGGTTTGACCGTGATGACCCGAGGGGCAGAGTAAAAGGTCTTGAAATCTTCCTGTCTATTGGCTCCAAACAGGGAGGGATTCTTTGCCACCTTGTATTTGATCATCTCCCAAGGGACGCGCGGGATTTCTATTTTCCCTTCTGAAAATGGAAAAAAGGTACTTTCAAAGACTTTGAATTTTACCCATCTTTTCCCGTTTAGCTCGACTGTCTGCGGCTCGATGGTCGTAATGCTGAAGTTCTCTTCCCAGGCGTTGGCGGGCTTCAATTTTTTTAGGACTGCATCGAGTTGTTTGCCGGCTTCATAGAATTGAAAAGGAGCTTGATTTTGCTCGGACATGAAAAAAGAGATGTCCATGGTAAATCCTTCACCAGCATAAATTTCGGATTTATCGATGCCTACAGAGAAAAAGGCATCGTCTGCGATTTCCACAAATTCAGGGAGTTCGTTGCTTCTACCAAAAAAGTCTGCAAATGGGTCGTAGGCTTTTGCTCCGCCTCCGGAAGCACCCGCAGCGGCATCTGCTACGGTGATTCGTTTACCTGGTGAGGAATAGGCTTGTCCATTGATTAAGACGGAAAACTTCCCTAAGGTAAACTGCCCTTTCCGGGTGGGTTTGTAGTATTGGATGATGCTATTGGAACTACTCATCTGTCCATTGATGATGTTCATCGATGAGGACTGTGAGATGCCTTGTTTTTGAAACCCTTGAATCTCGGGGAATTGATCGTAAGACTTTATTTTTTCATTGGACAGGGTGACTTTGATGGTAAAGGTCTCATTGATGCCGATTTGATCGGGCCCAAGGTCCACCTTTACCTCTTGCCCAAATGCTTCTTGTCCTAGCAGTAGGATGAAGCTTAAGAAAACCAATAGCTGTCGTGCTGTCGTGATCATTGTTGCGAAAATAGGGGAATTTCAACTAGGTCCCTCAAAATAACGCAACATCTTGAGATATGCTCACGTAGAAAAACTTAAAATCAGTTAATGCCTTCAAAATTTTTAGACCATGCTGGATTACGTAAAGACTATTTTACAAAAAGTAAGTTTCAACAGGTTTCTTTTTGAACGAGAACTGAAAAAAGGACTCGGATACCTCCTGCCTGGGGAATTACTAGAATTTAAGGCCTGGTGTTATGCCAAGTTTGGCCACCTTCATCAGTCCATTTTACTGCGACATGTAGGGCCACTCGCCCTGCTTCCCAATGCCTAAATGCAAATCCCCTGAGGGTAATTTCTCAGGGGATTTTTTGTGGTTTAGTTTCAATCTTTAGTTGCAAAATCAGGATAAGCGCGCATCTGGTGTTCGTTGATATCGAGACCTTCGATTTCTTCCTTTTCATCCACCCGTATACCGACTGTTCGCTTGAGTGTGAAGAAAATCAACCAGGAACTACCAAAGCAAAAGACCCCCACTGAAGCGATTCCAATGAGTTGGGATAGCAGTTGGTTTAGTCCCGCCAGTTCTCCAAATATCCCCACGGCTAGTGTTCCCCAGATCCCACCAATCAAGTGCACTGCAAGTGCTCCGACTGGATCATCTATTTTGAGTTTGTCAAAGGCAATGACGGCAAGTACTACCAAGGTGCCACCAATGGCTCCGATATAAATGGCATCGAGCACTCCCATTTGGTCTGCGCCGGCGGTAATGCCTACAAGGCCTGCCAAGATGCCATTGAGCACCATGGTGATGTCGTAGGTTTTGAATTTGATGTAGGAGGTGAGGAGTGCTCCGATCGCGCCAGCAGAGGCAGCTAGGGAGGTGGTAACAAATACGCGGGAGACGGTACCTGGATCTGCGCTCAGAACGGATCCTCCATTGAATCCAAACCAGCCAAACCAGAGTAGAAACACACCCATGGTTGCCATGGGAATGTTGTGGCCTGGAATTGCCTTCATTCCTGTAGGGGTATATTTTCCGATACGCGGTCCGAGGAGGAATGCGCCTACCAAGGCGGCCCATCCCCCTACCGTATGGACGATGGTTGAGCCAGCAAAATCATAGAAAGGAGTTTCTAAGGTATTTAAAAAGCCTCCTCCCCACTTCCACATGCCTACGACTGGATAGCAAAAACCAACATATAGCAGTGAAAAAGTAATAAAAGGCCCCAACTTCATTCGCTCGGCTACTGCTCCCGACACGATGGTAGCGGCAGTGGCGGCAAACATGGCCTGAAAGATAAAGTCGGTGAAATAGGTATAGCCAGCATTGTAATTGCTCGTATCCCATCCCTCAGGAAGGGTAAGGCCAAACCCAGAGAAGCCAAAAAAGGAACCGGCAAATTCCGAACCAGGATACATCAGGTTGAAGCCCACCAAGGCATAGGTCAGAAGTCCCAAAGCAGGGATAATCGTGTTTTTAAACAGAATATTGACGGTGTTTTTAGCGCGGGTAAGGCCTGCCTCCAGGGTGGCAAATCCGAGGTGCATGATAAAAATCAATAAGGTGGATACCATCATCCAGAGGTTGTTGATGGTGAATAGGTCTTGAACAGGAGCTTGCATAGGTGTGAGAGAATGAGGGAGGTGGTGGTGTCAGAGCGCGGCTTCGCCCGTGTCTTGGTTGCGAATCCGGTAGGCTTCGAGTACTTCGTAAACAAAAATTTTTCCATCCCCGACTTCATTGGTTTTTCCTTCTTGTAGGATGCAATTGATGACCCCTTCTGCCAGTTCATCGGGAACGACAATTTCAAGTTTGGTACGCGGGATGTAGGCGGGCTCATAGGCAACTCCGCGATACATTTCCTGTCGGGCATGTTCAAATCCCATCCCCTTAATCTCGTAGAAGGATAGAAATTTGACGCCTAACTTGGAGATGCAACGGTGGATGTAATCAAAGCGTGAGGTGCGAATGATGGCTTCAATTTTTTTCATTTTCTCAAAGAATGTGGGGATTTGTTGAAAACAGGATGGAAAATAAGTAAAAAAATTAAGTAAAATCAAAAAACAAGATTAAAAAACCATCAAAAAAATAAAAAAAGATGTTTAAACATAAAAAATAGGTTAAAAAAACAACTAATAAATAAGTAAAAAATGTAAAAAATCAGAAATTAAGGTAAAAACAAAATCTAAGTAAACTGGTCCTGTATTTGCTGGAAATAGAATTCGGGGTAATTTTGCCTACGTTTTTTTAAGAGATACAATGACAAGCAAACCAACACTCGTAGTCTTGGCAGCCGGAATGGGCAGCCGCTATGGAGGAAACAAGCAAATCGATGGTTTTGGCCCGAATGGGGAGACTATTCTAGAATATTCTATTTTTGATGCAATCCGAGCAGGATTTGGAAAAGTAGTATTTATCGTACGGCAGGAAATATTGGAGATTGCCCAGGAGAAGTTTATGCCCAAGCTTCAAGGTAAAATTGAGGTAGATTGGGTCCTGCAATCCTTAGACAGTTTTGTGCCTGCGGAACTGAAGCAAGCAGATCGTGTCAAGCCTTTCGGTACGGCGCATGCGGTGCTTTGTGCAAAGGATGCCGTACACGAGCCCTTTGCAGTCATCAATGCCGATGATTTTTATGGAAAAGAGGCCTTTGAAGTATTAGGAAAGTTTTTGACCACTGCTGTAAAGCCCAACCTGCATGCCATGGTGGGTTACGCCTTGAAAAATGTGCTTTCTGCGCATGGAACAGTCAGCCGGGGGGTCTGCGAAACGAATGCCAAGGGACAATTAATCGGCATGACCGAGCGAACTTCCATCGCACAAGAAGGGGACAAAATCCTCAGTCGAGGGGAAGGAGAAGCCCTAGAAATCGCCCCAAATACACCTGTAAGTATGAATTTTTGGGGATTTCACCCTTCGGTTTTCCAAGATATCGAAAAGATGTGGCAAGCGTTTTTGCCGGCCAACTTGGGGAATTTGAAGTCGGAATTTTACATTCCTACTGTGGCGAATAACCTAATTCAAGCAGATGAAGCTGCATTTGAGATTTTGCCAGGAGGAAAAACCTGGTTTGGGGTGACCTACACTGAAGATCGTCCTGTAGTGATTGAGGCTTTGCAGCAGTTGCATGAGCAAGGAGAATATCCGACTACCTTATGGTAAAGTAAAAGGGGCTTCGGCCCCTTATTTTTTGTAGCTTTTCCTGTGTAACCAAGCCAGGAGAAAGGTTAGTGTTAAAATTTGATGGAAAGCTCGAGTCGTCCACCAAAACCAAGTTCAATGATTTTTTGAAGTGTCGAAATTCGGGCTTCTTTTATATCGTTCTCGATTTTTGAGATGTAGGATTTTGTTGTCCCTACTTTTTCTGCTAGCTGTTCCTGAGTCATGCCCAACTCGACACGAGTGTGCTGAATCAAGGCGCCAATTTTAAA
>JACCDK011330186.1_pt1 | contig 10571 bp, 11 predicted proteins | sample 7445871 | NCBI WGS metagenome assembly JACCDK01 (sample SAMN15323436, study PRJNA562643) | freshwater metagenome | isolation source: river surface water | place: USA:Blue River Watershed | collected 2017-08-15
CATCCATATTCAATTGCTGCCAAATCTCATCAAAACTATCTCCTGCAATGGCAGGCGTTGCGACACACTCTCCAACACCAACAGCTCCGGATCCAAGTTCAATTCGTACTCGAGCTACTGGATACCTATCAACTTTCCGTAACGAAGTTATGAATGGTTCCCTAAGAGTTACTACGTATCGGTTAGCCGTGATACTTTTTATCTCGTGAAGTTTCAAAGCGCTTCCCTAGCCAATCTTGACATCATCGCCAATCTTTTCCACGCCTGCTGGCATATCTCATACAGAGAGCTTTTAAGCGAAAATGTCATAAAGGCCATGACTATCAATAGCGCACGCGATCTTTGGCGGCCAGCACTGATAGAACCGAGAGATCGAGATACAGTTCTGGGATTTGCAGAGAATCGATTAGTTTCAGTCTTTCGTATTGGAAAAGACCCTCGAAACGAGACTCGAGGGCACCTTTTCTCGCTATATGTAGCGCCAGAAGCTGCTGGACTTGGATATGGTCGAGCAAGTCTTAATGAAGCGAGCGAGCGTTTATCTGCAAGAGGAGAGCGTGAGATATCGCTATGGGTTTTTGATAAAAATTCTCCAGCCAAATCCCTGTATTCGAGAGCTGGATTCGTACCAACCGGAGAAAATCGCATTGATGATCGCTGGCAGGAACTAGAGATTGAGATGCTCAAGTCCCTCAAATAATTCTTACCTGGTAGCTGCCTTGAGGCTTCGGAGTTGGTAATTGGAGAGGTTTTGCGCCCGGAGTCAGAGATCCGAGAACCTTTGAGGCTCTTGCTCCAGTACATGATGCAATAGCACCAGGAAGTCCATACCAAGATAGATAGCCAATTAACGCAAAAGTGGCCGCCTCTTTCTGGCGCGGATCAAGACCTAAGACTGACATCGGCTCAACAAGACAATTAGGGACCCGCTCTTTTAAGCGCTCCATCATTAGTGGGTTTGCGGATCCACCACCATGTACATACAAATTCTTTAGTTTGAAACGCTCTACTTCGATAGCAACAGTCTCGACGGTTAATTCCAGAAGTGTTCGCAGAACATCTTGGATTGCCCAAGAAGAAACTTCTCCAAAATACTTTTTAATGTAGGGAAGGTGGAACAACTCTTTACCGGTCGATTTGGGTGGTTTCACCGCGTAATATGGCTCCTTGAGAAGTTCTTTCAGAATTTCCTCATTTACTTTGCCACTTCTAGACAGGTGGGCATCCTGATCGAACTTAAGTGTGCCTCTTGAATGTTCTTGAATAGCGGCATCCATCAAACCATTTGCCGGACCGATGTCATATGCGATTGGCCGTAGACCCTTACCAGTCACAGTTATGTTTGATATTCCACCCAAATTCAGCGCACCAACAGGCACTGGACTCTCACCAAACATCATCTGATCCATAAGGCTTACGAGTGGTGCCCCGTGTCCACCTGCTGCTACATCCCTCGAACGAATATTTGATAAAACTGGCACACCAGTTCGCTCGGCAATCCAAGTTGGCTCTCCCAATTGAAGCGTTCCTAGCGCATGGTTATCTTCAACCCAATGAAATAGCGTCTGCCCGTGCGATGAAATTAAGTCCACCTGTTCAGATTTGATTATTGACTCGGCTGCATCAGCGAAGGCTTGGCCGATGAAGGTATCAAGTCGACAGACGCGCTCCATATCGAGGCTACGTGGAGGCATTGAACTAGCAATCTCGGCATGAAGCCTCTCCTCATAAGGAAAACTCTTAAAATCAAGAACTTTTAGCTCGATTACTCGGTCCTTCTCGCTAAAGTCACAGAGTGCAACATCTATTCCGTCATAAGAAGTTCCTGAAATCATTCCAACAACTTTCACTTTAACACCTCCGGACAGGCCACTAAGTGGCTGGATTTTGCTATTTGTAACTCGGGCACAACGATCCTGCAATTAGGTTTGGCGATTGGGCACCGTAAATGAAAAGTGCAACCATTAGGTAGATTCGCTGGGTCAGGGACTTCACCTTCAAGAACATTCTCAAAGTCAATTCCTTGTATCTTGGTGTGATCTGGAATCGACTCTATTAGGGCACGGGTGTAAGGATGGCGAGGCTCATTTAATACTTCGCGCCAGCTACCCATTTCCACTATCCGACCAAGGTACATGACTGCAATAGCATCACTTATATGCCTTACCATTGATAAGTCATGGCTAATGAAAATGTATGTGAGATTAAATTTCTCTTTTAGTTCAACTAGCAAGTTCATAACATCAGCCCGCACCGATACATCTAAAGCTGAGACAGGTTCATCTAAAACCAATAAATCGGGTTCGGCTGCTAGGGCCCTTGCAATAGCTACTCGTTGACGTTGACCGCCAGAGAGTTGATGTGGAAAACGGTTCTTCATATCAATTGGAATTCCAACAACAGACAACAACTCCGTGACGCGATTTTCAACTTCTTCGGTTGCCCTAAGTCTATGTGTCCTAATCACTTCAGCAATACAGCTCCCTATTGTCTGCCTCGGATTGAGGGAAGAGTAGGGATCTTGAAAAACTAATTGAATCTTGGAGTGATAGCTCTTAACGGAGTTGCGAACGCTCTTACCTAGAACTTCCTCATTCCAAGTCAAAGTGCCTTCTGTGGGGGGCTCTAAACCAACTATTAGTCTTGCGAGCGTGGATTTGCCACAACCACTCTCACCAACTATCCCAAGCGTTTCACCCCTCTTAATTTCAAAGGAAACGCCATTTAGGGCGTTAATTGTGCTCTTCTTGGCGCGGACTTTGTATCGTTTTGCGACTCCGACTACTTTCAAACTCATCGCGAACTACCTTCTGGGAAGAAGCAAGCGACCGAACTTCCAGACTTTTCCGATAGCTCAGGACGACTTGAGCGACACCTATCCTCCGCCTTCCAGCAACGGGGTGAAAAAGCGCAACTTTCGCCTACCTGCCAAGGTTTTGGTGGCACACCAGGAATTGAGGCCAATTTATCTTTAGAACTATCGGCAGCCGGAAGTGAAGCCAGCAAACCGACGGTGTAGGGATGCTTTGGTGAATTAAATATTTCTCTTACTGTACCGACTTCAACAATACGACCCGCATACATGACTATCACTCGATCGACTAGATTTGCTACAACGCCCAAGTCATGTGTAATCCAGAGCATGGACATATGGCGACGTCGACGCTCTTTTGCAACCAAAGCAAGAATTTGACGTTGGATAGTTACGTCCAACGCGGTAGTCGGCTCATCTGCAATGAGTAATTTAGGAGAAAGCAAGAGCGACATCGCAATCATGACTCGTTGTCGCATTCCTCCAGAGAATTCATGAGGATAACTTTCAAATGCTCGCGCAGGATCGGGGATACCAACAGCAGCTAGACCTTCAAGAACATGTTCTTTTGGATTTGCAATAGTATTCTCATGTGAACCTAAGACTTCGAGTAATTGATCTCCGAGCTTCATAACTGGATTAAGCGCAGTCATAGGATCCTGGTAAATCATGGCAATTTCGTTACCGCGGATATCTCGAATTACCTCATTGCTAGATTGAATTAGATTTTTCCCTTGAAAATTGATTTTGCCAGAACCAATTTTTAGGCCCCGAGCGAGTAGGCCAAGAATGGATAGGGCAGTTAAAGTCTTGCCCGAGCCACTTTCTCCAACCACTCCTACTGCTTCTCCGGGTTCAATTGAGAAACTGACGTCATTGACAAGAACGCGTTGATCTTCAGCGATTAGGACCGAAAGGTTTGAGACTTCTAGTAATTTACTCATCCGCTACTCCGGCGCGCTGGATCAAGTGCGTCTCTAAGGCCGTCGCCAACGAGATTAAGGCCGACCACAACAACTGTAATGAATATCGAGGGGAAAGCGAGCGCCCACCATGCAAAAGCAGCTAACGGCTGAGCCTCAGAAACCATGAGTCCAAGTGATGCGTCAGGCGGTTGAGTTCCAAGACCTAAGAAGGAGAGGCCCGACTCAGTCAAAATTGCCCAAGAGAGCGAGAGAGCAATTTGCACAACGATTGGTGCAAAAACATTGGGCATCACGTGGCGCATTAAAATCCTAGGAGTCGAAAATCCAAGGACGCGAACGGACTTAACATAATCCATCTCTTTTACCGTGAGAACAGGTCCACGCGCAACGCGTATAAAAATTGGGGTATAGACAATTGCAATGGCGATAGAAGTATCGATCCAGGAATTCCCTAAGCTATTAACGATAGCTAGAGCAAGTAGTATCGCAGGAAAAGCAAAAATTACATCACTACTCCTTACAACTACATTATCGATCCAGCCACCAAAGAAACCACCAATGACTCCTAGAAATACTCCAACCAGAGCGGCAATGCTCACTGAAAGAATTGCAACCGATAAAGAGCGACGCATTCCATCGATAGACCTTGAGAAAATATCTCTGCCGAATTGATCTGTTCCAAACCAATAAACGCTATTTGGACCTTGTAGTGCATTAATTGGATTTTGTTCAAGTGGGTCTATGGGAGCAATACTAAAAGCTGAGATTATGGAGAGTGTTACCATAATAGATACTAGAAATAATCCAACAATTCCACTTGTACTCTTGAAGTAATAGGTTAACCAAGTCTTTTCACGAGTAGTTTTCATTTTATTCTCGGATCTACCTTTCGATAAACCCAGTCCGTGACTATGTTTATTGTGACGAAGAGAATTGCAAAAACCATGATGCTACTTTGAACTGTGGCGTACTCACGCTTATTTATTGCATCTAAGATCTGTCTTCCCATTCCTGGGAGCGCAAAGATCTTCTCTACGATTACTGCTCCGCCCAACAAATAGCCAAATTGGATACCGGTCATCGTCACTATCGGAATCAAAGAGTTTCTTAAGATATGGCGGAACCGGACAATTCTTGGTTTAACGCCCTTTCCATAAGCGGTTCGGACAAAATCCTTATCTACAGTTTCAAGGAGTGCTGACCGAGTCGTTCGCATTACCGGGGCGGCTACCGCTATCCCTAGAACTAGACTCGGAAAGAGCATTTGCTGAAGGTTCATCGAGAGATCTTCGACTGGTGTCATGTATTCATAGCCATTTGGGAAATATTGAAAACGGTTTGCCATAACAGTCACTATCGTTGTGCTAAGGACGAAGCCTGGGATAGCAAGTGCAAGTAATCCGAAGAACTGTCCAGCAAAATCTCGAGCGCTTCCTGGTTTTCGTGCGCTAAACATTCCTACCGTTACCCCCATCAATACTCCAAGAATCGTTCCAAAGAGAGCGAGTTGAGTGGTAACAAGAAGTGCAGGTTTTGTTAACTCCCAGACAGGAGCACCTGTTGAATATGAAAAACCTAGGTCACCTGATAGAAAACTAGTAATCCAAGAAAGGTACTGGCCTATTAGTGGTTTATCTATTCCGTAATATTCTCGAAGAGACTGAATCTGTTCTGGGGTAAGGACCCCGGTCTCAATTCCAAGAGAGCTAGTGATTGTGTCACCGGGGATCACCCGCAAAACTATGAAGACAAAGATTGAGATTCCGAATAGCGTCGTTAAGACCGTCGCAATTCGGTTTAAAAATCTCATCCAATAATTCCTAACAAACTAGTGTGGCGTGTGAGGTTTCCCTCACACGCCACCATTACTTACTGATTAACCGAGCGTTGCGGAACGGAGCTGTAGCAAAGATCCGTTTGCTAGAGCAGAGAATCCGCGTAGCTTCTTTGTCGCTACTCGGTACTCGTATGGCGTTGCTAGCCAGACCCAGATTGCATTGTCCTCTAGCTCCTTGGAGATAGCGGTATATGCGCTCTTTCGCTCTGCGACTTTTCCACTCGCTTTACCTTTAACAAAGTTTGCATCAAGGGTTGTTGATGAATATGAAGCCACCTTGTTGAGGTTTCCGGTTGAGGTGAAATAACGTGTGTACATCGTGTCAGGATCTACACGACCACCATTATTTGCAAGTGTCGCCACAAAGTCGGCTGCGAGCCAACGTGGTACGTATGTTGCCTGTTCGACGATATCTAGATCCATAGTGATATTCGCCTTTGCAAGCTGCGCCTTCAAGTTCTGTGCCATTGCGACTGAGGTTGCCCATCCAGTGCTTGTCACAAGGGTCTTAAATGAGACGCCGCTCGACTTACCTGCGGCAGCTAGATATTCCTTTGCCTTCGCTAGATCTTGCTTAGGGCACGGACGAGCGCTGGCATCAGACCTGAATGCTGGGCTTGTGATTGGTCCCGTAACTTGTCCTTCGCCTAATAGCGCTGTGTTCACTAACTCTTGGCGATCAATTGCACATTGAATCGCAAGGCGGACGTTCTTATCATTCAAAGGTGCGACTTTTGTATTAAATTGAAGTGCGTAATACGCAAGCGCAGGAGTTTTGAATGTCTTTAGGTTGCTCTTTACCTGGCGAGCAATTAATGGGTCAGTAATGATTCCCATTCCAATTGTGCCGGCATTAAGCGCCGAAAGAATAGATGCCTCATTCGGAATAACGCGAATTGTTACATCTTTAATCTTTGGTTCACCCATAAAGTAATCAGGATTAGCTTGGAGCTTTACTGATTGGGTCGGCTCCCAAGAGATGAACTTATAAGGTCCAGTTCCATTTGGCTTATTGCTTCCACCTATGCGACCCGCCGCAATATCCTCTTTCGAGAGCATCGCCATATTAACGCCTTCTAGAGCGGCAAGTATTGGTGCATTTGGGATCGACATTTTCAGGATTAGCTGACGGCCCTTTGCAGTGATGGAGGTTACGGTCGCGATATTCGCGCGAGCAGCTGCACCAGTCTTGGTGTCCAAAATTCTTTCAAGTGAGGCTTTGGCATCTTCCGCATCGAAGGCAGTTCCGTCATGGAACTTAACTCCCTCACGAAGATTTAATGTGAGTTGCGTACCGTCTTTACTGAAGATCCAGGAGCTCGCGAGACCACCCTTGATCGCATTCTTAGCACCGATTTCGATCAAGCTTCCATAGACAAGACCAAGTCCGCGCACCGTCGCAAAGTTTGTCGAGGTATGAGGATCAGTCTTATCAATATCGAGAACGCTACCGATTACAAGACTTGTATCAGCAGCTTTGGCTGGTTGAGCAATTAGTACACCGCCTAGGAGTGCTGTGATTGCTAAACTTGCCCTTAGTTTTTTAAATTTCACTTACTTTCCTTTCTAGCGAGGGATGAAGTCATTTTTCTCTCAATTCACGATGCGGTCAAGCACCAATCAATAGGTACGCTTAGCGTTACCTGATTTCATGATTGCGAATCCACTGGGAGGGAATATCGCCCTCAAAATGATGCAGATTGAGGAGAGTTTCACTGCGGATTCCCTTGAGTATGGTCTCGCTCAATGAAAAGACTCCCCCTAGAGCTACGCATTTGTCTGTAGGGAATCGCGAATTGATTAATTTGAATAATTTGGTCAGCTCGTTGGCAGCTCGCATGAATATTGAGTGTGCTACTTCACATCCAAGAGATTCTGCAATGGCAACTTGGGGGGCTAAGTTTGCAACTGCTTGACGGCCTCCGCTGTAAACATAATCTCGCACTAAATTCCAATTCGTAAGTCCACAGTTGTTGGAGATTACAGTTGCAAGAGTTGATTCATCTAATGAACTACCCCGATCCCAGATTCCGGTGATGTGCCTGAGTGCCTCGCGACCAATCCAAAAACCACCGCCTTCATCGGCAATCATGTATCCCCGGCCACCAACTCTTTGTAATTCGCCATCACTAGACCGTGTAGCAGCAATTGCCCCAGTTCCAGCATAAAGAATTATTCCTTCTCCAGGATTGTAAAATGATGAATGGGCCAATTCCATATCGTTCAATATTTCAACAGTCTCAGGTTTGAATCGCTCAAAGCAGTAAAGCGCGAGTTTTTTTGCTATCTCTGTTCCCTGATCCAAGCCTGTCACGCCAAAAATTAAATGATCCACGTGCCCGGTCTCTCGGGCGATAACCTCAATAGCTGACTTTGTTCGATCCCATTCGACATCATCGAAAATATGCCCCGTGATATGAGCCGATCTACCTATACGGATTGAGGAAGGTGGAACGAAAAGTGCCCATTTGGAGGAAGACGCCCCTGCATCAATACAAAGCGTTGACTTCATTTTTTGATTTCTGTGAATAAGGACTCAACTATATCTCTCGGGCTTGTCACACTTCTGCCCATAACAACTCCATACGCCCCACTTTTGAAAGCCCTATTTACATCAGCTGAGTTTCGGACTCGACCCTCCAAAAGTATTGGCAAACCAATTACTTCCAAGCTCTCGAGAAGTTCAAAATCTGGGCCATCCGTAATCATTCTGGCATTTGTGTAGCCTGCCAATGTTGTCGCAATGTAGTTGGCACCTAGCTCAGCGGCATTTTTTGCGGAATCTAAATCATCGATATCCGCGACGATCTCTAAACCATGTGCTTTTGCCGCCTTGAAAAGTGCTCCTAATGGTTCGGGTCGCTCTCGTAATGTGGAATCAATTGCTACAACCTTGCAACCAGTTTCTGCTATATCATCGATTTCAGCAAAACTCTGAGTTATTCGTGTATCAAACCCACTTCTTTCTGTCTTTATAAGTCCTATAACTGGAATAGTCTTTGCAAATTCGGCAATAACTTGCTTTCGTGCCAACCTCAAAGACTTTGCGCCTCCAGCAAGGACCTCTCGAGTTAATTGTATAAGCAATTCATCTTTGGCCAAGAAGGATCCTTTTGGAGCTTGAACTGAAATAGTCACTTCGCCCTTTGTTAAATTCAACTCGCTCACAGAATCAACCCTTGGTTGCTCCAGCAGTCATTCCTTTGATGAATTGACTACTCAAAATTATGTAAAGAATTATCAAAGGTAAGGCTGCCAAAGTAAGCCCTGCAAAGAGTGCGCCCCAATTAGCACCATATTCTCCAAAAAATACTGAGATGCCCTGCATAATTGTCATCTTTGATGTATCTCGAATAAATACCAGTGGCAATAAAAAGTCATTCCAAATTGGTATGGCCGTATATATGCCGACAATGCCGGTAACCGGAAAGATTAAGGGCAACATGACTTTTCTAAAAACTTGGAGTTCGCTAGCTCCATCAATTCGAGCCGCGTTGTCCAAATCAGCGGGTAGGGCTCGGATAAATCCAGTATAAATAAAAACAGCGGCAGGCATTGCACCTGCGGCATAAACCAGAATTAAACCAAGTCTGCTATCCAGTAGTCCCATATTCTTCAACTGAATAAAAAGGGGAACTAGGGCTAATTTTGCGGGAATCAATAGTCCAGCAAGGAAAAATAGATAAAGGGTGGTGTTAAATCTAAATTGGTAACGCGCCAGGGCGTATCCGGCTCCTGCTCCGCAAATCAGAACAATCAAAGTAGAAAATGCGGTGACCAAGATAGAGTTTGACAAATATTGAAGGAACTTGCCCTCCGTTAATACGAGTCTGTAATTGGTCAAGTCAAATCCTTGTGCCAGGGCAAGTGGGGTAGTGTAAATATCTGCACCATTCCGAAATGACGAATTAATCATAAACAACAGTGGAACAAACACGCCCAGGGCATTCAATACGAGAGCAAACTTCAAGAAACCATCTAAGAAAAGGTTGTTTTTTTCGGAGCTATAACTAGCCGTTTTCATTGCTGCACTTCACGTTTTCTTAGGTAATAAGATCCTAAAGCTGCACCAATCCCAACGAAGACAAAGAGAATCACACCGATTGCCGAACTTAAACCAACATCTACGGTTGCTGAGTCAACGGTCCCAAACGCTAATCTATAGAAGAGTAGGGCCATTGTTGTAGTGCTACCACCCGGTTGTCCCGTAACGCCACCAATAACATAAGGCAATTCGAACCATTCAAAAGCGCCAATAAAGGTCAAAATGGCTACTATTGTGAACGAAGGGGCAAGAAGCGGAAAAATTACTTTTCTGAATATTTGGAATTCACTTGCGCCATCAATTCGAGCAGCTTCAATAAACTCTTCATTGATGCTGTTCATTCCAGCAAGAAAAACAATGGCAGGAAATCCAACCCAGCGCCAGAGACCTATGAAGATTAAAGTGAAGAGGGCTAGCCCTGGTTGCCCTAACCAAGGTTGATTGAGCCACGCTAAGTTGAATTCTACGGCAATTGCACTTATTGGACCAAAAAGAGGATCTAGAAAAAGCTTCCACATAAAAGCGACTATTATTAAAGAGAGGATTACTGGTAAGAAAACTATAGCTTGAAAGAATTTCTTTCCTCTTTTCAACCTATATATTGCGAGGGCAAGCAGTAGTCCCAGTGAAGTTTGGACTAAAAATAAGGTAAGAAAGACAAGAACATTATTTTGGAAGGCGCCTAAGAAATCTTCACGGAATGGAAATTGCATCAATCTAGTGAAGTTTTCTATTCCAACAAATTCTCCTCTTTTAAAACTTTGCCAACTAAAAAGGCTATAGCTTAAGAGTGTTAAGGCAGGTACCAGAGTAAAAGCAATTGTTAGAAGTAGCGCTGGTGTGACAAAAATGAAAATCCACGGCCGCTGGTATGTAGTCACGCTGCGTCTTAGCAACTCGAATCCCTTTCGTCATACTTCTTAAAGTGTCACCGCTACTTCTAGCGGTGAC
>JACCDK011060841.1_pt1 | contig 10567 bp, 10 predicted proteins | sample 7445871 | NCBI WGS metagenome assembly JACCDK01 (sample SAMN15323436, study PRJNA562643) | freshwater metagenome | isolation source: river surface water | place: USA:Blue River Watershed | collected 2017-08-15
CAAGAGCGTGAAATGGAAGCGCAAGTCTTGGACTCTATGGACATTGAAAAAGAGCGCGGCATTACCATCAAAGCTCAGACCGCTTCGCTTCAATACAAAGCCAAAGACGGTCAAATTTACAACCTCAATTTGATCGATACACCGGGTCACGTTGACTTCTCTTATGAGGTTTCACGCTCCTTGTCGGCTTGCGAAGGTGCTTTGTTGGTGGTTGACGCTAGCCAAGGTGTCGAGGCCCAGACGGTTGCCAATTGCTACACGGCACTCGACCTCGGTGTTGAAGTTGTGCCTGTTCTGAACAAGATGGATTTGCCTCAAGCCGATCCCGAAAACGCCAAAGCCGAAGTCGAAGATGTCATCGGCATTGACGCCAGCGAAGCCATTCCTTGTTCCGCCAAAACTGGCATGGGCATTGACGAAATTTTAGAAGCCATCGTCGCTAAAATTCCGCCGCCCAAGGGCAATCCGAATGCGCCGTTGCGCGCCATGATTGTCGACAGTTGGTTCGATACCTACGTTGGTGTGGTCATGTTGGTCCGCGTGGTTGACGGACGCCTTGGCAAAGGTGAGCGATTCAAGATGATGGCAACCGAGGCTGTGTATAACGCAGACACCATGGGTGTTTTTACACCTGCCAATGAGCCTCGCGACAGCCTCGAAGCGGGTCAGGTGGGGTACATCATTGCCGGCATTAAAGAATTGCAAGCAGCCAAGGTGGGTGACACCATCACCCTTGAAAAGAAATTGCCCAACAATTTGGGTCCTGCCGAACAAGCACTTCCAGGCTTTAAAGAAATTCAACCGCAAGTTTTTGCCGGTTTGTATCCTACTGAAGCCAACCAATACGATTCGCTGCGCGACGCGCTAGAAAAACTCAAACTCAATGATGCGTCGTTGCACTATGAGGCGGAAGTTTCGCAAGCTTTAGGGTTTGGTTTTCGCTGTGGCTTTTTGGGTTTGTTGCACATGGAGATTGTGCAAGAACGCTTAGAGCGTGAATTTGACCAGGATCTCATCACCACGGCACCTAGCGTTGTGTACGAGGTGGTGAAGGGCGATGGCGAAGTCATCATGGTTGAAAATCCTGCAAAGATGCCTGATCAAGGCAAGATGCAAGAAATCCGGGAGCCCATTGTCACGGTGCATTTGTACATGCCCCAAGATTATGTCGGCCCTGTCATGACCTTGGCCAACCAAAAGCGCGGTATGCAAATTAATATGGCCTACCATGGACGCCAAGTGATGTTGACCTATGAGATGCCGCTTGGTGAAATTGTCTTGGACTTCTTTGACAAGTTGAAGTCTGTCTCCCGCGGTTATGCGTCAATGGACTATGAATTCAAAGAATACCGAGCATCTGACGTGGTCAAGGTTGACATCCTGTTGAACGGCGAAAAAGTTGACGCGCTTTCAATCATTGTGCACCGCACACAAGCGGCTTACCGTGGTCGCGCTGTCGTGGCCAAAATGCGTGAAATCATCAGTCGGCAAATGTTTGATGTGGCCATTCAAGCCGCCATTGGTGCCAACATCATTGCCAGAGAAACGGTCAAGGCTTTGCGTAAAAATGTTCTGGCCAAATGTTATGGTGGCGACATTACCCGCAAACGCAAATTGCTTGAGAAGCAAAAGGCGGGTAAAAAGCGCATGAAACAGATTGGTTCGGTTGAGGTGCCCCAAGAGGCATTCTTGGCCATTTTGCAGGTGGAAGATTGATGCAAGTTCTAACGGCTTTTTTATTGGCCGCATTTTGTGGGTACGCCGGGTCTTGGTACTTGGGTCTGATTGAAGGCAATTTCGCGCTGCTTATGCTCATGGCAGTGGTTATTTCTGGATGCTACTGGTTGGCAGAAAAATTCTATTTTTGGCCACAGCGATTGAAAGCTGTTGAGCAACTCGACTTAGAAAAGGCCAAGCGACAGCAAGAACTGGCCAAAATGGGCATTGATCGCGTCGACACTGACACAGGTGAAGCGCGCGACCGTCTGCTCATGCAGCCTTGGTGGCTGGACTGGACAGCAGGGCTTTTTCCAGTCATTTTGGTGGTCTTCGTTTTGCGCTCCTTTCTTTTTGAGCCTTTCAAAATTCCATCGGGTTCAATGATCCCAACTTTGTGGATTGGCGATCTCATTTTGGTGAATAAATTTCACTACGGCGTTCGTTTGCCAGTGGCCAATATCAAAATCACCCAGGGCACGCCAGTGGCTCGTGGTGACGTCATGGTCTTCAGATATCCACCGCGCCCCAGCGTGGACTACATCAAGAGGGTGGTTGGCATTCCAGGCGATGAAGTGGCTTACTTGAACAAAAAACTAAGCATCAACGGCAAGCCTGTTCCCACAGAGTCCTTGCCCGAGTTTTTTGACGAGTCTGTCATGCGATATTTCAAGCATTCTCAGGAAAAGTTAGGCGAAAAAACGCACAACTTGATTGTGGACGATGACCGACCTGCGTTCATCCCGGGAGCCGATGATTTTGCGTTCCGTGAGAACTGCAACTACACCGTCGAAGGTGTGGTTTGTAAAGTGCCTGAGGGACACTATTTCATGATGGGCGACAATCGCGACAACTCTCTGGATTCAAGGTATTGGGGTTTTGTTCCCGATGCCAATATTGTGGGCAAAGCATTTTTTGTGTGGATGAACTTTGGCAATTTGGGGCGCATTGGCGCTTTCAATTGATAACTTCACTTGGCAAGCAAGTGCATGCATACTCATCCGTTATTTCTAGAGGGTCAATGTTTTGAACGACGGTCTTAGTCAATTGCAAGCGCGCATGAACCACCCATTCAAGGATTTGGCCTTGTTGGAGCGTGCTGTAACGCACCGTAGTTTTTCTGCAGATCACAATGAACGCCTGGAATTTTTGGGCGATTCCGTGTTGAATTTGGCAGTAGCGCACTTGCTGTTTGATCAGTTGCGTGACTTGCCGGAGGGCGATTTGTCTCGCGTTCGCGCCAACTTGGTCAAGCAAGAAACTTTGCACCAACTTGCCCTCAAACTCGAAATTCCCGCATGTTTGAAACTGGGTGAGGGGGAGTTGAAGTCGGGCGGTCAGCGTCGACCTTCAATTTTGGCGGATACCTTGGAAGCCTTAATTGGCGCCGTTTTTCTAGATGCTGGGTACGATGCCGCAGAAAAATGGGTTCATGCCCTGTTTCAAAATGTCGAGATCACGCCACAAATGCAAGCGGCTGCCAAAGATCCCAAAACAGAACTGCAGGAGTGGTTGCAGGGTCGCAAATTGCAATTGCCTCAATACAGTGTTGTGGCCACATCAGGTGCCGCCCACAGACAAATATTTGATGTCGCATGCGATATCCCCGAACTCAGTCTCTCACAACACGGCAGCGGCCCCTCGCGTCGTGCCGGTGAGCAAGCCGCGGCAGCTGCCATGCTTGAAATTTTGAAAGTCAAGGCACGCGCATGAACACAGAAACCCACCCCGCTCAACGTTGCGGTTTGGTCGCCATCGTTGGCAAACCCAATGTGGGTAAATCTACATTGCTGAATGCGCTGGTGGGTCAAAAAATCAGCATCACTTCGCGCAAAGCGCAAACCACACGTCACCGCATTACGGGCATACGCACTGAAGGCCCCACACAGTATGTGTTTGTGGACACCCCTGGTTTTCAAACCCGTCACAACACTGCCCTCAACAAGTCATTGAACAAAACCGTTTTGGGTGCGGTAGGGGATGTGGACTTGGTGTTGTTTGTGGTGGAAGCTGGTATGTTCAATACAGCCGATGCCAAAGTGCTGGCCTTGCTGAAGCCCGACGTGCCAGTTTTACTCATTGCCAACAAACTTGACGCCATCAATCGCCGTGAAGAATTGGCACCTTGGCTCAAAGAAATGCAAGAGCGCCATCCCTTCACAGAATTCGTGCCCATGTCGGCCAAAAATGCAAAGGACATTGAGCGCTTGATGGGTTACTGCGAAAAGTACCTGCCTGAGCAAGCTTGGTGGTACGCCGAAGACGAGCTGACAGACAGAAGCGAAAAGTTTTTGGCCAGTGAAATTGTTCGCGAAAAACTCTTTCGTTTCACGGGCGACGAATTGCCGTACACCTCCACGGTGGTCATCGACAAATTTGAAGAAGAGCCTAGCCGTTCGGCCAATCGCATGATTCGCATAGCTGCCACCATTGTGGTGGAGCGCGAAGGCCACAAGGCCATGGTCATTGGCGACAAAGGCGAGAGACTGAAGCGCATTGGCACAGAAGCCCGCCAAGAACTCGAAAAACTCATGGATGCCAAAGTGTTCATCGAGTTGTGGGTCAAGGTTCGCTCTGGCTGGGCCGACGACGAAGCGCGTGTTCGCTCCTTCGGTTACGAATAAAAAGCGCAGCCCATGGCCGCTGTCTTGAAGCGAATTTCGGAGGAGCCGGCCTATGTGCTGCATCGCTACGATTGGAGCGAGTCCAGCCTCATCCTCGAAGTTTTCACACGGCACCATGGGCGCATTGCATTGGTCGCCAAAGGCGCCAAAAAACCAAGCTCTTCTTTCAGGCCAGTCTTGTTGCCCCTTCAAGCTATTCAAGTGGCTTATGGCGGTGATGCTGATATTCGCACCTTGAAATCAGCCGAGTGGGTCAGTGGACATGTCATGCCTACTGGCGAGGCGTTGCTCTCAGGCTATTATTTGAATGAGTTGTTATTGCGATTGTTGGCCCGTGAAGATCCTCACCCTCAATTGTTTGATGCCTATGCTGCCACCGTGCGCGTGATGGCCACCGAGCCCGGTGAACTGCTCCAAGCATCACTGCGCGTGTTTGAACTGTTGTTGCTCAGAGAAATTGGCTTGTTGCCCAGTTTGGATTGCCAAACCCTGACCATGGCTGACTTGGACGTGCAGTGCGACTATTGTTTGGTCCCAGAAGGGGGCTTGCGCTTGGCTCATAGCGACGATCGTCATGCCCTGAGTGGCACACAGTGGCTTTCCCTCCAAAATGCTTTGGATGGCGCAACACCCTTTACAGACACGCTTCGTTTGAGCTTGGACATGCTAACGCCACTTCGTACCCAACTTCGCACTTTACTCAATTACCATTGCGGTGTCGGCACTCTCAAGACCCGCCAAATGATGATCGACATTCAAAGTTTGTGAGCCCTTCATGACCCTCCACTCCAAAACGGCCTTGTCAGTTAACGTCAACAAGGTAGCGCTGCTCCGTAATTCACGCCATTTGGGTATTCCCAGTGTCTTGAAAGCGGCTCAGATGTGCTTGGAAGCGGGTGCGCAGGGCATCACCATCCACCCGCGACCTGACGAGCGACACATTCGCGCATCGGATGTTGTGGCGTTAGCTGATTTAATGAAGCAATGGCCCGATCGGGAGTTCAACATTGAGGGCAACCCGTTTCACCAATTGATGGACTTCGTCAGAACCTACAGACCCCACCAGGTCACCTTTGTACCAGACAGTGAAGGCCAGTTCACCAGTGACCACGGGTGGTCCTTTCCAGAAGATGCCGCAAAGCTTAAACCCTTGATTGACGAATGCAAATCATTGGGTGTTCGTGTCAGTTTGTTCATGGATCCTGAGCCAGATCAAATGCAGGCGGTCCAACAAGTCGGCGCTAACCGTGTTGAGCTTTATACCGAACCCTATGCAGCCACATTCGGCACCCCTGCCAATGCGGACTGTTTGGCGAGGTATGTCGACACAGCTAAGGCTGCCATGGCCTTGGGCTTGGGTGTTAATGCAGGTCATGATTTGAACCAAGACAACTTGCCGAAGTTTGCGCAAGGCGTTCCTGGTTTGTTGGAGGTGTCCATCGGCCACGCTTTAATTGCGGATGCCTTGGAAGTGGGCTATGCAGCCACCGTGCGTGGCTACTTGAAGGCGTTGGGCCGATAGTGGGTGGGCCGATATGATTTACGGCATTGGTACAGACTTGTGTGATGTTCGTCGCATCAGAACTAGCTTGGAAAAGCATGGCGATCGATTTGCACAAAAAGTATTGAGCGACGCGGAATTTGCCACCTACAAAGCACGGGGAGCAAGGTGGCACGAGAGAGGTGTCCGTTATGTCGCCACGCGTTTTTCGGCCAAAGAAGCTTTTAGCAAAGCCATCGGCATGGGCATGCGCATGCCCATGACATGGCGCTCTTGCGAAATAGGCAAGCTGCCCAGTGGCCAACCGGTGATTGTTTTACACGGCGCCTTGAAAACGTGGTTTGAATCCCAACATTTAAAAGCACACATCAGCGTGACGGACGAGGCGGATTACGCCGGCAGTTATTGCGTGGTGGAAAGAAATGAATGAACATCCAAGCGCCGCTGATCATTGACATTGAAGGTCTTGCTCTCACAGCGATTGACAAGAAGCGCCTTCAAAATCCTTTAACTGGCGGCATCATCTTGTTTGGCCGCAATTGGCAAAGTCGATCGCAACTCACGGCTTTGTGCGCAGACATTAAGTCTGTTCGGCAAGACTTGCTCATCTGCGTTGACCACGAGGGTGGCCGCGTTCAGCGCTTTAGAACCGATGGTTTCACCCATTTACCGGCCATGCGCCGCTTGGGTGAAATGTGGGCACAGGATGGCAAGGGCTTAGAAGGCGAGGGCGTTTTCAATGCCTGCAAAGCTGCAACTGCCGTAGGTTATTTGTTGGCGGCTGAATTACGCGCCTGTGGGGTTGATTTCAGTTTCACCCCGGTCCTTGATTTGGATTATGGCGAAAGCAGCGTCATTGGCGATCGCTCATTTCACCGCGACCCCAGGCATGCGAGCTTGCTTGCCAAAAGCTTGATCCAAGGTTTACTTCGCGCGGGCATGGGCAACTGTGGCAAACACTTTCCTGGACATGGCTTTGTCAAGGCCGATTCGCATGTTGACATGCCTATCGACAAGCGCAGCCTGAAGACTATTTTGAAAGAAGATGCCAAGCCTTATGAGTGGCTGAACAATGATCTGACCGCTGTTATGCCAGCGCATGTGATTTATCCCAAAGTGGATACACGGCCTGCTGGTTTCTCGCAAACTTGGATCTTAGATGTCCTGCGTCAGAAGTTGGCGTTCACAGGCGCTGTGTTCAGTGACGATTTATCGATGGCAGGTGCACGCGTGTTAGATGGCAAACCTATAAGTTTCACTGAGGGTGCTTTGGCAGCGCTCAAGGCAGGTTGCGATTTGGCCCTCTTGTGCAATCAGTCTTTGAAAAACAGCCAGGTTATCGACGAGGTGTTGGACGGTCTGGCCGAGGCGCAATTAAAGGGTTGGTGGCAACCCGATGAGTTGAGTGAGGCGCGTCGTTTAGCCCTGTTGCCGGCATCACCCGTGTTAGCTTGGGATGATTTGGTTCGTTCGGTCGATTACCAGCAAGCCTTAGCTTGTTTGCCTTAATATGCAATTGATTTCTTGGATTTTCAAAATATTTTTCAGCCTGATTGGGCTGGTGTTTGTGCTGGGCATGCTTTGCGTGTTGCTGTTCGCTTTGTTGTTTGGCGCATTGTGGTCCTTGGTGCGCGGACGCAAACCTGAAGTGGCCGTCGTGTGGCAACGCTATCAAAACATGGCCCGAAGCAAGGCGCCTTTCAGCGGCTGGGGTGCACGACCTAAAAATGATGGCGAAGTGGTGGACGTTGAGGCCAAGGAAGTAACCGATAAGGCGCGCCCACAAGATCGATTGCCCAAGCATTGAATCAAATCAAAAAAATAGCGCCCTCTGGCGCTATTTTTTATTCTTGTTCTCTCTTCAAGGCAGGGAACAAAATGACATCCCTGATGCTGGGGCTATCGGTCAGCAACATCATCAATCGGTCAATGCCAATGCCACAACCGCCTGCAGGTGGCATGCCGTATTCCAAGGCGCGCACAAAGTCGTGGTCAAAGTACATGGCTTCATCGTCGCCGCTGTCTTTGGCATCCACTTGCGCTTGGAAGCGCGCCACTTGGTCTTCTGCATCGTTCAGTTCTGAGAAGCCGTTGCCAAATTCTCTGCCTGTGATGTAGAGCTCAAAGCGCTCGGTCACTTCTGGGCGCTCATCGTTGGCACGGGCCAAGGGAGAAATTTCTGTGGGGTGTTCCATGATGAACGTCGGTTCCCACAATTTTTCTTCTACGGTTTCTTCAAAGTAAAGCACTTGCAAACCGGCCAAAGATTTTTTAGACAAATTGTTCTTGGCTTCACTCATGCCCAGTTTTTGTAGGGCTTGAATGAGCCAAGCTGCATCGTCAACTTTGTCGCCAGCTTCCGTGTGCTTCACGATGGCTTCTCGAATGGTGAGACGTGCAAATGGCTTGACCAAATCGACGGGCTTGCCGGCATAGCTGAGCTGCAAATGGCCGACCGCGTTCATGGCTGCATCGCGAATCAACTCTTCGGTAAAGCCCATCAAGTCTTGGTAATTCCAATAGGCTGCATAGAACTCCATCATGGTGAATTCTGGATTGTGGCGAACGGAAATACCTTCGTTACGGAAATTGCGGTTGATTTCGAACACCCGCTCAAAGCCGCCCACCAATAAACGCTTCAAGTACAACTCTGGCGCAATGCGCAAGAACATTTCTTGATCGAGGGCGTTGTGGTGTGTGGCAAAGGGACGCGCATTGGCACCGCCTGGAATGGGGTGCAGCATGGGGGTTTCAACTTCTAGGAAGTTGTGCTTCACCATGAAGTCGCGAATACCGCTGACTGCTTTGCTGCGTGCTGTGAAGCGTTTGCGAGCAGCCTCGTCCATCATCAAATCAACATAGCGTTGGCGGTATTTGATCTCTTGATCGGCTACGCCGTGGAATTTGTCAGGCATGGGACGCAGGCTCTTGGTGAGCATGCGAACGCTTGATGCGTGCAATGACAACTCGCCCATTTTGGTTTTGAACAGGTAGCCTTCTGCAGCCACGATGTCGCCCAAATCCCAGTGCTTGAAATCGTTGTAGGCTTCTTCGCCAATGTCATCGCGAGTGACATAAATTTGAAATCGACCTGTGGCATCTTGCAGTGTGGCAAAGCTGGCTTTGCCCATCACGCGCTTGAGCATCATGCGGCCTGCAATTTTGGCGGTGACAGGGGTCACGCCTTCGCCTTTCAGTGCTTCGGCTGTTTTGTCGCCGTGTGCCGTTGTCAGTTCGCCAGCTCGGTGTTCGGGTTTAAAGTCATTTGGAAACGCCACACCTTTTCCTTGCGCTTGCGCTTCACGCAGTGCTTTGAGCTTGCTTCGACGTTCTGCAATCAGTTGGTTTTCGTCAACGACGGGGGTGGTTTGATTTTCTGTTGGCGTGTCTGACATGAAGTGCACTTAATGAGTGGGGGCTGTTACAAACCCGTAAAAACGCTGAATGACAGCGCGAACCCGTTATTTTACGATTCCTTCGGGCTGCCGCTATCATGCACACACTCGGAGGACTTCTGTGTTTCTACAAATTGTCAATTTGATCTTGGATGTGGCCACCGGTTTGGTGGGCGGGGCCTGTTTGATGCGGTTGGTGATGCAATGGCAGCGTTTGCCTTTTCAGAACCCCATTGGTCGCTTTGTGTTTGCTGTAACCGATTGGTTGGTGATGCCCCTTAGGCGCATATTGCCCGCTATAGGCCGATTGGACACATCCAGTTTGGTGGCGGCTTGGCTGATGAAGTTGAGTCATTTGCTAGTGATGTGGGCTTTGGCAGGCGCACAAGCCGCGCTGCTGGGTGTTTTGGTTGCCAGCCTGTTTGGGGTGGTTCACTGGCTTGTATCTGGCTTGAGCGCCATCATTTTGCTCTACGCCATCCTGTCTTGGGTCCAGCCCAATAGCGGCAGCATGATGCTGTTGTCACGCATTGTGGAGCCTTGGTTGGCACCTATTCGGAATGCCATACCGCAACCAGGTGGCATTGACCTATCACCGCTGGTGCTTTTGGTGATCTTGCAAATTGCCGGCATGTTGCTGGCAGGGCTACAGTACGGCGGTTTGTAAAGCCAGCGGCACTTGTCCGCTGCTTCAAGTTCAATTTAGCTGACTGCGTCGGCTGATTGGCGCGTCAGCATGGCCAGTGTGTTGGCTACAGTCATCTTCAATTCGCGGCGATCGCAAATGAAGTCGATGGCGCCTTTTTCTTGCAAAAACTCGGCACGTTGGAAGCCTTCTGGCAGTGTCACGCGCACGGTGCTTTCAATCACGCGGGGGCCAGCAAAGCCGATCAATGCTTTAGGTTCGGCAATCACCACGTCGCCCATGAAGGCAAAGCCTGCAGACACGCCGCCCATCGTGGGGTCCGTCAAGACGCTGATGTAGGGCAAGCCTTTTTTGGCCAAGCGGGTTAATGATGCATTGGTTTTGGCCATTTGCATCAAGGACAGCAAGCCCTCTTGCATGCGGGCGCCACCGGTGGCGGTAAAGCAGATGAAGGGTACTTTTTGTTCAATGGCAGTCTCAACGCCGCGTACAAAACGCTCCCCAACCACGGAGCCCATGCTGCCGCCCATGAAGTCAAATTCAAAGCAGGCGGCCACAACGTTGATGCTGTGGATGGCGCCGCCCATGACCACCAAGGCGTCGGTTTCGCCGGTGTTGCTCATGGCTTCTTTGATGCGCTCGGGGTACTTGCGGCTGTCTTTGAATTTCAAAGCGTCGACGGGCA
>JACCDK011162482.1_pt1 | contig 10567 bp, 10 predicted proteins | sample 7445871 | NCBI WGS metagenome assembly JACCDK01 (sample SAMN15323436, study PRJNA562643) | freshwater metagenome | isolation source: river surface water | place: USA:Blue River Watershed | collected 2017-08-15
AGCCAGATAGATTGCGAATTTTTAGATCAATCATCTGTGGATTCAGATCGATCAAAAACGGTGTGTCGGCAAACATCACTGCGGCAGTTTCCAGCACTTGTTCGGGCTGAAACCGAATCACCATCGTCGAAACGTCTGTGGTCAGCGCGTCTCCTTCGGAATCAGCGATGAGCAGGCCGCAGTCGGGGCTGTCAGCGACAAATCGACTGCCCTCTTGCGTGTAGGTGCTCGAACCGGAGTAGTAGATGGTAAAGGTCAGGCCCCCTGTTTTCTCTGCGCGGCCAAACAAGGCCGAATGTCGTCCTGCCATCACGTGTGCAGACCCAATCGCGAATGAGTGCATCTGGTGAAGGACGGGGCCTGGCCGGAGGTTGTCGATGTCGGTAAGCCCGGGGTAAACCTTCATGAGCAGATCGAAAAGCTTTTGAGAGTCCCATAGTGGATCTCGGTCTCGATAGCCGTAGGCGTACATTAGATCAAGCAAACTAGGGGCCATAGTGCAATCGAAATCTGCGTTTTTCGGATACGAAAGTGTAGTGCGATCTCATACAGTGTTCGCATGTCTTTTGGTACGTATTCATCAAAGTTTTTCTGTCCCTCGGCCCTCGCTACAGGCAGGGAGCCGTAAGCCATATGAATGTGATCATTCTTTCAGAGGACAACGCCCACGCCAGTGATATCGGGGAGCGGATCTCCGACATTGGCGCTGAGCTTCATCAGGTCTCGCATTTCGATGCGCTGCAGCATGTTCTATCCAAGTTGTGCAAACGCTATGACGGGGGCTGCTGTCTGGTAATTCATGAGTCCTTCGATCATCTTGTTGCGGGTGTGACCCGGCGCAGTGGGACGTCGTCGGCGTCGCCCAAGGCTCCTAGCGATGAGAACCGACCAGCCTTACCGCGTCATTTTCAGCGGCTCAGTCCACGGGAGTCTGAAGTCCTTCGACACGTCTTGGATGGGCTAACCAGTCAGGAGATCGCAGACCGACTCAAGATCTCCTTGCGGACGGTCAAAATGCATCGCGGCAACATCATGGCCAAGGTTCGGGTCCGCAACGTGGCAGAGCTGGTATCGCGCTATCACACGACGGCCGATAAGGCTGTCTAGCCCGGACATTTTCGGCTAGACTTTCAGTTTGTTTTAGACAAACTGAGGAGCCTGTTTCGATGCAACGACGTTACTTCCTGGCCGTATCCATTGCTGCCATGGCGGCGGTTTCTGGGGCGCCCGCAATGGCGCAGACCGCGTATCCCAACAAGACTGCAAAGATTATTGCCCCCGTTCAGCCAGGCGGTGGGGTGGACCTGGTGGCGCGCACGATTGCGGAGCAGCTCACTAAGTCTCTGAAGTCTCCTTTTGTAGTGGAGAACATTTCTGGGGGTGGCGGTATTGTCGGATCGATGGCCGCGAAGCGCGCGGCGCCCGATGGCTACACGCTATTCCTCTCGTATGTCGGCACCCACGGAACGAACCCTGCCGTTCGTAAGCTGCCGTATGACGCAATGACCGATTACACCCATGTGGCCATGGTTGCTGGCACGCCCAATATTTTGGTGGTGCCTGCATCAGTCCCGGCTTCCAATATGAAAGAGTTTTTGGCCTATGCCAAGAGCAACGTCGGTAAGTTGAGCTACGGTTCCGCTGGTACGGGAACGTTGACCCATCTGGCGATGGAGCAATTGAAACTCGCAGGCGGTTTTTTTATGACTCACGTGCCTTACCGTGGGATTGGTCCTGCGTTGACCGACACGATGGGAGGACAGACTCAGGCGATGATGCCCGGTCTTGCCGCCGCGATTCCCCATATTCGCTCGGGTCGTATCAAGCCGATCGCAGTGACCGGCAAGACGCGTCACCCTGTGCTGCCAAATGTCCCGACCTTAGAAGAGCTTGGATTTAAGGGCTTTGATGGTGTGCAGTGGTACGGGATATCCGGTCCGGCGAAAATGCCTGCCGATGTCGTGGCGAAGTTAAACCAAGAGATCAACAAAGCGCTGACCTTGGATGAGGTGAAGAAGAAGTTTTCCGTTGAGGCCCTTGAGCCAATGCCCATGACGCCTGCTGACTACACAAAGTTCATCCAGGCCGACGTCGCACGTTGGGAGAAGATTTCTAAAGAGCGTAACATTGTGATTACGGATTAACGCCGACAACACACATTGTTCGTTGTTGTTGAGTCCCCCTGAACGCCTGATTCTGTCAGGCGTTCTTTTTTAACGAAGAGAAAGAACCGTATGGCCCGGAATACCGCTGTTAAAGCAGATCACAACGCCCCCGCCGTAACCCGCATGCTTGCGGAATTTGTGGTGAACCATCCGTCGAAGGGATGGAGCGCCGAGACTGACCGTGAAGCCCATCGTACTTTTGCGAACTGGGTGGGGTGTGCTGCCGGTGCTGCGCGTCATGAGACGGTTGATGCAGCTGTTGCAGCCGTAATGGAGCTTGCACCCGCGCCGCAGGCATCGTTGTTTGGTCGTGATGAGAAAGTTGATATTGCGAACGCCGCGTTGATCAATGGCATTAGCTCACATACCTATGACTTTGACGACACTCATTTAAAGACCATCATTCACCCTGCAGGGCCTGTCGCCTCGAGTGCCTATGCACTAGCCGAGTTCAAAGGGCTGAGCGGACGAGATCTGATTGATGCGCTCGTGATCGGGATCGAAGTGTCTTGTCGCGTGGGGAATGCGATTTATCCCGATCACTATGACCGAGGTTGGCATATCACGGGGTCCACTGGCATGCTGGGTTCGGCTGCCGCCTGTGCTCGTTTGTTAAAGCTCAATGTTGATCAGACACAGATGGCGCTGGGTATCGCAGCCTCTCAGCCGGTCGGTCTGCGTGAGCAGTTCGGCACGATGACCAAACCCTTCCATCCTGGTGCAGCGGCTAAGGCCGGGCTGATGTCTGCGTTATTCGCAAAGCATGGGTTTACCGCGTCGACCCGTGCGCTCGAGGCCCCGAGAGGGCTGATGCAGGTCTTTTCCGATAAGTGCGACTGGAAAGAGATTACGGAGCGACTCGGAGAAACCTGGGAGATTGCTTTAAATGCCTACAAACCGTTTGCTTGTGGCATTGTGATCCATCCGAGTATCGATGGCTGTGTTCAGTTTAAGGGGCAGGGGATCGCGCCTGAGCAGGTGCAGTCCATCAGCGTTCGTGTCCATCCTCTGGTGCTGGAGCTGACCGGCAAGAAGACACCGAAGACCGGACTTGAGGGTAAGTTCAGCGTCTATCACTCCTGTGCCGTCGGCCTGATCTATGGCCAGGCCGGTGAACATGAGTACACGGATCAGGTTGTCAATGATCCGCAGGTCATCGCGCTCAGGGATAAGGTCCAGGCGATTGTGGATGAGTCCATGCCAGAGGACGCTGCTGATCTTGAGCTGGTCACGGTGGACGGCAAGCGCCACCAGGTGAAGGTCGCTCATGCGGTGGGCAGTCTTGAAAAGCCCATGACCGAGTCTCAGCTGAAAGCGAAGTTTGTGGGTCAGGCGCAGGCCACGATCGGCCTTGAGAAGTCCGAGGCCCTGTGGCGCTGGGCGCTCGATATCTCCGCTAAGTCTAGCCTTGCGGCCTGACGCCCTTACAGAGAAATAGCAACACCGCACCCTCGTGGCCCGAGGGTGTGGCAAACCGAAGGCTTGCGGATCTCAGGCCGCTACTCTCAAATACGGTCTGGCCCTTGGCTTCGCTGTCAGAGAACATCTGCGTCGCAAGTTCCGCATACAGGTTTCGTTGGCAGTCCACCTGAACATAGTCCATCCGCGATCGATAGGCCAGGGTAGGCCCAGGGGATAACGGATTCGGAGTCGGTTCAAATCGCTGATCTTCTTTAAAGTCGAGTCGAACCCAGGTTCGGAGCAGGGCGCGCCCCTCCGTGACTAGAAAGTTCGCGTTCGTTGATACCGAGACATTGTTTAAGTCAGCGATCTTATCGAACTGAGCCCAGGCCGAGGGCATGCTCAGCAGTGCCAGAACTCCGGTCACGAGGAATGGTTTCAGGTTCTTTCGCATAGCCTGAAAAACGGTGATTTTCTTGTGATTGTTTAACATATAAAATGTATTAAATCACTTTTAAAGTAACTTATAAAATATTGATTTTATTGAATTTTATATGAGAGTAGGAGCCGCAATCTCAAGTAAATTCTCGCTGCGAAATTCCTTGTTCTCCATAGATTCGAGACGCTCCCAGGCACGCTTGAAATCGCGCATGGCGATCGCCGGATCCGGCGCCTTGGTGACTGCGGCGATCATTGAGACAGCGTCACAACCGGTCGACCAACAGTCGCGAAGGTTATCCAGCGTGACCCCGCCAATACCAATGACGGGGCAGGGGATCAGCCGACTCCAGAATTGAAGATTTGGAATCCCTTGAGGGACCCAAGGCATGGCCTTCGCACGGGTTGGGAAAATTGGCCCGCAGGCAATATAGCTTGGTCGAATCGTCATCGCGCGGGCGACTTCCCAGTAGGCATGGGACGACAGTCCGAGTCGAATCCCTACGGCATGGATGGAACGAAGGTCGGCATCCAGCAGATCCTCCTGGCCCAGGTGAACCCCATAGGCCCCATGGTCGATCGCAAGTTTCCAGTGGTCATTGATAAACAACTGACTCTGCGGGTAATCGGCTGCAATTCGCACGGACTCTTGGACGATCGGGGAGGTTTCAATACTGTTTGGCTCGGTCTTCACCCGCAGTTGAATGATCGCCGCGCCTGCATCTAACAGCTGGCGCAGCATCGGAAGGTCACTCACAATCGGGTAGGGGCCGGGTCGACTGTGGATGAGGGGAGCAAACGCCGAGCGGTGCCTATCGCAGAGGAACTCTCTCGACCGGGACTGCTCATCGATTAGCGTTGGGACGAGTAGTGGGGCCGCGAGTTGCTCAGCGGTGGGCATTTCGTCACATCCCGCATCCATCAGGGCCAGCACTACAGCGTCTTCAATTGGGTAGCCTTGGCCGCGTCGTACCGAAAATCGATGGGCATAGACATCCGACAGTTGCTGATCGATGCCCCCGACGAACGGAGATGGCCGAAGCACAGACTGGGCGTATTTTGTTCGGAGGCTTACCTGCATGCCGCCATCTTCTGATTGGGTGATCGGTGGTGGTGTCTCTTTTGGGTTGGTCATGTAGGGGCTTCGGTCGTCGAAAGAAACGTCGGGTCACAACGTAAATGGCTGACCGGAGACCGGTGTGGACGGTGTTGCGAAAGGCTGGGCACTGATAATGCCCGCCTGATAGCCCTGACGACCTGCACGAATAGCGTCACGAAATGCAGCCGCCATCTTCACCGGGTCTTTTGACTGCGCGACAGCGGAGTTCAGCAAGACGCCATCGAACCCAAGCTCCATGGCCTTGGCCGCATGAGAAGGGGCACCAATCCCCGCATCAACAATTAAGGTGAGATCTGGAAAACGCTGCCGTAGCCGCATGAGGCCATCGGGGTTTGAAATCCCTTGGCCCGAACCGATAGGGGCCGCCCAGGGCATCAGAATTCGACATCCAATATCTCTTAGCCGTTCAGCCACTAACAAATCTTCAGTGCAGTACGGGAAGACCTCAAATCCAAGGTCGACGAGTTTCTTGGCCGCGGGCACTAGCTCAAACGTGTCTGGCTGGAGGGTGTAGTCATCCCCAACGACTTCAAGTTTGATCCAGTTCGTCTGGAACATTTCACGGGCCATTTGTGCGAGTGTCACTGCTTCGTCAGCAGTGCGGCAGCCTGCGGTGTTTGGCAGGATTCGGCGCCCTGTTCGGCGAATCAGATCCCACCAGGTTTTACCACCGCCACTGGCGACATTGGCGGCCTGGCGCTTGATCCCCATGGTGACGACTTCTGTTTCGGATACGTGAATCGCTGATTCCAGTACAGCAGGCGAGGGGTAGCCAGCCGTTCCTAATAGAAACCGGCTTGTGCACTCTATGTCGCCAAAACGAATCGGATCATTCACTGACCCTTGGGTACTGACTGACATGATTACCCTCCTGTGATGGGTTCGAAGGTCATGACCTGGTCATTCGGTTCCAGGATCGTCTGGTGACGCTGTTCACGCGCGATAAACACCTGATTGACTGCGGTCGCGCAGTGTGTTGGTGCGATTCCAAGGGAATCAAGCAATGTAGCTAACGAGATTTGATCGGCGCAGTCATGCGCCACGCCATTAAGAAAGATCTGCATGATCAAGCGCCTGTTCAATCACGGCCGGTGCTAAAAGCCAGCCGTGTCTGAAGAGTCCATTAATTCTCGTCAGTCCTGGACGGGTTTCGATCAATGGAAGGTTATCCATCATGGCTGGACGAAGATTGACATCGGTCCAAAGAATTCTCGCCTCGGCAAGAGACGGGAAGATGCTAAACGCAGACGACAGCAACTCGAGAGTGCTCTGCACTGAGATGGGCGATCGATCCTCGCTCTCGATCTCAGTCGCACCAATCACGATCTGACGACCCGGCCGCGGGACGATGTAAACGCGCCATCGCGGATGGACCAGACGAACCGGCCGGTGCAATTCGAAGCCCGGTGCAAACAGCACTAACAACTCTCCCCGTACACCACGCACTGAGATGTCAGACGATGCGCCGACCCCGCGGGTATCGATCACCCAGTCAAACATCTGCCGACCGTCTGCGGTCTCGATCTGATGGGAGTCGAGCCTCATGACCTGACTACCCCATCGCCAGTCAACGGCATGAGCGCCACACAATAGACTCTGCATTGCCTGTGTTGGAAATAGATGGCCTTCGCCGACGAGACGCCATGCGTGAAGCGTTCCCTTTAACCCCGGCGCCAGCGATGCGACCTCGGGCCCTGTGAGACTCACAAAACGACTGGGATTCTGGTCCATGTGCTGCAAGATACGCTCTGCGGCACCGAGATCGTTGGCGTGGCAGACAATCAGACTGTCCTGTAAGGCGAGTCCAAGCGGCGATGTCGCAATTTCCTCAAACTCATCGTGAACATCCAGATCGCCGCTGTGTTGGGTGTCCGGCTTTGTCAATGGCATCTGGCGAAGCGTCTGGTCAATCTCTCCCCAAAGCGTGAGCGATCGAAAGCCAAGGTCTCGCACGAGCGGACCGCCTTGCTCCATCTCCGCAATTGGACTGAGCATCCCTGCAGCGGTCCATGCGGCCGCACGAATGCTGCCACGGACCGGATTCGGGCCGGGGCTCGATTCGAACACCGTCACCTGATGTCCGCGATGACTTAAAAGAAAAGCAGATAGGCGACCCGCAAGTCCCGCACCAGCGATTCCGATACGCACCTACGTTAATCCTTTCGATAAATCTGCGCGCCTGCGCGACGAAACTCGATGGACTTCTCTTCAAGGCCTTTCTGAAGCGCCTGTTCCTCTGCAAGTCCTTGCGATGCGGCGTAATCTCGAACATCCTGAGTAATCTTCATACTGCAGAAATGAGGACCACACATGCTGCAGAAGTGGGCGACCTTCATACTCTCTTTGGGTAGCGTCTCATCGTGATACGCCTTGGCAGTGTCAGGATCGAGGCCTAGGTTGAACTGGTCATTCCAGCGAAACTCGAACCGTGCCTTGGAGAGCGCGTTATCGCGGATCTGTGCACCTGGATGCCCTTTGGCAAGATCGGCTGCATGGGCAGCAATCTTATAGGCGATGATCCCTGCTTTGACATCCTCCTTGTTTGGAAGACCCAGGTGTTCTTTCGGTGTGACATAGCAGAGCATTGCTGTGCCATACCAGCCAATCTGGGCAGCACCAATCGCTGAGGTGATGTGGTCATAACCCGGTGCGATATCGGTCGTTAACGGCCCAAGGGTGTAGAAGGGTGCTTCCGCACACCAGTCGAGCTGCTTATCCATGTTCTCTTTAATCAGCTGCATCGGGACATGGCCAGGTCCCTCGATCATGGTCTGGACATCGTGTTTCCAGGCAATCTGCGTCAGTTCACCAAGCGTCTTGAGTTCCCCAAGCTGAGCGTCGTCGTTGGCATCCCAACCGCTCCCAGGGCGCAGCCCGTCGCCGAGACTGAACGAGACGTCATAGGCCTTCATGATGTCGCAGATCTCTTCGAAGTGGGTGTAAAGGAAGTTTTCCTTGTGATGGGCAAGACACCATTTCGCCATGATGCTTCCCCCGCGGCTGACGATACCCGTCATTCGCTTGGCCGTCATCGGAACATAACGCAACAGGACCCCCGCATGAATGGTGAAATAGTCCACGCCTTGTTCTGCCTGCTCGATTAACGTGTCACGGAAAAGCTCCCAGGTGAGCTCTTCCGCCTTGCCATCGACCTTCTCTAGCGCCTGGTAAATCGGCACTGTGCCAATCGGGACTGGGCTATTTCTCACAATCCACTCACGCGTCTCGTGGATGTGTTTACCGGTGGACAGATCCATGATCGTGTCTGCCCCCCATCGGATGCCCCAGGTCATCTTGTCGACCTCTTCGCCAATACCAGACGACACCGCACTATTGCCGATATTGCCGTTGATCTTCACCAGGAAGTTTCTCCCGATGATCATCGGCTCAGACTCCGGATGATTGATATTTGCTGGAATAATCGCGCGTCCACGGGCGACCTCGTCACGAACAAACTCAGGGGTCATCTCTTTCGGAATTGAGGCACCGAATGATTCACCGGGATGACTTCTGAGCATGAGCTCTGCAAGTCGCGCGCTATTGCCGCCTGCGGCTTTTAAACTCTCGATGTACTCTGTGCGCAACATGTTTTCTCGAATCGCGACGAACTCCATTTCAGGGGTCACGATCCCTTTCCGTGCATAGTGCATCTGGGTCACGTTCTTCCCAGCCTTGGCGCGTCTTGGGGTTCGCTGAAGATTGAACCGAAGGGCGGTGAGCTTCGGGTCGCTTAATCGTGTCTGACCGAAGTGGCTTGTTGGCCCCGCGAGCAGCTCGGTGTCTTGCCGCTCGTCGATCCATGAGGCACGGATTGGCGAAAGACCTGCTCGGATATCAATTCGTGCGTCGGGATCCGTATACGGGCCACTCGTGTCGTAGACGAAGATGGGTGGGTTTTTCTCCGCACCCATCATGCTGGGCGTATCGTCCTGTTCTATCCGGCGAAAAGGAACACGCAGATCGGCACGAGAGCCGCTGACGTAGATCTTCTGACTGTTCGGAAAGGGCTGCACTGCACCCGTATCAACGGTTGCGGTCGCCGCAAGAAACTGGGGGTTAACGGCCATGCTGATCTCTCCTGGTATGGGGCTGCATTGGAAGTGGGTGAAAGGTGTGATTGACAGGGCCATGTCCATGACCGATCGTCATCTGGGCGCCGGCTTGAATTGCCGAGACGACATAGTCGTGGGCGCCGCGAACGGCCGCTCGCAGTGGATAGCCGAGACCAAGAAAGCTCGCAATCGCAGACGACAGCGTGCAGCCCGTACCGTGCAAGTTCTTAGTATGAATTTTTTGGCTTCGAATTTCCATGGTTCTCTCGGTATCCACCGTTGTCGTTGATTGGGGTTCTACCAAAAGATCGATCAACGTCTCGGCGGCGAGATGCCCCCCTTTGACCAGGACGGCCTGAGCGCCCATGTCTAACAAAGTGTCAGCTGCTGCTAAGAATTCTTCGGGTCGTGTGACTGGGCGACCAATCAGCAGGGAGAGCTCATCGAGGTTCGGGGTCACTACGGTTGCCAGAGGAAAGAGCGCCTCGATCAGTGTCTGCTGACAGTCTTGGGTGATCAGGGCATCGCCACTCGTCGCCACCATCACGGGGTCTAACACAACATAGGGCGGGCGATACCGCCTGAGGGCGGTCGCGACAACATGCACGATCTCTGGTGAATGGAGCATGCCAATTTTGACGGCGTCTGCGCCGATGTCCTGGAAAACGGCGTCGAGCTGTTGGGCAAGGAACTCTGGTGCCGGTGCATGAATCCCGCTGACGCCCTGGGTATTCTGGGCCGTTAACGCCGTCACCGCGGTCATGCCATAGCAGCCAAGTGCAGCGATCGTCTTCAGATCGGCCTGAATTCCTGCGCCGCCGCCGCTGTCGGAGCCGGCAATCGAGAGAATTTTGGTTGGGCTATTCACTTGGTCTCTTTCTGTGCATGGGACTGCTTTAGAGCCAAGAGTGGGACGGTGTACCGTCACAGATAGATGCTTTCCTACGCCGGTATCAGCCGGTTCAGGTTCAAGGGACTCTCTCAGACTGGGACACGCCAGTCACCCCTAGCTCTTATCGAAGATAGTAGCGCAGTTCGCCTGAAATAAAAAAGCCCGCTGGGGTCAGCGGGCTTGATCCAGAGCAGGGCAACGATGGAAGGGGTTCCTCGTTGCCCTGGTTCAGGCGGTTACTTCGCCATCTTCAGATCAGGATAACGAACCGACTCCACCAATTCCTGAACCTGACGGTTCGGAGCGGGGGTGATCAGGCTCACGATGATGATCACGGCAAAGCCCAGCGGGACGCCAAACAGACCGGCCGAGATCGCGGAGATCTCAAACCACTCGTTGACGATCGGGGCAGAGCGCGGGATCCCCATGAACACTTCACGCAGCCAGGGCTGGTTCATGATCATGTCGTAGAACGTGATACCAATACCGGCAATCATGC
>JACCDK010111038.1_pt1 | contig 10563 bp, 9 predicted proteins | sample 7445871 | NCBI WGS metagenome assembly JACCDK01 (sample SAMN15323436, study PRJNA562643) | freshwater metagenome | isolation source: river surface water | place: USA:Blue River Watershed | collected 2017-08-15
CCTATCCTTGTGAGTGGCCCCTTCCTTATTATTGGGATTTTCCTGTCGCATACTTTCAAATTTTTAGAGCAAGTAGTGTGCCTTCTTCGATATTGGATTTCCGTCCAGACGAGTCACAGTATGTTCCTGACAAATCGCAACGTTCGGGTTATGGATTACCCAGACCCAAATATCTCAAAATGTTTAACTACGTTTTCTACAATTTGAATCGTGCCATTCTAAAGATTGGATTGCTTGGCCTATCTAATGTTTTAATGATTTTTAGAGATCTAGCAATAAATAGGTTCCTATATCGAAAATTCGATTTGTTCAGAGATACGGGATGGAAAAATAGGTTTTTACTTTCGGATTTGGCGGTAATGGTTTTCCCCCAATTTGTAAGACTTGTAAACTACCCAATCCCTTTTTGGAAAAGTGACTATCTAGAGCGTAATTCGGATGTGGCTAAATCTTCATTAAATCCGTTGTGGCATTATTTGAATTTTGGCATTTATGAAAAACGTCCAGTTGGAAGCAGAAATTTCTTCTACGGTCTGATTTCACAATTTATTGCTTCAACTGATGTTATGGTGAAAGCGCATCCAGTGTCCAGTATTAAAGGTTTCCCTTCTTTTTTTGGACTTTGGTCAGATTTCTCAGATAGTAAGGTTCTAAGGCATGGCTTCTTCTACGATTTAGGCTCAGGAAATGTCGGTGTACACTTGGGACACGCGGCTAAAGATGAAAATGGGTATGACTTGAAGGTCGTTGACTTTATTTCTGAAAATATCAAGAAAAAGGAAGGTTGAAATACTCATGATTTGTCATGTCGAGACACAGAAAGCTTGGATGAACCACGAAGACAATAATATTGTTTTGTTTTATCCCTTTGTGCCGAAATCAGCAACGCCGGCGGTGGAAGAAGTATTGTCTAGCCGTTGGATTGGCCAAGGTCCCAAGGTTGACCAATTTGAACTCAACTTCAACTCAAAATTCAATCAAAAAGCTTCTATCGCGGTTGGGTCCGGCACTGATGCGCTTCACTTGGCTTACCTCCTCGCTGGAATAATGCCGGGCGACGAGGTAATTTGTCCTGTATTCACCTGCACTGCTACAAATTTGCCGCTCCTTTATATCGGCGCCACACCTGTTTTTGCAGATATTGATCCCTTGACGATGAACATTTCACCAAAATCTATTCGAGATCGAATTACAGATAAAACCAAGGCGATTGTTACCGTGGATTATGCGGGCTTGCCGTGTGATTATGATGAAATACTTGAAATTGCTAAAGAGTTTGATTTGGTCGTCATCGATGATGCAGCTCATGCCGTAGGTGCCACATACAAAGGCCAAAACATCGGGGCAATCGCCGACTTTACTACTTATTCGTTTCAGGCAATCAAACACATAACGACAGGCGATGGCGGCCTTTTATCTATGCGCGATGAATCTAGGCTAGATGAGGCAAGGCGATTAAGGTGGTTTGGAATTGATCGCGTAGCAAAGCAAAATGGAATATGGGCAAATGACATAGTTGAAGTGGGTTACAAATATCAGATGACAGATATTGGCGCTGCAATTGGGTTAGCTGGATTAAAGGAATTCGACGACATGTATGGTCTTCGGAAAAAAATTCTAGAAATTTACTTCGATAGATTAAAAAATGTAAGTGGTTTGTACAATGTTGGAATAGATTCCTTGCATGATCGATCCCACGCAGCCTGGATGCATACAGTTTTGGTCGATGACAGGGAGAAGTTGCAAGAAAAATTACGTGAAAATTCTATAGAGTCAGCTCAAGTTCATTACCGAAATGACATGTACTCAATTTTTGGAGGAAGGCGTAAGGACTTACCGAATATGGATCTACTAGAAAACAAATATCTCGTGCTTCCTATCCATCCAAAAATGTCAATCGAAGATGCAAATAGAGTTTGTGATGTAGTAATTAGTGGTTGGTGAGTAATTTAATAAGCTTGCGCTCGAACCTGGCGCTCCGAAGTTACCAAGAAATCGTTGGCAATTCTAATTAAAGCCTCTTCACCGAAAACGTTTGAAGTATTCAAAAAATAGTCATATATCTGATTCGACATTGCATTTCGATACCCACCAACGTCGCGCAACATTGAATTAAAATCCTTAAAAATCCAACTCTTCAGAAAAAGGGAGTGCTTTACGAAGTGGTATAAGTATGGTGAGTCCAAATACGTGTATTCTCGAAATTTCTCCAAATTACCGATTGCTTCTTCATACGCCTCACGTGACGCAGGTGTGTAACAAAAATCAAACCCTGCGTGTGGATTATTTTGGCTTGCATTAACCACAGGGATTCCCAGTAATGGATACTCCATTCCAATAGTTCCGTGAACGGTAAGTGCCACATCTATTCCTTGAGAAATTAAAGAATGATGCGAAATGTTCCGGGGGAGCAATGTAAAGTCCCCGTTCATGCCAAAAATCTCTTCAATTAAATTCTGCATCGCACCTCGGGCATCAGGGTGGACTTTGATGTACCAGTTAAAATCTTTCTCTCTAGATATCTCCTCCAAGCGAACTAACCAACAATAAAAATCGGGGTAAAAGAATTCGCCGTAGCAGTGTGGGGCATCAAAAAAATCATGAGTTGCTATCAAAACATTCAGTCGGCCATTCTTTTTGATTACTTGTTGGTGGTTTTCGATCTCGTGCGAAAAAGCAACTCCCGTTGACAGCTCGAGCTCAGGACTGAAATTTCCTTGAAATCGATCATCCATCTTATTTCTAGAATCAATAATTCCTGCCTGTAGTTCTTCGGGCGAAAGACTCTTAATTATTTGATTAAGTTCTTCTCCAGATAGCACGGGGTGCGGGAATTTTGATGTTAGTTTAAACAGTGAATCAATCTGAACAATGAAAGCTTCCGCTCCAAACTTGCTTGCAGTTCTTGCCAACAAACCGTAGTGGTATACAGAATGACTTACAATAACGCGAGTTATTTTCCTTGAGGAAAAAAGTTCATTCAGCTTATCCACATAAAAACAGAATTCAATTACCAGCTTCTCAAATTCTTTATCTAGTACATTCAAAGTAGCAGATTGAAATCTCGTTAGGTAAGTATCGTAAATCAAATCACCAATCGAAATTCCACCATAACTAAACTTCAGAACGTCATCTTTAGATTTAGGGAAGCAAATTTGTTGGTTGTGCCCGAGATTGCTGCGATTAGAGTTCAGATAAACGAGGTTGCTGAAACCAATGGTATGGAATAAAGAAAATCGAAATTTTATGCGTTGCTTTATTTCAGAAAAACTTCCTCCGTCAGCCATGCGAATTCCGACTATTTCATGGTTGGCAAAGGCATCTACCGAATTAAGAAATAATGAAATTGACAGCATATTAGAAGGAACTTGAGGCCATTCGACCAAAATTGTCGAGATGCTTGGAGTTCGAGCTCGGTTGCGATGGAGATTCTTGCGGAATTTCTTCTTGATTCTTCTCGACGGGGCGTCGATTTCAAGAAGTGCAGCCGCTTGATTGAGTATCTTCACCGCGCGCCGAAGAACTTCCATGTTGCGTACAATATCAGGGGGAAAGTTCAATTCCACATTGTTAATTGCTGGGATCTACCTTCTATAATTGAGTATGGCACTCACTAACTCAGTCTCTGGAAGTCTTAGCAACGGAACAAAAAGGTTCCTCATGAGCGGGCTGGACAAGTTAACAATTGCTTCGGTTAGCGCACAGTTCATAAGAGACACATCAGTCTCGATAGTTCGACTAGGTTCTGATTATGGCGGTTGGTGGATTCCAAGAAACACCTTAAGCGGGGATTATGAAAATCCCGTTTTGATTTCGGTTGGATTGGGTCATGATGTCTCTTTTGATCGGAAATTTCTTGAGGGTGATGGCTATCTGATTGGTCTTGACCCACTTGCAACTAGCATTAGTTTTGCAGAGCGAGAACTCAGCCACTGCGATAGAAAGCATCTTCTTCGAATGGGTTTGTGGAAATCTGACGGAGAAGTTGCCTTTTTCCCTCCGGAGAAAGAGGGTCACGATTCATGGTCAATTACAGAGCCCGGAAGCACTTCTGGCCAAGTAGAGAAATTCCAAGTTACGACCCTAGCCAGCCTAGTTCATACATATCCAGAAATAAATGAATCTGACTTTCTGATCCTTAAGCTGGATATTGAAGGGGCGGAATTCGAAGTATTGAAGTCTGGTGGATTGGAGTTAATGAGACCCAATTACTTAGCGGTTGAAATTGACTATCTTTCAAAACTCTCGTTCTTTCCTTTCAGTTTAAGAATTAAAAGAGTTATTCGGGTTAGAAAGTTACTTTACCAATTAAAGAATCTTGGCTATGAGTTGATTCACACTGAACATTACAATTTCTTTTGGATTCTTAGGTAGACCGCGAAGTTCTAGAGACCTAAATATGCTTTGGCCGGTGAAAGCACGTTCCTAAATCGCAGATTGTAAATTTCTGTCTCTATTTGCTTGTCTGCAGACTTATAGAATCCTTTATTCTGGTATTTGGAATTGCTCACAATATGACTTGCAACTAAGTCATCCCCGATATTTTCAAAATAGGGACGCAGGCTTAGAATACTTGTTTTGTTTGAAAGTAACATCTCCAGTGCAATTAGTGCATCCCATGCCTTCATTTTGCCTCGTTTGACGCGAATGAATGCCGCCCAAAAAAAACACAGTGCTGCGACTTTTGAAGGATGTTTGAGCAAATGTAAGATGATTCTATGTGCAATATACTTCTGCTTTAATATTGTGGAAACTTGATTCCATTCATTCTTCGAGGTTGCCCAACCCCAAATTAGTGGGTAACTCACAATAGATGAAACCCTACTCTCATTACATAGAAATCTGTTTATTTCAAAACCGTAACCAGAAACCATGCAAACTTTATTACTGATATTTTCAATTTCAGTATCAAAGTAATCTAACGCGCCTTCCGTTGGCAGGCAATCGTCCTCAATGACAATCAGTTTCTCGCACGAATTGAAAGCCCAGTCAATTGCGGTAGGCACCGCCTTGTCTACACCAAGATTCTTACTGGAATGGAATATTTTCACACTCAAAACTTCGGAGTATTTCTTGGCGATAGCGACTACTTCATTATTTAAGCTAGAATAAGTCTTGGTAGCTCCATCAATAAATATGTATATTTCCCTTTTTTTAATCTCACTGATTTCGAGGAGTCGCTCTAAATTTTCTGGGCGTAGGTAAGCAATAATTAGGACAGGAAGCATGATTCACTATTCGGAAAAAGGGTATGGATGAGTAACACGGCCTTAAGCATAGTTCTTGTTACTGCGAATGATCAGTTAAGGCTTGAGTCGACCCTTGAGTCTTTTTTAGGCATAAAACTGCCCATTGAATTAATCGTTGTCCATCCGAGCTCTGACCAGTGCTCGAAAGTTGTGATTTCAAAATATAGAGAGAATATTCTCTTCCAGTTGAAAGAGGTATTTGACCAAGGCATAGGGATCTATTCGGCTATGAATCTGGGAGCTGAGGCAGCTACAGGTCGCTATTTGACCTTTTGGAATTCTGGCGATCTTGCCGATGGTACAGCCGCCTTATCTTCCTTATGCTCAGTCTTACAGGAATCCAGCGAACATTGGTTAATCTCACAAGGCGCATTCGATTGGAGACCCGCACAAAAATTGACTCTAGAGAATCTCCTCGGCTTTGTCACCCACGCCTCAGAATGTTTTATCTCGCATCAAACAACTTTTTTTTCCAGAAAGGCATTTCTCGCGGCTGGCGCTTACGATAATAAGTACAAAGTAGCTGCTGATACAAAAATCATCACTAGATTCTTTCTAATGTATACACCGCAATTTATTCATTTTTCAACAGTCGTTGTTGAAGCGCCAAACTTTGCTTCTACGAATAACCGATTAGGGCGTAAAGAATCTATTCTAATTTCGGTCAAAGATCTTCCTTGGGCACTTAAATGGCAATCGGTAAAAAATTTCTTTTTTCGGGAAATTGGCAGTATATTCTCAAAGAAAACCAAAAGCCGCCTGGGATCGATCAATGAATAATTTGTATACGAGTAAGGTGCTTGCTTACATGTTTCCAAGTTTGAAAACTACAAAAGACATTACGCTAGAAAAGTTACCTCTACGGAGAAAATTATCTAACAATTTCATGAGGAACCACCTGATAAGAATTCTAGAGGCCAACCTGCTAAATCGTTTCACTTCATCCGAGTTGAATGTTGCAATAGTAGGAGGCTCCTATGGCGAACCAGAAATTGAATTGCTGAGAGAATTAGGTTTCAGAATTCAATTTAAAACTTTTGGCATAGAGCTAGCCGATATTCAAATGGATTTGAATTACTTCACTCCAGATCTACGAGAAGAAAAGTTTGACCTAATTTTGTGCTCACAGGTTCTCGAACATGTGTGGAATCATGGGGCAGCTTTCTCTAACCTAAAACACCTACTGAAGGATTCAGGAATAATCTGGATAACCTGTCCTTACTCAAATAGATTTCACGGGTCACCTGATTTTTACGTTTCTGGCTTCACTCCGCAATATCTTGGAAACCAATTGGAGATGATTGGTCTGGAAACTTTGAAATACGGTTCCATTGGAAGTTGTAGAAATTATCTAGCTACCTATTTGCTCCCGGTTTGGTTGACAGACAAAGGTCACAAGTCGCCGATTCTTTTCGCCTTTGAGGAGAGAAATATCCTTTTGCGCTTCGCATTCTCCATAAGATACTTGCCCAGAACAATTTTCTTGTCATTTCAATCTCCCAGGGTTACTAGTTTCCCCGAAACTTCAACTGATACTTGGTTGTTGGCAAGACTTAAATAAGTTCTCACTGTTTTTAAGATCGAATTCTGAGTCCGGCATTCTTCTTGCTAAGGAGAAGCAAACCAACCATGATTGTGCATTCACTTACTGCAAGAGTCTGCTTCATCTGTGGAGAAGTTGCCAATTCGGAATTAAGAAAATACAGGAATCCAAGGGCTAAGACTGACATCAACAACTTGAGAAATTTTATTTCGCCATCTGACTTTAATTTCCAGATCAATAGAACGGAAATAATCATTATCTGGTTTCTTAATTCACTCCACTCAATTGAGATAAGAAAAAAAGCTATTGGAGTTAAGACGATTGTGCTTGGAATTGCGGAATATCGTATTAAAACGAAAGCCATGGCGGGTATCAAGTCATAGAAATGAAAGTAAATCGAAATGGAAGGTAGGATCAGAATCCAACCCATTAGATCTTCAAAATGCCTTTTCTTGGCAAGCTTAAACAGCAAGGCAACTCCCAGAAGAAAGGGAAGACTCATCACAAGAGATGGAATACTCAAACTGGGGAATGCGTGCGTAACTAATGGCCAAAAGGTGACTGAATCTCCTAGTTCCCCACTTTCTGCAGCTTGGCTTAGTCTGATTAATGTATTAAGCCAATCAAATTCAAGAAGTGTTTTTTGGCTCACATCAATAATCAAGTGAGCAACTGCCCATACTGTTCCTGTAGTTAGCAATAAGAGATATTTTCCCTTAGAGATGGCAAGAATGAATACGAATACAAAGATCAAATGTGGCTTCAAATCGATTGCTATCGCAAAGCAACAGCTCGGAATTATCAAAATAGCTCTATTTCTGGTGTATCTGGCCGAGTCTACAAGATGGTATCCGATAGCGATTAAACCCATGAGTATTCCAGTGATTTGATTGGTGACCAATAGTTCACGAGTTGCCGATGTTAGAATCACAGTAAAAAAGACAAGTAAAACATTGCCATTTGGATATCGGCGACCAAATATCAATATGAAGAGATAGATACCTCCAAGATTAATTAATTGAAAGAAAATTGTTTGGAGCGAATCAGGAATTAGGTAGCTTGCTATTCCAAATGGAACGGGTCCAAAAGTCCCGAAACGGATATCAAGTATTCGATACGGATTGACTCCTTGTAGTACAGCGCGACCGGCCTCGATGTATACACCTACATCGCGCACTCCAGGATTTTCCAATCCCTGGTCTTTGATCCCGCCTTGGCGATAGTAGAAGCAAAGGTACGCAATTACTCCAAAAATCCCAAGGGTTTGAAGAAAACTATTGGAGAACAATTTCTTGCTCGTCTTTTCAAAATCAGATCCTATTGATTCTAATTTGGTGAGTGTATTTCTGGAAAATAACTTCGCAGATAGCATTCGTTTACTCTACTAGAAACTTCTCGGAGTTTTGGGGGATGACAGTCTTTTCTAGACAGATTGCTTATCTTGGGAAGTCTCGTGTGTCGCTAATCTCAAAATCTATAGTCTACTTTGCCTGGATGTTGGTTATGTTGGCCATCAGAGTTACATCTTTCAATACTACTTGTTCGTGAATACCACTCGCATATTCGAAGAGATTCTGAAATCTTGAATCTTTGCCTGAAGATTGCCATGCGGTATTTTTTTGTCACCAACCTCTAACTGAATAGAGCCTTCTTCTGTTTCAATTAATTCCACATCAAAGGATCCTGGTGTGGTAATTGACTCTACTTTAAATTGATTTCGGTCAGCTAGAGCGTGCATTGCTGCGGGAGTGAGCACGCTAATATGTTCGATATCCAAAGTTGTACTCATTTCCTTAAGTTGAAGAACTTCTAGTGAGTGTGCGTTAGGGGTCGATATAGCAACCATTCCATTTGGTTTGAGAACATCTTTACAAATTTTAAAAAAATCTGAAGGGTTTAGGAAATGCTCCAATACTTCAAATCCCAACACAATATCTATCTCATTTTGAAGGCTTGAAATATCTTCGAGGACATTTACATCATTTTCGGCCAGGGCTTCAAACATACTCGGGTTAGGTTCCACCGCAAAGGTATTAATCGATTGCGAGCAATTCTCACGAAGAACCGACAAGGAATCACCTGTGCCTGCACCTATTTCCAAGACATTCAAAGTTTGACTTGGATCAAAATACTTTAGGATTTCAGAGATAACAAAAAGAGCTCGACTCTGGTGAAGTGTGCCTCTCCTTGAATTTCTCGTCTTGGGATAGATAATTTTTGACCAGTACTCATAGTTAGCGGAATTTCTGTAAAATTCATCCACCATACCTGGTGTTGGTCCAGGGTTCATGTAGATAGTGAAGCACGCATCGCATCTATTGAAATCAAACCCGTCAACGCTCGCAAAAAAGTCTGAATTTTCAGATTCACATCCGGGGCAATCTCTTAAGTGAAAATCAGACACCTGATTTCGATATCGCTGGACGTCACTCTCATAAGCCGAAAGTCTTTGCTCATCGTAGTTCTTGGGCCTAATATCGCTAATATTCATTTCTATTCCTGTTCGAATCTGGACCATTGATCTGGGTCAAGGGATACCTCACCATAATCAATGTCCCCTTCGAAAATGTTGTCTTTAACCCATCTGCCATCCCTAATTCTCCAAACTCTTGGATCTCTGAATGAATCTGCGATGGACCAAAACTCTTTTTCATCCATGCCTACGTACTTAAGCCAATAATGTAAGTCATCAGATACGACGTGGTCGTATTTCTTCACCATCTCGATGCCTTGCGCTCGAGTCATTACTCCAGCGCGTATGTCCTTGGAGGCGTGATCTGAAGCCCGACCATATCCAAACTTAACAAATTTCATTAGATCGTGTATCCCATTCTCATAACGATCATCTAGATTAGACATCATTCGATAGGTTCGTTGGAAAGGTTTTTCTGCCGGTTTCCAACCGTATTGATTTATCATTTCTTGGGTGTGCTTATTTGGGTCCCATTTGAAGAAGTTTCCAATGTAAATACCTCGAGTTCCAACTTCCAAGATTTCTGAATCTTCAGGGTATTTAGCCCAAATCATGTCCTGTTCCGACAATAGTTCACCCGAATCTCCGATCATTGAATCCCATTCAAAACCACGTAAACCGTGTTCGTGCCGAGTTCTTGCACTAAATTCGACGAAGTCATCTGGATGGTACATACCTGAAATATCCCATGCGGTTTCGCCCCAAATCATTAATGGTATGTTGAGAGCTACAGAAATCCTTATAGGGTATGTAAAAATTCCGCAATGGGCGTGCCAATTCATGTCGCCCATTTTTCGAAATGCGATTCGGTTCAGTTTTTTTAGTACTTCGACACTTGGCCCAAAGACTAAATGGTCCGCGTCAAATACTTCGCGCATTCGATCTCGGTTGAAATCTCCCTCTGGAAGATAGTTGTTTCCATGGTAGGTTACTAGCAGCGGTTTAAGTCCATATTCTTTAGCAATAACGTGCGCTTGATAGTAACTGTCCTTACCGCCACTTACTGGAATAATGCAGTCATAATTCTTGTTTCGATTGGGGTTGCCTCTCACATCCTCAATAATTTTTTCGAAAAGCAGTTTCCTGCTATCCCAAAAAGAGGCATCTGCAGACTCAAATACTTCTGAGGTCTTACAGGCTGTACAAACTCCATCAATTAGTTCCAAATTGACCGACACTTGCGGGTAGACGCACCGCGCGCAATAAATCATCTAAGACTTGCTCCTATTTACCTCATGAGTTGTGGTCTACGCACGTTAAGGCCCTTATTGTATAAGTATTTATGTGCCAGGAATAAA